>Ga0209430_1000071_pt1 | contig 160812 bp, 118 predicted proteins | sample BarGraIncub1133A_FD_184504 | JGI IMG/M metagenome (GOLD analysis project Ga0209430, IMG submission 184504) | Arctic peat soil microbial communities from Barrow, Alaska - Barrow Graham LP Incubations 11-33A (SPAdes) (version 2) | ecosystem: Environmental > Terrestrial > Soil > Wetlands > Peat...
TATAGGGGACCGTATGTCTCACATGCCCTGAAATCAGCACCTTCATTATTGGATCCAAATGCAGCCCATGCAGAAGGTCTGAATATATTTTCATCATCCACATTATGCATTGAAACGGGAATGGAAAGCATAGATGCCAATGAAATCAAATCAGCACCAATATGTCCGTAACTGATTGCACCATGATTGGCACCCCAATAATTCATTACTGAATAAACGTCTTGGAAATGTCCGTTACCTGTTAGTCTTGGAACGAAGAAAGTGGATGGCCAGGTTTTGTCTGTTCGTTTGTCAATCAAATCAAAGACATAATCCGGGAATGTCGCTGTCCAGCCTTCGGCAATCTGAAGAACAGGCCCTAATCCTTTTACTAAATTTAAACGACACATGGTAACAGGCATTCCTGCTTTTGTCAGGAATTTGGAAGAAAACCCACCTCCTCGCATATATTCAAGTGAAGCAGGATACCATTTGGTCGCATCAAGCATTTTGTCCACTTCACTTTCAGAAATTTCCCAATGCGGTTTCATTACGGGTTTATCCTCTTTATCTGTTTGCTGTCCTGTTCCATCAAGTGTACATGAACCTGAATTGATCAGATGAATGGCACCGCCTTTTAATAAACCATCCGGTTTCCAACCACTAATACGTTCTATTGATTCTGGACTCCAATACGTACGGACATCTGCAAAAATTTGAGATCTGTTTGTCAGTAAATGACAAAACAACATGCTTATTCCATTTAGATGGTCATCTTCTGTAGCAAAAGTAAAAGCTTCCCGAATACCATTCCAGTCGAATGATGAATTCAAAATAGCTTCAGAGAAATCACCATTCGGTAGAAAATCTGTCCATTGACGTTGCCCCTGAAAACCTCCAACAATGGCATTATGGCCCATAGCTTCTTCTCCAAAATCCATTTTATCCAAAACGGGGTTCCCAATCATCAAGTCTCTGAATATCAACGTCATCTTTACAACAAATGCCCAGTCCTCATCCAATTGCTTCCGGCTACGCTTCAAATTTTTAGGATTGAAGTCTTCTCCCTCATTCTTTATGCAATGTTTATTGGTCCAATCCATTGCTTTTTTATATTCCTCCTGGTCATAAATTTCAAACTGGATACGCCGAAGAATTTCACTGCAATCAACAAATTCAGCCCGCATTCCAAGATATTCCTGTAAAAAATCAGGATTTACCATAGAACCAGCAATACCCATTGATACAGAACCGATAGCCAAATAAGATTTACCGCGCATAAGACTCACGGCTAAACCGGCTTTTGCAAATCGCAATAATTTTTCTTTTACATCTTCGGGGATCGTTTTGTCACCAATATCCTGAATATCCCTACCATAAATACCGAACGTCGGCAGGCCTTTCTGATTATGTGCTGCCAATGCCGCTGCCAGGTATACAGCTCCGGGTCTTTCAGTACCGTTAAAGCCCCAAATAGCTTTTGGTATTGAAGGGTTCATGTCAATTGTTTCTGAACCATAACACCAACATGGAGTAACAGATAAAGAGACTCCTACTCCTGCTTTTTCAAATTTCTCAGCACATTCTGCGGCTTCTTTGACTCCTCCTATACAAGTATCCGCAATTACGCATTCTACAGGAGTTCCATCGGGATAGTGCAGTGTCTTTGTATAAAGTTCAGCAACACTCTTGGCCAGATTCATTGTCATTTCTTCTAACGATTCTCTGATGCCTTTGCGACGTCCATCAATTATTGGACGAATTCCGATTTTTGGATAAGTGTTTTTCATCATGTATTTTTTAATTAGTTAATTGATTTTCATTTTTTTTTATGTTATCAGACTAAGTCTTTCTTTTTCTAATTCTCAAAAATTGAGTTAATCGTTTAACCTAATTGAGAAAAAAATAATTCTGCTATTCTTTTATAAGCTGCGCTGATAATGAATACTGCATGTTGTTAATCAGTGAATTATTGATTTGCTCTATAACCAGATTTACAGCAACCTTTCCCATTTCTTCAATAGGTTGTTTAATATATGGGGTCTCAAAAGGTAATAAGCAGTAAGCTTCACTTTCATCAAAGCACATTAGTTGAATGCCTTCCAGATTGTTTTTTGTGAAATAGATCAGACTCCGTAAACCCGACATAGATATACTATTAGTTGCAAAAAAGATTCCGTCAATTTTTTTATCCATATTCAGCAAATCTTTTACTGCTTGCTGAATATCATCTTCCAAATGTTCGTATCGGACTTCCTTAATCAGATTACGATCATATATCCCTTTAATTTTCAATGCATCCTTATACCCTCTTTTGCGTTCCTGCATATGAAATTGATCTTGTTTATAAATCAGCAATCCAATTCTTCTACATCCCTTAAGGATCAATAAATTTACTGCCTCTAATGATATTTCATAATTATTGATCAAAACATTATTTGAAGGTATATCCGGAAAGCATCTATCGACCAATACCATCGGAAATTTCTTATCGACTAAATCCTTGATTATCATCTTACTTCCTTCAGTTGGAGTAATCATGATGCCATCTACTTGCCTGTAGGTCATTATATCAACCATACTTTTCATCTTACTGACTTTCTCATTTGTATTGCCAATAATAACAGTAAAGCCCTTTAATTCAGCATACTCTTGAATATATAAAGCCAAAGAACCAAAAAAGACATTGGAAATATCAGCAACAATCAAACCTAAAGTTTTTGTATTTCCGGTCCGAAGGCTTTTTGCCAAATTATTTGGCATATAGTTTAGTTCTTTTGCTTTCTCCAATATTCTCGTTGATAAATCCTTACCAACTCTTCCGTTTTCATTTTTCCCATTCAGGACAAGAGAAACGGTAGCTGTAGAAACACCTAATTCTTGTGCAATAACCTTTAATGATATTTTTGCCATTTATTTAGTCCTTAAACGATGGAGCAAATATATTTAATTAATCGATTAACTTTAAAAAATTATGTATGTTTTACAACACAAAAATCAGCATTTATGCCTAAATAATCAATAATAGTTGGAACAGGAGTGTACACCAAACCGAAAATAACCAATGCAGATTAGCTCATCGCAGTTACTCGGGTGCTGTAAAAAAATAAAGTATCTGCTTTATTGTCAATGCGTCAACCCAAATCGCCAAAGAGAAATAGTATTTAATTAGCAGTTTTTAAGTATATTCTTTTTTTCGCAAGAATGCCCGATAAACAACTCACCCCAACCTGAAAATCATCAGATTGGGGTGAATAGATTATTTCAATTCTCCCTTTGGAGAAGCTGTTTACTTTACTTCTTCGAAGTCCACATCAGTAACATTATCTTCACCCGATTTTTTATCCTGGTTTGGATCAGCTTGTTGCTGTTGTCCGGCAAAATCCTGAGGATTGGCCTGTGCACCCTGAGCGTTGGCATTTTTGTACATTTCTTCAGAGGCAGCCTGGAAAACCGTATTCAGTTCAGTCGTTGCAGCATCGATTCCTGCAATATCCTGCGATTTATGAGCTTCCTTCAGTTTAGCCAAAGCAGCTTCAATAGGACCTTTTTTATCGGCAGGTAATTTATCACCCATTTCTTCCAATTGTTTTTCCGTTTGGAAAATCAAACTGTCAGCATGGTTCAATTTGTCGATGCGTTCTTTTTCCTTTAAGTCAGATTCTGCATTTGCGGCAGCTTCGTCCTTCATACGCTTGATTTCTGCGTCGGTCAAACCGCTGGAAGCTTCGATACGGATGCTTTGCTGTTTGTTGGTCGCTTTATCTTTTGCTGAAACATTCAGAATGCCGTTGGCATCAATATCAAAAGTCACTTCGATTTGAGGGGTACCACGACGGGCAGATGGAAGACCATCCAGGTGGAAACGACCAATGGTCTTATTGTCTTTCGCCATAGAACGTTCTCCCTGTAGAATGTGGATTTCTACGGATGGTTGGTTATCAGCTGCTGTTGTAAATACTTCCGATTTTTTGGTAGGAATGGTTGTATTTGATTCAATCAGTTTGGTCATAACACCACCCATGGTTTCAATACCCAAAGAAAGTGGGGTCACATCAAGCAACAATACATCGGTTACCTCTCCTGAAAGAACACCACCTTGTATAGCAGCTCCAACAGCTACAACTTCATCTGGATTAACACCTTTGGAAGGAGCTTTGCCAAAGAACTTTTCTACTAAAGCCTGAATGACAGGAATACGGGTTGAACCACCAACCAGAAGAACCTCATCAATGTCACTGATAGTTAGTCCGGCATCAGACAATGCTTTGCGGCAAGGTTCAACACAAGCCTGGATATAGCGGTCAGCCAATTTTTCAAATTGTGCACGGCTCAATGTTTTTACCAAATGCTTTGGAATACCGTTTACCGGCATGATGTATGGCAAATTTATTTCTGTTGAAGTTGTACTGGACAACTCCACTTTTGCTTTTTCAGCAGCTTCCTTCAGACGTTGCAATGCCATTGGGTCCTTGCGAAGATCAATACCTTCTTCTTTCAGGAATCCTTCTGCCAACCAATCAATGATTGTTTGGTCAAAGTCATCACCACCAAGGTGGGTATCACCATTGGTTGATTTTACTTCAAAAACGCCATCACCCAATTCCAGGATAGAGATATCAAAAGTACCACCACCTAAATCAAATACGGCAATCTTCATATCTTTGCTCTTCTTGTCCAAACCATAAGCCAAAGCAGCAGCTGTAGGTTCGTTAACGATACGACGAACTTTTAGTCCGGCAATTTCTCCAGCTTCTTTGGTAGCCTGACGTTGAGAGTCATTAAAGTAAGCAGGCACAGTGATAACAGCTTCTGTCACTTCAGTTCCTAAATAATCTTCTGCCGTTTTCTTCATTTTTTGAAGAATCATGGCTGAAATTTCCTGTGGAGTATACATACGACCGTCGATATCAATACGTGGAGTATTGTTTTCACCGCGAACAACTTTGTAAGGCATACGTTTGATATCGTTTGCAACTTGCTCAAAGGTGTCACCCATAAAACGTTTGATGGATGAGATCGTTTTTTCCGGGTTGGTGATGGCTTGACGTTTTGCAGGATCACCTACTTTACGTTCGCCTCCATCAATAAAGGCCACAACAGAAGGAGTAGTACGTTTGCCTTCACTGTTAGCAATAACGATAGGATCGTTTCCTTCCAAAACAGAAACACAAGAGTTTGTGGTTCCTAAGTCAATTCCAATAATTTTTCCCATTTTCAATTTTATCTTTTAATTGTTTGTTTTCAATGTTTGCATCGTTTCCGACAATGCATAAAAGTCAAAACCCGTGCCAAAATAAAAATTATTTTTTGACAAGGGTTTTTGACAGTTTTGCAGGTATTCCTGACTTATATTTGACAGAAAAAGCTGACTTAATGGCAGAAAAAGAGAATTATCGGCCTTCCTCTACACGTTTAAGAGCCCGGGGAATCTGTGGTAAATGATAGCTTTGGTTGTAAACCAGAAACTTTTGTTCCCATCTGGTTGTAAATTTTCCCTTGAATCTTCGCAAACGGTTAAAATGACTGAAGGTCTTCAGGTTTTGATAGGCGAACTTTAAAGCTCTGTGCGTTATGCCGGCACCCTCTGCAGCAGAAAGTGGTGCCATTCCTAGATTGACAGCCCGAAAACCTTGCTCCTTGAAATATTGAAGGGTATGAACTATCAACATATCCAACAGCTCTTTAGGCGCGTCACTGCTTTTTCGAATCAAGTCATAGGACGCTTCACCGGATACAAAATCTGGAATGACATTTAAAAAAGCAAAGACCTTGCCCTCCTCATTTTCAATGGTAATAATAGTCTGATCCTTGAGAATCTTTTTATTAAAAAGACCCTCAGCAAAAGCCATTTCTTTCTGATTGAGGTCTCTCAGCCAACTGTTTGAAACATGCTCCAGCTGGTGCAACAACTCCTCTGACACAGGTGAGGTATATATTCTGGCATGAAAGCCTTGTGACTGAAAACGTTTAATGGAGTCTCTGGTCGTTTTAACATGAAAATCCTCCAGTGAAAAAACATCCAAATCAGCTATTGCCTCATCACCAATAGGCAAATCTTTTTTCCCCAAATCTCTGTACATATCCAAAGAGGCAGCTGGCACCCGGTAAAAAACACTTATAAAACCATTTTCCTGACAATACAAGTCAAAGGCCTTTATCAAATCAATCGTTGCAGCCTCCTCTTTACAAACCGGATTTTCTAAAACAAAAGCGAAATTTCTGGTAACCTTGTAAGATAGAAAGCCATTCTTTTCTTCATTAAAAAAGTAAAACTTGTCTGGATACGTCTTGAAATAGTCCAAATTCGAATGTCCGTATTTCTGTACAATACTTTTGGCCAAAGTCCGATCTTCCGGAGAATTGAAAGGTTTGGTCACATAAGGCTTCAAAATATTATAAAAGATAAAACACAACACTACACCACTGCTTAGGTTTATAAAAAAAATAAAATTCTTGCCAAAAGTGGTTAAGGGTACCAAACTACCTGAATCAAAAAGGAAAAACAGATTGAAAGTCGTTTTGACTGAAGTCAGGAAATCGAAGACAACACCAAAATGGCGGATATTCATGGAATAAAACCCAATTACACCTAAAGCATAGATGGCAAAAATACTGAAGACCAAAACAATATTGCTTACACGGATTAGTTTGGGATGTGATTTTACCTTATAAAAACCACCGGTATAGAGCAAGGAGGCGCCAGTTATGAAAGCAAAAACAGCTTCCTCATAATTGGCTCCCTTCAACAAATACGCCACAACTGAAATCAGCGTCAGGAAAATTCCAAAATACCATGACCTTCTGGAACCTTGGAAAAGAGAAACACAGAGTATGATCATCAGAATCCCGATAAAAAGCACCAATCCATTGCTGGCCGAAATGATGTATTCAGGTAGGTGTCCCCGCACATGAAGGAGTTCCTCAGGAATATTGGGTGTAATGGAGGATATGATATTGACCAGCCCTAACAAGAACAAGAGACAAGCAGGAAATACTCTGAGAATAATGTTGTCTTTTTTAGTAATGAAGCTTAGTAAGCCAAGAAGCAAGGGCAACCAGAACTCAAAGAAACGGTACAAAAGAGTAATGGCAGAAGCTACAAGTATGGGAAATCCAAATTGTCCCAATATATAGGTCACAGAAACTTCAATGGCACCAAGTCCCCTCAGGAAGGGAGAAGCCATCAGCAAGATAACCATTGTGATGTACCCAATCATGGAGGCCATAATGGAAGGTTCAACACCAAGTGCCATCATGGCGATATACAGATGCAATATGCCAATGAATTCAATACAAATAGAAAAAATCAACACTTTTATGATTTCCATCTTTTGGATCTTGACCGTACTCATCTCATCCAAAATTAAAGACGAGGAAGGAGATATGCGGACTAAGAGTCGATATGCCTTCCCTTTTTTGAAAAGAGAAGATAAAAGCAGGACGATGATAATGATTAGAAGTATAAGTCCTCCAAAGCCCATCATCTCCGTTTTACCAATATTGTGGCTAAAGAGAGCAAAACCAAGAATAGGAATGGCCACAATCACCACCGACATCATACTGATAAACCCAAAGAGCGTAGACGCCAGATGAATCTGTGATTTGGAAGCTCCTTCATTTTCAGCTTCTTTTGAAAAAAAGAGTAGCGATGAAAAACCTCCCGCAGGCAAGAATATGCTGACCAGATTTCTTTTCAAATAAAGTCTAATTCCACACATACGGGTAATTTTCTTCCCTATAGCCTTAAAACTGTGTTTGTACATCAAGCCTTGAAAAAGGAGATAGATAGCAGTCAGCGAAATTCCCGTCAAAACCCACCAAGGATTGCAATTGGCCAATTGCTGCCTGATCTTGACAACCTCCAGATGCTCATGACTGATAAAGAATATAGCTATCCCAATCATGAAAATGGCCAGAATCAATTGTAAGAAAAGCTTATTATACAAAAGCCTGGATATCAGTGGTCTTTGTTTAGTCATATTGAGTACCTTCTATATTGCAACAAAAATAAGGAAAAATGGATGACTTGACGCGTTAAAATAATAAAAGCGCACCAGAATTAAATCGGATGCGCCTTTATATATAAGGAATTAACTTTAATCATTCATGGAAGCCAGGAATTCTTCATTAGAAGCCGTTTTTTCAAGTCTGTTTTTGATGAAATCCATCGCTTCGAGCGAATTCATGTCAGCAAGATAACGACGAAGAATCCACAAACGATCCTGAGTCTGCTTATCCAGCAGCAAGTCATCACGACGGGTGCTAGATGCAGTGATATCCACAGCAGGGAAGATACGTTTGTTGGACAGTTTGCGGTCAAGCTGCAACTCCATATTACCTGTACCCTTGAATTCTTCAAATATTACATCATCCATCTTGGAACCCGTTTCTGTCAAAGCTGTTGCGATGATGGTCAGAGAACCGCCGTTTTCAATATTACGGGCTGCTCCAAAGAAGCGTTTAGGTTTGTGTAGGGCATTGGCGTCAACACCACCGGACAAAACCTTGCCTGATGCGGGTGCCACTGTATTATAAGCACGAGCCAGTCGGGTAATAGAGTCAAGAAGGATAACCACATCGTGACCACATTCCACCATACGTTTGGCTTTCTCCAGAACAATACTGGCAATCTTAACGTGGCGATCTGCGGGTTCATCAAAAGTAGAGGCGATGACTTCAGCATTTACGCTGCGGGCCATATCGGTCACTTCTTCAGGGCGTTCGTCAATGAGTAGGACAATCATATAGACTTCAGGATGATTGGCTGCAATGGCGTTAGCAATATCTTTCAGCAAAACGGTCTTACCGGTTTTTGGTTGGGCAACGATCAAACCACGTTGACCTTTTCCAATCGGAGAGAAGAGATCAACTACGCGAACAGACGTATTTGCATATCTCTTGTCACCGGTTAGATTAAATTTTTCTTCCGGGAAAAGTGGTGTCAAATGATCGAATGACAAACGGTCACGTACATAGGAAGGTTCGCGGCCATTGATACGTTCAACCTTAACCAGCGGGAAATATTTTTCACCTTCTTTTGGCGGACGGATTGGGCCTAGTACCACATCACCGGTCTTAAGACCAAATAATTTGATTTGTGATTGGGATACATAGATATCATCCGGAGATGAGAGATAGTTGTAATCGGAAGAACGCAGGAAACCGTAACCATCGGGCATGATCTCAAGACAGCCTGAACCCATCAATATACCTTCAAATTCAAACAGGCGTTCCTCTTCTGTACGTTGAGGACGATTTGGATTGTTCTGTCTTTGGAAGTTTCCTCTGTTTTGTTGATTTTGATTTTGGGTAGGGTTCGTTGTCTGACCTTGGGCTTGGTTAGGATTCTGGTTTGGGTTCTGGTTTGGTTGATTGACTTTAATGGGTCTGTTTGGACGATTTTCTGAAGAACCTCCTTCAAGTTTAGGTCCAATACCAGCCAAACGACGAGCTTCTGCCAGTGCTTCTTCACCTGCAGTCAGCAAAGATGGAACTTCGGTCACTTCTTTAACTGCAACTGGAGCCTGTACTTCTACTTGTTCTGACTGAATAACTGAAGTCGCTGATTCATTCTGATCGGCTTCGGCGTTCACCTTATTCTTGAGAATGGGTTTTGCTTTGGGTCTGCCTCTTCTCTTTGGTGCATCGGATACTGTTCCGTTGTCTGTATTGTTTTCAGCAGGAATTACTTCAACTGCAACTGGAGTATTTTCTACAATTACAACCTTTTCAGTTTCTGGAGCAGGATTGTGTAATGTAGTCTCTACAATAGCTGGATTGGGTGAATCCTCCATAAAAAGCTGTTGTTCAGGTTTACGAGGTTTTTCCAGTTTGGGTCTGGGCTTTTGATTTTGTTTTTTGCCCTGATTATTGCCTCCTTTATGTTCAGGAGCTTTGTTTTCAGCAGGAGCTTTATCGGTCATTTCATTTTGGCTGGTTACCGGAGCACTATTATCGTTGTCGGTATCCTCTTTTTTGACCTGTGGTTTTTCTATTTTAACCTGTTTGGCTTCTTTATCGTTGGCTGTGTATACCTTCACATCTTTTTCTTTGATTAAAGGTATACGAGTACGTTTTCGTCTGTCTTCGGGGTTATTATCTTTAAGTTGAGCCGCTTTACGGCTGGCATTTTGAACGGCTTGCTCGTCAAGAATACGATAGACGAGTGCATCTTTTGCACTAGAATCGACTTTGGTCAAGCTTAATTCTTTTGCAATTTCAATAAGTTCTGGCAATGACTTGGAATTCAATTGCACAATATTGTAGTTGGGCATGAAGTAGGAGAATTAAAAGATTTGTAGATTTCAACAGACAGCAGAATAGCGTCTATCGGAAGAATTCTGGGCAAAGATACACTTTTTTCCGATATACAAAAAATTCTGTAATTTTTTTTTAAGAAATCAGGAAGGGTCAACACTCAGATGATAAACCCGTTTGGTCATTTCATCTACACGAAATCGATTATCGATGCGTTCACCAATAACCCATACGATATCTCTTCCCGAACAAAGTAACCAGAGTCCTTCTTTTTCCATTGCATTCATCTTACAATCAATGCAATAGTCACTAATCAATTTTCGTCCATGCATTCCAAAAGGTATAAAATTATCACCTTTTTTGGGATGACGGATGGTCAATGGGAAAAGCAGTTTATCCGCATCAAGATAAGCCATAGATCTTGCGACGGATATCTTACATTCTTTTCCAGGTTTCAAAAAATTACATTTCAGGCTGATAGGTTCCGAAATAGATAACTGTGTTTCTTCGAGCGAATACTCAGCTACTTCTTGCATTGGAAGTTCAGTCACCATAATGCAATCTCTGTCAAAAAAGAGCCTGTGGGTATGCGAGAAGTAAACCCTGCCAGAAGTGCCCCAGCGATTCTTCCATACTGACTGAACGTCAGGCCGACCAAACCCATAATCGGAAAGCAATTCGTACAGGACACTTTGAGGAGCTTTTTCCAATTCCAAAGCTGACAATGATATTTTCAGAGGAAGAACAGGGGCTCCTTTTTTAGTGGGACATAATCGCGACTTAGCCTCATTAATAGCCTGTTCGTAAAGGATTTCCGTTTCAGCGAGATGATCCATGGTTCTGGCTATGGATTCCCGGACAGAAGGCTGGATACTTTCCAACAGCGGAAGAACATCCAGGCGAATTTTGTTTCGGCGGTATTCGTTCAGTAAATTCGTCCGGTCTGTTACAAAAGCAAGACCACGCTGTTCAATGTATTCGAGTACATCCTCTCTGGTGCAGCAAAGCAAAGGCCTCACTACATGCCCATTACGAGGTTTTATACCTGTCAACCCACGGATACCTGTGCCACGGATCAGATTGAGCAGGACCGTTTCAACACTGTCGTCCCTGTGATGGGCTACAGCAACAGCAGCAGCTCCCTGCTCCTTGCGCAACTGTTCAAACCAGTTATAGCGCATTTCTCGGGCAGCCATTTCCACAGAAACTCCTTCCTGCTCTGCATACTCTGCAGCATACAGATCGGTCTTGTAAAAAGGGACACCTAAATCACGGCAAAGCTGGTGGGAAAAAGCTGCATCACGGTCAGATTCTTCACCCCGAAGGTGAAAGTTGACGTGCGCGCCGATACAATAATAATCCAATCTATGCAGGACATCCATTAAGGTGACCGAATCGGCTCCACCACTTAGAGCCACAACTACTCTTGCCCCTTGAGGCAATAAATTCAGGGATTCTATGTATTTCTTAACGACCCGGTCTAGCATAGCTCGATTATTTAGCGTTGCAATTCTTTCTGTAAAGATAAAAAAAACTGTACATTTGCAGGCTTAATTTTTGAAACATTTTATAACAATGATTGAACAGATTCAAAAACTTTTAACAGAGGTAAGTACCTGGTCTGCAAGTGAGGCTGAGGAACTAGAAACTCTGCGCATCAAATATCTAAGTAAAAAAGGAGAAATCAGTCAGCTTTTCAACGATTTCAGAAATGTTCCCAACGAACAGAAACGTCAGGTTGGTCAAATGCTTAACGAACTGAAAGATAAAGCTCAAAACCGACTCAACGAATTGAAATCTGGATTTGAAGGAACAGGCAATGCTGATGCGAACGCTGATTATAGTCGAAGTGCTTATCCTATTGAGCTGGGAACACGTCACCCACTTTCCATCGTAAAAAATGAAATCGTCGATATTTTTGCCCGCCTGGGATTCACCATTGCAGAAGGTCCTGAAATAGAAGATGACTGGCATGTGTTTGAATCTCTGAATTTTCCCCTGGAACACCCGGCTCGTGATATGCAGGACACCTTCTTTATTGAGAAAACACCGGATATTTTGCTGCGTACCCACACGTCCTCTGTTCAATCCAGGGTTATGACAGGTTCACAACCTCCAATCCGCATTATCTGCCCAGGTCGGGTCTATCGCAACGAAGCCATTTCTTACCGTGCACATTGTTTTTTCCACCAGGTAGAAGCTTTATATATTGACAAGGATGTCTCTTTTGCAGACCTGAAACAAGCCTTGCTGTATTTTGCCCGTGAAATGTTTGGTGAAAAAACGGAAATTCGTTTGCGCCCGTCCTACTTCCCGTTCACTGAACCTTCTGCAGAAATGGATATTTCCTGCAACATCTGTGGTGGAAAAGGTTGTAATTTCTGCAAACATACCGGTTGGGTAGAAATTCTAGGTTGTGGAATGGTCGATCCAGCCGTACTTGAAAATTGTGGTATCGACAGCAAAGTTTATAGCGGATATGCACTGGGTATGGGCATCGAGCGTATCACCAACTTAAAATACCAAGTGAAAGACTTACGTATGTTCTCAGAGAATGACGTACGTTTCCTGGAGGAATTCAAGGCAGCTTATTAAGTAAGAAACAAATCTTAAATAACCTCCGTTTCCTCGCTGGATCCGGAGGTTTCTTTTTTAACAAAAGAAGTATGACAACGGAAGAACGCTATCAACATATCATCGACTGGTTTCTGGTAAATGTACCGGAAGCAAAATCAGAACTCGACTTCAAGAGTCCTTACGAATTGTTGGTCGCCGTCATTCTCTCAGCCCAGTGTACCGACAAAAGGGTGAACATGACTACCCCTGCCCTGTTTAAAGCATTCCCTGTGCCAGAAGTATTAGCGGCTACCTCGCCCGATGTCGTTTTTCCGTTTATTAAAAGTATTTCCTACCCCAACAACAAAGCCAAATCCCTGGTCGGAATGGCTCAAAAGCTGGTTTCCGATTTCCACGGGAAGGTCCCTGATACCATGGAGGAGCTTTTGACTTTACCGGGTGTCGGACGAAAAACGGCCAGTGTTATACTTATTTGTGCCTTCGAAAAGCCTGCCATGCCAGTGGATACGCATGTGTTTAGGGTAGCCAACCGTCTTGGTTTAACCGAAAATTCCAAAAGTCCGGAAGAAACTGAAAAAATACTGATGGACCATATACCTGAAAACCTTTTATCGATAGCCCATCATTGGCTCATCTTACATGGTCGCTATATATGCCAAGCCCGCAAACCCCTTTGCGGAGAATGCGGGCTGATGTCCTGGTGTAAATATCAGGGGCATTAATCTGCAATCAGCTTGCGGTAACGGACACGCTTAGGTGCTTCATCTCCCAGACGCATGCGTTTATTTTCTTCATATTCAGAATAAGAACCTTCAAAATAGGAAACTTCAGAGTTTCCTTCAAAAGCAAGAATATGGGTACAAATTCGATCCAGAAACCAACGATCGTGGCTAATCACGACAGCACAACCTGCAAAGCTTTCCAAACCTTCTTCCAAAGCCCTCAGGGTATTGACGTCAATATCATTGGTTGGTTCATCGAGCAATAGTACATTGGCTTCCGATTTAAGATTGAGCGCCAAATGCAAACGGTTTCGCTCTCCACCTGAAAGTACTCCTGCCAGTTTTTCCTGATCACCACCCGTAAAATTGAATCTGGAGAGATAGGCGCGGGAATTGATTTCACGCCCTCCTACGCGGATAAAGTCAGTTCCACCAGAAACAATCTGATAAACAGTCTTTGTTGGGTCGATGGCTGAGTGACTCTGATCTACATAACCCAATTTGACAGTATCACCTATTTCAAAGGTGCCCGAATCTGGTTTTTCAAGTTCCATGATTAATCGGAACAAGGTGGTCTTTCCTGCACCATTGGGCCCGATAATTCCGACAATACCATTGGGAGGCAATGTAAAAGTCAGGTTGTCAAACAATAATTTATCGCCAAAAGATTTGGATACACCTTGAACTTCAATGACTTTATTACCCAAACGTGGCCCGTTCGGAATAAACAGTTCCAAAGCATCTTCCTTTTCTTTCTGGTCTTCGTTCAGTAATTGATCGTAGGAATTCAGACGGGCTTTACCTTTGGACTGACGGGCTTTGGGAGACATCCGAACCCATTCCAGTTCTCGTTCCAGTGTCTTGCGGCGTTTACTGGCCTGCTTTTCTTCCATGGCCATCCGTTTGGTCTTTTGATCCAGCCAGGAACTGTAGTTGCCTTTCCAGGGAATGCCTTCACCCCTGTCGAGTTCGAGAATCCAGCCAGCCACATTGTCCAAAAAGTAACGATCGTGGGTGACTGCTATGACGGTACCCGGATATTGTTGCAGGTGTTGTTCCAACCAGTCGATGGATTCAGCATCCAGGTGATTGGTTGGTTCATCGAGCAATAAAACATCCGGTTGTTGCAAAAGTAGACGACAAAGTGCTACACGCCTACGTTCTCCTCCCGATAGAGTTTTGATGGGTTGATCGTCCGACGGGCAACGCAACGCATCCATGGCGCGCTCCAGTTTAGTATCCAGGTTCCAGGCATCAGTTGCATCTATATGGTCCTGAAGTTCTGCCTGACGGGCAAAAAGCTTGTCCATTTTGTCGGAATCTTCGTAGTATTCAGGAAGTCCGAACTTATTGTTTATCTCTTCATATTCGGCAAGAATGTCAACGATGCCTTGCACACCTTCCATAACAACTTCCTTGACAGTTTTTGTTTCGTCGAGATGTGGCTCTTGCTCTAGGTATCCTACAGAATAACCGGGAGAAAAAACAACATCACCCAAGTACTCTTTTTCTATCCCTGCAATGATTTTCAATAAGGTTGACTTTCCAGAACCATTCAAACCAATAATACCGATTTTGGCTCCGTAAAAGAAAGAAAGGTAGATATTTTTTAAAACTTGTTTCTGAGGAGGGAACACTTTTGTTAAGCCCACCATTGAGAAAATAATCTTTTTATCGTCTGCCATATTTGAATATATATTTTTCCAGGTGCAAAGGTAGATAAAATTGCACACAGCTCAAGCTGGTTTTGATTGGTTTTGATGGATTTTTCAGGTAAATTTATCCTTTGAATGAACAGACCCCCATTTTGTTGTGTTTTTTATCATACTCATTTTCTGAATCATAGCTACTAATATTAAAAATAGTCCAAAAATAACAGTCGATAATTTTGGACTTATCTCCAAAAGGACTATCTTTGCACTCGCTTTTCAGAAGCAACAACAGGTCAGATTCGCTAGCTCAGCTGGTAGAGCACAACACTTTTAATGTTGGGGTCCTGGGTTCGAACCCCAGGCGGATCACCGAAGTAAAGAAACCCTGATAATCAATGGATTGTCAGGGTTTCTTATTTTATATATCTTTAAAGGATCCATCTGAAGTGTTTCTGTTTGACCCAAATTTCAGACCTTTTTCGGCCATAAATACCCCGAAAAGGATAAATACTGATCCCATAAGTGCCACCAGTGTTAGCTTTTCATTGATGATCACTGCAGAGGCAATCAGTGTAACAATGGGAGAGAAATAGATGTAATTGGTCACACGCAGAACACCCAGCTTTTTGGTGGCTGTATTCCATGAAATATAACAAAGCATGGAGGCAATAATACCCAGAAACAACAGATTCATCAAAACCAATGGCTGAAACAACACTTTAGAGTCAAACCTCAAGGGTTCAAATATAAAAATGGGGAGAATCGTTAGAAGGCCGTAAAAGAAAACCTTTCGTGTAACAAACAAGGTTGCATACTTCCCGTTCAGGTTCTTGATGATTAGACTATAGAAAGCCCACATCAAAGCAGCCAGTATAGTCAGAGCATCTCCAAGCGGACTGATTTTCAGGATAAAACCACCATTGAAAATAACAAGTGCCACTCCCAAAAAGGCTAAAAGTGAGCCAAAAATAAAATTGGGTTTCAGTTTTTCTCCTCGATGCAGCAAAAAATACAAAAAAGTGGTCAGAATGGGCGCCGTGCACAAGATCAACGCGACATTGGACGCAAGTGTAATAGTCAGGGCTGTATTCTCAAACAGGAAATACATAGACCCTCCGGTGAGTCCTGATGCCATAAACAGCAATTCATCTTTCCAGTTGTCAGACCAGATGCGACGTCCTGAAAATAACCAGATACAAACGTAAGCCATCAGAAAACGATAGAAGAAAATTTCAGCAGGTCTGAGTCCGTTTTCAATCAGAACTTTGGTAGAAATATAGGTCGTGCCCCAAATGATGACAGTCAAAATTGCCATAAAATGGAACCAAAAGGATTTATTCTTCATTGGTGATAAGTTGCATGGATGAATAACCGTTCGGGTAATGATTATTCGGTTGCACAAAATTAGCAAACATTTTTGAATGAAAGACCCCGTTTAAATCTGATAGTAAACTAATTCCTTAGCCTGAACATAGTCAGTCAGTACCCGTTTTGACCATTCGAGCGCTTCCCCCAGACCAATTGTGCCACCAGCCGAATTTATAATCATCAGCAATATTTTCGTATGAAGATCTATTTTAGTACGTTCTTCATCACTGGTGGGTGTTCCAATCCCCCCTTTTTCATCTCTGTAAACAGGCAGACCTTCAATGTTTAGCAGACCTCTGCCAATAGCTTCGTATTCTTCTCCGGCCTCCCCTATGCCTAATTTCAGGTCACCGTTTATCTTCTCCAAATCAAAACCCCCGATAGAGAAACATGTATGTATTGAAATCAGATTGATACAATCTACCAAAGTATTTATTTTATATAAATCTTTTTCTTTGAGTACTCTACGGCAAAGTGCTTCAGCCGATGGCCGATATCTGTTGGGATCTTTTCCCAGCTTTTTATACAATTGACGCATTTCATAGATTCCGGGTAGTTTATTGATGTCCGTTATGATAAACCTTTTACGAAAAATCTCGATTTCCGCATTCAGCTCCTGCCACAAATCGTCGTTGTACACAGAATTAGTGATGTTACAAGATATTATCAGCGCTTTGTATTTGGGTGCAGCCACGTGGATAGCTGGTTCTATAGCAATATTTTTCATCGGATAGACTTTTCAACTAATTTTTGTGCCTTCAAATTTAGCATACAAACCGGGTATTGTTCTATTATTTTTTAAAAATTGTCTACATTTGGTTTCCTTAAAAAATGTTTTATATGAATGCTATCGATTTTTTCAATAATGACCGGTATGCCAAAATGACCGGTATTGAACTTGTTGTTGTTTCTCTTGGTTACGCAAAAGCACAGTTGCTTATTACTGAAATGCACATGAATGCAGGCAATACCACTCAAGGTGGTGTCATTTTTACTCTGGCAGATTTTGTACTGGCAGCAGCGTCTAATTCACATGGACGGCTGGCTTTTACTATTACCGGATCGGTCAATTTTCTGCATGGCAGCAAACCCGGTGATACTTTATTTGCGGAAGCCAAGGAGCGCTTTTTACACAAACGGTTGGCAAATTATCAAGTAGATGTGACCAATCAGAATGGTGAACTGATTGCAACCCTGGAAGGCATGGTCTACAGAAAAAATACTGAAATAGATATCCAGGTGTAGTTCTATCTTTTTTCGGAAAAGTCTTTGACCGATGAAATGAACTTTCTAACCGAATGAAATGATTTATGAGGTAATAATAACCTATTTTTGGATAAAGTATACTCATCCATATGAAGTTAAAAAACTTGAACCATATTCCCACCGTCTTCATCCATTTATTTATTTGGTTGGCGCTGCTTTCACTGCCCTTATTGTTCAGGCCCCATATGGGCCCCGGGTCAGGAACGAGGCCCTTCCTCATTCCCGTTCCAATGTGGACGAACAACATTTTTATGTTCATCGCATTCTACACCAACTTACTTCTGTTGATGCCCAAATTATTCAACAAGAAAAAGTGGGGTTATTATCTTTTTTTCACTTGCATATTCCTGATATTCAGCCTATCAATACCATCACTTTCTATATATATTGACAAGCTTCTCGGACAGAATTATATGCCGGATATGGGAAGAGGGCATAAACCTCCGAGAGGATTTGAATTCAGACATTTTTCATTCATATTTATGTTTGCCATGGTTTGGGCCATCAGTATGGCTTATTACCTTTTCTTTAAATTGCAGGAGTCCCTACGGCATGCCAACGAGGTTCATGCCACCGCTTTACAGTCTGAGCTATCTTTCCTGAAAGCTCAAGTCAATCCTCATTTCTTGTTTAACACCCTGAATAACATCTATGTGCTTACCTTAAAGAAATCGGATGATGCAGCGCTTGCGGTGATGAAACTTTCCAACCTGATGCGAAAAATCACAAATGATACCGGTGTCGACTTTGTACCTTTTGAAGAAGAAGAGAGTTTTATAAAAGATTACATTGAGTTGCAAGGCCTGCGCCTGACGGATAAAACGCATGTGAATTATGAAGTTGTTGGGGATTATAAGTCGCTGACGATTGCACCCAGAATTCTGATTCCTTTTATAGACAATGCCTTCAAATATGGTGTAAGCAACCGGTATAAATCTGAAATAAAGATTCGATTTGAATTCCTGGAAAAAAGCATGTTCTTCACCATTCAAAACGCCATTCACTCAAATGGAGGAGAAAGTCTCGAATCCTCGGGAGTGGGCCTGGAAAATGCCCGACGTCGTCTGGAATTGCTATATCCTGATAATCATATCTTGAAAATAACTAAAACACCGGAGAGCTACCATGTTCTCCTTAAAATTGAACTAGCATGATAAATTGTATAGCAGTTGATGATGAACCGTTGGCACTGGAATTGATGGAATCCTATATTTCTCAGGTGCCTGGACTAAAATTGATGGAAACGTTTTCTGATGCTATCTCAGCTTGGGGTTTTCTTCAGAAAAATCCTGTTGATCTGGTATTCCTCGATATTCAGATGCCTGACATTACAGGTGTACAGTTGGCAAAATCGCTCAATCATAGAAAACCCATGATCATATTTACTACAGCATACAGCAAATATGCAGTAGATGGTTTCAATGTGGATGCCATAGACTATTTGTTGAAACCGTTTGATTTTAACCGTTTTCTGGAAGCTGTCAACAAAGCCAGAAATTTTAAATCCTTGAGTGACACCAACAATAATACGGCTGAAGATGTTGCCATTTTTGTAAAATCAGATTACCAGAATCTTCGCATCAGCACCAGAGATATCCTTTTTATCGAAGGTTTTGACGACTATATCCGCATTCATTTGGACTCTGGCAAGAGCATCTTCACCCTGACCAGCTTGAAAAGCATCATGGAGAAACTGCCTGAAGATGATTTCCTGAGAGTTCATCGTTCGTACATTGTTCCAGTTCGCAAAATTCAGCGCATCTACAATCAGCATATTCAGTTGGTTGAAAAGGAAATACCGATAGGAAAATCCTATGTTGATTCAGTTAAGAAATTTCTCAATCTAAAAAAATAACCATTCATGCTAAGACATTTTTTCACATTGTTACTGGTTGCTGTTTGTTCAATTAACATTTTTGCAGCCAGCGAAGTCCTACCTTATAAGACAGACGTCGAGATTGACGGTATCAATAAGGAATGGGGGGCACGACTACCAAAATTTGACAAAGGAACCAACATTAATTACTCTGTAGCCAACGATGAAAGAAATCTCTATTTCATTTTACGCATATCGGAAGAATCAATACAAAGGCAAATCGCGCAAAACGGTCTCGAAGTCTGGATCAATCCTAATGGTAAAAAAAGGAAAGTGACAGGTGTTACATTCCCACTTCCTATAACAAAAGATTCAACAAAGAACAGAGCTGGCAGATATCCACGTGACATAACAAAGGATCAACAGGAACAAAGTGCCCAGCAAGATCAAAACAAACAACCTGAACAAGAAGGAGCAAGTCCAATGTTTCCCGGAAGAGGTTTGGGTATGCCTTTTCCTGACATGGAGCTAATATTGACAGGTTTTTTGCTTGAAAATGGTAAACAGCCCGTCAAAGGTTGTCCAGTACGTGTTTCCATTTCCAGAGATCAATCCAAATGTTTAATCTACGAGCTTTGCGTTCCTTTCAACACGTTCTATAAAGAACAACTTGATGAGACGGATTCTAAAATCAATTTTTGCTTTGGATTTGTTATTAAAAGCCCTCAAAAAACCGAGGTGGAGGGTTATATGCCAATGATGGGAGGACCTGAAGGTATGGGAGGCCCCGGTGGAATGGGTGGCCCTGGTGGAATGGGTGGACCTGGCGGTATGGGCAGACCAGGTGGTATGGCTATGAGCAGTCAAAGTTCCACAGGCACTACCGTTTCAGACAAAACCGTATGGTTCAAGACCCTGTTGAACGTCAAATAGAATACACAATACTTGAATTAATATAAAAAAGATCATCAGCCTGATAAAGGCTGGTGATCTTTTTTATTAAATTAAAACTGAGTAAAATTTTAAAGTCACATGATTTTCATCAGTATTATAAACTAGGACTATCATCCTAAAAAAGACTATCTTTGTGGCGGTTTTCAATTATTCTTTTAAAGCGAAAAATCTCCTATATGACGGGTGAAACAACTCTTTCGGAAGGACTACATCCTGCAGAAATTACCAAAGATCTCCTTACAGAAGCAGACAAAGCAAATCGATTAGGTACTGATCCGATCGGCAAGCTTTTGCTTCAATACGCACTTCCAGCCATCATTGGGATGACGGTTTCGTCACTCTACAATATCATTGATCGTATTTTTATAGGAAACGGGGTTGGTCCTTTGGCTATTTCAGGTTTGGCGCTCACTATGCCACTGATGAACCTGACTATTGCATTTGGCGCTATGATCGGTGCAGGAGCTTCAACCATGATCTCCATTCGGTTGGGACAAAAGCGTAAGCGGGATGCTACAAATATCTTAGGGAATACCCTGATATTGAACATGATCATCGGGTCTTTAATCACCTTCTTTGGTTTAATCTTTCTAGACCCTCTTTTAAGAGCTTTTGGTGCTAGTGAAGGTACATTACCCTATGCCAGGGACTTTATGCAAATAATCCTGTTAGCAAACTTATTTAACCACAATTTCATGGGGTTGAACAATATTATGCGCGCATCCGGATATCCCAAAAAAGCAATGTGGTCCTCCTTATTAACTGTCTTTGTCAATATATGCCTGGCTCCAGTCTTTATATTTATCTTTAATTGGGGCATCAGAGGTGCCGCTTTAGCCACAGCCATTGCTCAATGTTCCGGCTTTATCTGGGTGATGATCCACTTTATGAAAAAAAGCAGCTATCTTCATTTTCAAAGAGGTTTCTTCAAGTTAAAAAAGCGGATTATCCGGGATATTTTATCCATTGGATTATCTCCTTTCCTGATGAATGTGGGAGCTAGCATGGTGGCGATGATTATAAATATCAGCCTGTCCAAATACGGCGGTGTACACAGTGATATGGCTATCGGCGCTTTCGGTATTATCAACAGTGTTGCCTTGCTCTTCATAATGACAGTCATGGGGTTAAATATGGGAATGCAGCCTATAGCCGGATATAATTTTGGTGCACTCCAGAACGACAGGGTATTGAAGGTTTATAAGCTGACCTTAATAGCAGCAAGCGTTGTCACAACATTTGGATTTGCGCTCGCCATGCTTTTCCCAACAGCTATTGTATCCGCTTTCACGAATGATGCCGATTTGATAGAACAGTCAAAACTGGCAATGAGTTACGTGATGTTGATGTTCCCCATCATCGGTTTTCAGATGGTTACCGCCAATTTCTTTCAATCGATCGGTAAAGCTTCGTATGCCATATTCCTAAGCTTGTCGCGTCAGTTTCTTTTTCTGATACCACTCCTACTCCTGCTTCCCCTCCGTTTTGGATTGAATGGGGTCTGGATGGCACTACCATGCAGCGATTTGCTGGCAACAATAGTTACAGTCCTTTTCGTTTTCACACAGACAAAGAAGGTACTTGAAAGAAAAAAGATTTAATGCAATACCCGCCAGGTATAAGAATTTTCTTTGTGGAAAAGTAAATAGATCCAGAAACGGAAATTCAAGAGAGGAATCAAAATGTCGAAAAGGGGTATTGAAAAATAATACCGCATTTCATCGAAACATTTAGCACTTCTATTCATTACTCCAATCTGAACATAATACCTTATCAGGAAAAGCAATACTGCATATGCCATCATGGGGATATTTAGCTGTATGATTCCAATAATCAGGAGTATAATAGTCAAACCGTAAAAAACAAAACGGCTTAGCATTTCAGAAGCTGTCCGAAACCTTGTTCCCGGTCTGTTGTAAGAGAAGGTGGAAATATGGTTGATTCTTTGATCTTTCCACTGTTTCCAGATACTGGATGAATTTATCAGAATTTTGGCATCCGGTGAAACTTCAATACTGGTATTGGTGGCATTGGCTACTTCACCGATAAACAAATCATCATCGCCCGATTTCAGGTTTAGATGGGAGGCAAAACCATTATTCTTGAAAAACAGTTCTTTTCGGTAAGCCAGGTTGCTGCCCAATCCCATATATGGTTTACCAATTTCAGAATAACCCATGAACTGCATGGCAGTAAACAAAGTATCATAAGAAATCAAATGCTTAAAAATACCTTTTACATTTTGATACGCGCTAAAGCCAAGAACTATATCGCATTTCTCATTAAAATGACGCATCATCGATGAGATCCATTGATTGCTTTTTGGCACACAATCGGGTTCTGTAAATAGCAGAACGTCGTATTTAGCGGCCTTGATGCCAATGGTCATGGCCATTTTTTTGGAACTGACGCTCTGAACATCTATCGGAACAAATGTGTGATAAAGATGGGGATATTTTCGAGCCAGACCAACCAACACATTATCAGTATCATCAGAGGAAGCATCATTAACGACAACCACTTGGAATTCAGGATAATCCTGCTCAAGTATAGCTGGCAGATTTTGAGCCAGACTGGCTGCATGATCACGTGCACAAATAATGACAGTGACTGGTTTCTTTTCTGTCTCGAAAGTAACTAAACCCTTTTCAATCAAGTTTGATTTTCTAAACAATCCTTGATAGTAATGCAGGTAATAAAAAAGTTGAACCAGAAAGACCAAAAGCAATGCTCCCAGGAGTATCCACTCAACGATAGAAAATTGAAACCAATCCAAAATCATAGGTTCATTTACATTAAATATCTTCTGAGAAATAGGATAGCGGCAAACGACGCAAATTATATTGAGATGCCATAATTTCTCCGTACGCACCGGCCGAACGAATGGCCACATAATCTCCACGCTTTGTCTGATTTAGTTCCACATCCTTGCCAAAGCAATCGGAGGATTCGCAAATAGGACCAACCACATCGTATTTCTGGATAAATTCTTCCGAAGATATATTCTCCATTTTATGAAATGCCTGATACAAAGCGGGACGAATCAAATCGGTAAATCCAGCATCAACGATTGCAAAAGTTTTAACAGCGCCCTGCTTGATGTATAAAACTTTAGTGATCAAGCTACCACATTGACCAACCACTGAACGGCCCGGCTCAAAATGTACCGTTTGTCCTTCACGAAGTTTCAGCATATTCTTGAAGGTCTTCAAATAACCTGCAAAATCAGGGATGGGTTGCTTATTGGGATAATGGTAATCTATGCCTAAACCTCCACCTACATTAATGTGTTCCATGATGAGGTTGCGTTTGGCAAACTGATCTTGAAGTTCATTAATACGACTGCAAAGACCTGCGAAATTGTTCATTTCCAGGATCTGTGATCCAATATGGAAATGGATACCGATTAGTTTGATATTCGAAGAAGCCAAAGCGACATCAATAACCTTATCGACATCAGCAAGGGAGATTCCGAACTTATTTTCCTCGCGGCCGGTCGTGATGTAATGATGGGTATCTGCCTGTACATTAGGGTTAATACGCAAAGCTACCTGAGCTATTTTACCCTTAACAATAGCCAGTTCGTTGATCACTTCCATTTCAGGAATAGACTCCACGTTAAAACAAAAAATATTGGCATCCAAAGCCACATTTATTTCCCAATCTGCTTTTCCTACTCCGGCAAAAACGATTTTGGAGGAAGGAAAGCCAGCTTTTACCGCTGCAAGGATTTCGCCACCACTCACACAATCAGCACCCAAACCATAACTATTAATTATGGAAAGTATTCTTGGATTGGCATTTGCTTTCAAGGCGTAATGCGCTTTATAATTGTATTTGTTTGCTTCTAAAGAAAGCAGATCTAACGTCTGTTTTAATACGTTGGTATCGTAGTAATAAAACGGTGTCTCCAGTTTGGAAAACTTTTCTAACGGGAACTGTCCTTTTGTATCCATGTACGTAAAAATGGAAGCCTGGGCTTCATTGGTTATTTTTTATTGAAAAGATTATCACTCAAAGCCTGCATGGCACGTTTTTTATCCGAAGATTTGACAAGCATTGAAATATTAAAGTTGCTTCCACCGTAGGAAATCATACGTACAGGTACATCTTTGATGGCCTGTAACACGCTGGATTCAAAGCCAACATTGTCCCATTCCAGGTCTCCGACCACACAGACAATAACCATATCGGTATCGACTGTAACTGTTCCGAATTTCTTTAGTTCGTCAATGATTTCCTGTAGGTGTTTATTCTTATCAATAGACAAGGATACCCCAACTTCAGAAGTACAAACCATATCGATGGGTGTTTGATAGCTTTCGAAAATTTCAAACACTTTGCGAAGAAAACCGTAAGCCAGAAGCATACGACCGGATTTTATTTTAATGGCTGTAATACCATCTTTGGCTGCTACAGCTTTGATTTTGCCTTTTTCGGTCTTATTGGAAATCAACGTTCCAAAAGCGTCCGGTTGCAATGTATTGAGCAAACGTACAGGGATGTTAGCCAATTTAGCAGGAAGAATGCAGGTTGGGTGAAGAATCTTTGCACCAAAATAGGCCAATTCAGCAGCTTCTTCAAAATGAAGGTGAGCTACCGGAGCCGTCTTGTCTACAATACGAGGATCGTTGTTGTGCATTCCATCTATATCGGTCCAGATCTGAATTTCTTCTGATTTGATGGCAGCACCGATCAAAGAAGCGGAGTAATCGCTTCCGCCACGTTGCAGGTTATCCACTTCGCCATAAGCATTCAGACAAATAAAACCTTGTGTTATGAAAATTTCAGCATCCGGATACTGAGCCAATTGTTTGGCCAGGTTCAGACGTATATATTCAGCATCTGGTTCACCGTTTTTATCCACCCGCATGTATTCCAAAGCAGGAAGCAGGACAGCTTTCACACCTAACTCATTCAAGTAACTGGTAAACATGGCTGTGGAGAGCAATTCCCCCTGAGATAAAACCACTTTTTCCTCAAAAAGCGTAAACAGGTTTTCGGTAAAGCTACGAATATAATCAAAGTGCGATTGAGTGACTTCTCTTATCTTCTGTTTATATTCTTCTGTAGAATAGAGTTCATCAATAACGCCTTCGTATTTATTTATCAGCTTATTGATGGTTTCATTGGCTGCATCCGGATTACGTTTATAGAGATAATCCGATATTTCCACCAATGTATTGGTTGTTCCAGACATAGCCGATAGTACAACAATTTTTTTTTGACCATCGAGGATGAGATTGGATACTTCTTTCATTCTTTGGGCGGACCCTACGGAAGTACCACCAAACTTTAGCACTTTCATTTTTTCGTTGCTTTATATGTTAAACTAATATTAGGTACAAATGTACGTTTTTTTATTCAATCAGTCTGTTATTTTCACATTTTAGGGTGCGTCCGGGATAGCTTTTAACAAAGCCAAGATTGTGGGTACTCATGATGACTGTAGCTCCAGATTCACGGATACTGTGTAACAATTTCACAATCTCACTGCCCGTTTCAGGGTCAAGGTTTCCGGTGGGTTCGTCCGCCAAAATGATATCAGGTGAATTGAGCAGCGCTCTGGCCATCACAATCCTCTGTTGTTCGCCTCCGGACAATTCGTGGGGCATTTTATACCCTTTGTTGGACATGCCTACCTGATCCAGAACCTGTGCAATGCGTTCCTTAATTTCACTTTTCTCTTTCCAGCCGGTAGATTTTAGGACAAAAGCCAGATTTTCCTGTACATTCCGATCTATCAAAAGTTGAAAATCCTGAAAAACGATGCCCAAACGGCGGCGCAACAAAGGCATTTGCGAACTTTTCATGTGTACCAGGTCAAAATCGAGGATTTTGGCCGATCCGCTTGTGATGGGAACTTCGTAATATAATGTTTTTAGAAGGCTGCTCTTGCCTGATCCCACTTTACCAATAATGTAAACAAACTCTCCTTTATGTATTTCAAGATTTACATTTTGAAGTACAGTCAGTTCGTCCCTACAAACTTCAACACCTTTGTATTTGATCAGAATATCTTCTTTCATGAGTAAATCTATTAATAACGAATACGTTGCATTATAATAAAGCGCACTATCAGCACTTGAGTTCTATTCTTTGTGTCTCTTCTTGAGCTCCCTGCCAAGATCATCCAGTCGGTAACCCTTGCTGGTCAAAAGCACAATTAAGTGGTAAACCAAATCGGACGCTTCGTATAGGAATCCTTCTTCGGTACCGTTGGTGGCTTCGATGACTGTTTCAACAGCTTCTTCACCGACTTTCTGAGCCATACGATTTATGCCTTTTTGGAAAAGGGATGTTGTATAGGAATTTTCTGGCATTTCCTTGTGACGACGGTCAATGAAATCCTGCAAATAACGCAAAAAGTCAAAGTCATCCAGCTTATTTTCTTCGTTGAAACAGGTGTCCCAGCCCATATGACAAACCGGGCCTACAGGATTTGCCTGAATCAGTAAAGTATCGTGATCGCAGTCTTCCTTGATGGAAACAACATTCAGGAAGTTTCCGCTTTCTTCACCTTTCGTCCAAAGACGATTTTTGGTACGACTGAAAAAACACACCTGACCTGTTTCCCGGGTTTTGGCAAATGCTTCTTCATTCATAAAACCCAGCATCAAGACTTTGTCTGTTTTTGCATCTTGTACAATGGCAGGCACCAATCCGTTTAATTTACTGTAATCTAAGTTCATAAGACTATTTTTATATCATTATATTCTAACTACGACACCCTGAGTGCTCAGATAATCTTTCAAATCAGGAATCGTTATCTCACCAAAGTGAAAAACACTGGCCGCGAGTGCCGCATCTGCTTTTCCTAATTGGAATGCGTCCCTGAAATGTTCTTTTGCGCCAGCACCACCGGATGCAATAACTGGTATGGAAAGCGTTTCGGCCAAATGACTCAGAGCTTCATTGGCATAACCTGTCTTAACTCCGTCATGTGTCATACTGGTAAACAAAATTTCACCTGCACCACGTTCCTGTGCTTCCAAGGCCCAGGTAAACAAGGTTTTGTCGGTGGGAATCCGTCCACCGTTCAGGTAACAGATCCACTCGCCATTTTCAAATTTAGCATCGATGGCTACCACACAAACCTGGGCGCCAAAGTTACGGGATATATCGTTGATGAGCTGAGGATTGCGAAGCACGGACGAATTGACAGAAACTTTATCAGCTCCTGCATTCAGTAATCGGTCCACATCTTTTAGCTCGTTAATGCCTCCTCCTACCGTAAAGGGTATGCTCACCTCGGCTGCTACACGTTTCACCATATCGGTAAAAGTCTTGCGGCCCTCGTGAGAAGCAGTGATATCCAGATAAACCAACTCATCAGCACCCTGACGGCTGTACTCTGCTCCCAGCTCAACAGGATCACCCGCCTGCCGAAAGTTTACAAAGTTAATACCTTTTACGGTTTGTCCATCTTTTACGTCCAAACAGGGGACAATTCTTTTTGCGAGCATATCTTATTTAGGATAAAAACGGGCGTAAATCTTTCAGAGCAATCCGGCCTTCATAAATGGCTTTCCCGAAAATGACGGCAGGTAAACCTGCCTGAGCAAGTGCCTCCAGGTCAGCAAGGGAACTGACTCCACCACTGGCCACCAGATACAGGTCTGGATAAGCAGCGAGTATCCGTTGATAGAGTTCCGTGGAAGGCCCCTGCAACATACCATCTTTGCTGATGTCTGTGCAAATGACCTTACGGATACCTTTGTTTCTGTAGTTTTTCAGGAAAGGCAGAAGTTTTAGATCGGTATCCTCTGTCCAGCCTGTCACGGCTATCTTTTCCTCTTTCACATCGGCTCCCAGAATGATTTTTCCGGCGCCGAATTTTTCTATCCACGATTCAAAGACATCCGGGGATTTAACGGCAATGCTTCCTCCGGTGATCATTTTTGCACCACATTCAAAAGCGATCCGCAAATCTTCATCGGTTTTGAGGCCTCCACCAAAGTCAATGACCAGAGAAGTTTGGGTTGCAATATTTTCCAAAACACGGTGATTGACAATGTGATGAGCCTTTGCTCCATCCAGGTCAACCAGGTGCAAACGACATATGCCATGGTCTTCGAACGCTTTAGCCACTTCCAGCGGATTTTCGTTGTACGTGGTCTTGCGGTCGTAATCACCCTGCGAAAGACGTACACATTTGCCGTCAATCAAATCTATTGCGGGAATGATATCCATGATTATATATTTATGAAATTTCTTAAAATAATTTCGCCCAATGGTCCGCTTTTTTCGGGGTGGAACTGGGTCGCATAAAAATTATCACGGTGTAATGCTGCACTGAAAGGTTGCAGGTAATCGGTCACCGCAATGGTCTGATTACAGATGTCTGCATAAAAACTGTGCACATAATACACGTATTGGTTTTCCATCTCAGGGGTAAAAAGTTCAGTTTGCAAGGAATGGATGGTATTCCAGCCCATTTGAGGTACCTTGTCGCTAATCTGCTGTGGCTGGAAACGCTTCACCTCTGTATCAAAAATGCCCAGACAATCGGTGTTGCCTTCTTCTGAATGCTTACACATCAGCTGCAGACCAATACAGATACCAAGAACCGGCTGCTTTAAGTCTACGATCAATTGATCGAGCTTATGCTCCCTAAGGTATGCCATGGTGGAAGAAGCTTCCCCTACTCCGGGAAAAATAACTTTATCCGCAGCCAGGATGCGACTCTTGTCGTCTGTTACGACAGGCTCAATCCCGATGCGCCTCAAGCCATGCATGACTGAGTAAATGTTTCCTGCGTTATATTTGATGATGGCTACTTCCATGCTGTAAGTCTTGATGAAATTTAATTGAAAACAACGGTTCGATTCTGGTAAACCAGGATCTTATGTTCCAGATGTTTCTCGACAGCTCTGGAAAGAACTATCTTTTCAATATCCTGACCACGATGCACCAAGGCCTCAACGGTATCCTTGTGAGAAACACGGATGATATCCTGGTCGATAATGGGACCGGCATCCAGGTCGGCAGTCACATAATGGCTGGTTGCACCGATGATTTTTACACCCCTTTCATAGGCTGCATGATAGGGTTTTGCCCCCACAAATGCCGGTAAGGTGGAATGATGAATATTGATTATTTTATTGGGATAATGATCTACAAACTCATCTGATATAATCTGCATATATCTGGCCAGAACAATAAAATCAACCCCATAAGAATCTAAAAGTTCCATTTCACGGACTTCCTGTGCATCTTTATTGTCTTTGGTGATGGGTACGTGATGAAAAGGTATGCCAAATCGTTCTACAATGACAGCCAAGTCTTCGTGGTTGCCAATGATGCAGGGTATTTCCACATTCCAGTCACCGGAGCTATAATGAGCCAAAAGGTCAAAAAGGCAGTGTGACATTTTGGAAACGAAAATAGCCATCCTGGGTTTCTGATCTCCAAAATATAAACGGAAAGACATCTGATACTTTTGTGCGTACAATGTGTCAAAGTATTCTCCCACTTTATCTTTTGGAATGGAAAATTGCTCCAAAGACCACTCTACACGCATAAAAAACACATCAGCCTTACGGTCAACGTGTTGATCAAGATATAAAATATTACCTTTATTTACATTGATAAAATCTGTAACTGACGCAAGTATCCCCTTTTGGTCGGGGCAATGAATCAATAATATCGCAGTCGTTTCCGAATGGCTTAAGCTCGTCATAGTTTATACATATTTCAAGCTGCAAAAATAGCAAAAAACTGCTGTATGACCGCAAGTTAAACAAGAAATAAGCGGAAAAAAGGGATACTTATAAACAAATAGTTCACATTTTTAAGTTTGAAATGACTATTTGAAACAAAAAATCCCACTAAAAAATACGCTTGATAGCAGCATAAAGAAATCTAACCACAAACTTCGAATATTCAGGTGTGAAAAATGTAATTTTATCATTTATTAATTGTTTTTACGAATATATCCGCTATTTTTGCGTTGTAAAAGTATGTTTTATAACAAGTAATGGTAAAAAAGCAAAGCATAACTGAGACCAGGGATTTGGAAAACCTGGTAGAGATTTGGCAAACGCTGACTCCCGATGAGCAAGAATATCTAAAAGCCAACTATTCCGTCCAAAACTTCAAGAAGAATGAGATCATTCACTATGAAGGAGATAAACCAACACACATGATGTGTCTGGTGAAGGGGAAAGTTAAAGCGTATAAGGAAGGGGTTGGCGGTCGCAACCAGATAGTCCGTATCATGCAGCCTATCAGCTACTTTGCCTATCGGGCTATCTTTGCCGATGCAGATTACAATACCACTGTCAGTGCTTTCGAAAACTCCACTGTTGTCATGATCCCCACGGATGTGATTCAAAAACTGATCCATCAGAACCTGGCTCTTGCCTATTTTTTTATACAAGCTTTGGCTATAGATCTGGGCATTTCCGATGCCAGGCAAGTCAACCTAACCCAAAAACATATTCGGGGACGTTTGGCAGAATCTCTGATTTTCATGCGTGACAATTACGGTTTGGAAGAAGACGGAGTGACTATCAATGTTTACCTCTCCCGAGAGGACTTGGCCAACCTTTCCAATATGACAACCTCCAATTGCATCCGGACACTTTCCATGTTTGTATCTGAAAAAGTGATCACCATGGACGGTCGAAGAATCAAAATTATTGACGAGGAAAAACTTCGCAAGATCAGTCGACTTGGCTAATAACATTCATCATTTTCTGAACATTTTCATCGGTATCAGCCAAAGCATCTAGCCAGGTAATCGGGATACCGCGCTTTTCCATGCCTCTGAACCAGGTCATCTGCCTTTTGGCAAACTGATGAATGGCAACCTCCAGCTGACTGAACAATTCCTGATAACTCAGAACACCCGTAATGTATAGACTGACATATTTATATTCCAGTCCATAGTAAATCAAGTCTTCCACAGGTATACCCTGACTGATCAGCGCTTTCACCTCATCCACCATCCCTTCATCCAGCCTGGCTTTGAGACGCTGACTAATGCGTTTTCGACGCACCTCTCTATCAAGCTGCAGACCGAAGACAAGGTTGGATATTTTCGGAAATCCGGATGTTATTTCTGGATGAATCTGATAGTATTCTTCTATTTCAATGGCACGAATGGCTCTTTTCACCGTGTCAACATCGGTGGAATTGTGAAGTAATTTGTAAGAAGATAGGATTTGAACCAGTTCAGGTAGTGCTTTCATCTCCAGGCTATTTCTCAATTCGGGATCGGCAGGCACTGGCACCAACTTGTAGCTCTTCAGTACAGATTCGATATACAGTCCTGTTCCACCGCAAAGAACAACTTGCTTTCCTCTTTCACAGATAGATTGATAGGCTAGTAAAAAGTCACGCTGATACTCGTATACATTGTATTTGTAACCTGCATCTGCAATATCTATTAAATGGCAAGGAATCTGCTTTTCTCCTAGGGTGTATTCTGAAAGATCTTTTCCTGTACCAATATCCATTCCGCGGTAAACTTGCCTGGAATCTCCGCTGATGATTTCTGCATCAAGGGCATTTGCGAGCTTTACAGCCAAACGGGTTTTTCCTGAGGCTGTAGGGCCAAGTAAGGTAATCAGGGTATTTTTCATTTTTAACTTTTCAGTTTGCAATAGTACAAAAAAAGCCGCTCCAAAGGAACGGCTTTTCAATATATCTATCGTAAATTATTTTACGGTATCCATGTGTGCGATCAAGTCCAAAACTTTGTTTGAATAACCCCACTCGTTGTCATACCAGCTAACCAACTTAACGAAGTTACCATTCAAAGCGATACCTGCGTTTGCATCAAAGATGGATGTGCGAGCATCGTGGATGAAGTCGGTAGAAACAACAGAATCTTCTGTGTAACCAAGGATGCCTTTCATTTCGTTTTCAGAAGCAAGTTTCAAAGCAGCTTTGATTTCGTCGTAAGAAGCAGCTTTTTCCAAACGTACAGTCAAGTCAACTACAGAAACGTCTGCTGTAGGTACGCGGAAAGCCATACCGGTCAATTTGCCGTTCAATTCTGGAATAACTTTACCTACAGCTTTAGCAGCACCGGTAGAAGAAGGGATGATGTTGTTCAGGATAGAACGACCACCTCTCCAATCCTTGGAAGAAGGAGCATCAACTGTTTTTTGAGTATTGGTGGCAGCATGTACTGTTGTCATCAAACCTTCAACGATACCGAAGTTGTCGTTGATAACTTTAGCCAAAGGAGCAAGACAGTTGGTAGTACAAGAAGCATTGGATACGATATCCATGTCCTTGGTATATTTTTCTAAGTTCACACCACAAACAAACATAGGAGCGTCAGCAGAAGGAGCAGAAATAACAACTTTCTTAGCACCACCCTTGATGTGAGCAGCAGCTTTTTCAATTGTGGTGAAAACACCGGTAGATTCAACTACGTAATCAGCACCTGAAACACCCCAACCAATGTTAGCTGGATCTTTTTCAGCAAAGAATGCAACTTCTTTACCATTGATGAACAATTTACCACCTTTGTTTTCGGCAGTGCCTTTGAATTTACCATGAACGGTATCGTAGTTCAACATGTAAATCAAATAATCCAAATCCAAAAATGGGTCATTTACTGCAACGATCTGAACATCGTTTCTTTCTTGAGCGGCACGGAAAACCAAGCGGCCGATACGGCCAAAACCGTTAATACCTACCTTAATCATTGTCTTAATTTTATTATTTAGTGTATAATCAAAATCGACCACAAAAGTACGATTTTTGTTGCAAGATAAAAATATTTTTTTTGATTTTTTTTACCAAGTTTCATCAACATCCACAAGGAGCTTTGCAAGAAACCATTATCAGGGCAATACCCAATAAACAAAAAAATAGAATCAGGTTCTTTTTCATAGAAAAATAGAATTCGTTAATGGTCAAATGAAACACTTATGACAGTCACTTATTGTTTTAGAGTCCTCTTTTTTGCTTCATTAATCTTTAACAATTTGACTTAATGGAACATTTTTTATCCAAAAAAGCAATTTTGAAATCGAAAAAATGTCTAAAATTATGTAGCTCAAACTCCTGTGGGACTACAATTAGAGCAAATGTAGGCTTTTTCAATGAGTTTATTAATTTTTTAAGTATTTTTGCACCAAATATTTTAGCGAATTTTCCATGCAAGAAAGAATCATTATCCTAGACTTTGGCTCACAAACCACTCAGTTGATTGCTCGTCGCGTACGTGAATTGAACACTTACTGCGAAATTCTCCCATATAACAAATTCCCTATGGATGCAACCGATGTAAAAGGTGTCATCTTATCAGGCAGCCCATTCTCAGTCTATGATGCAGCAGCATTTAAAACCGATGTTTCAAAGCTCCGCAAAAAATATCCTGTTCTGGGTATTTGCTATGGAGCACAATTGATAGCCCACAGTGCAGGTGGCAAAGTGGAACAAGCAGGTTCCCGCGAATACGGCCGTGCAAACATTGAACAATTTTTAGCCGATTGTCCTCTTTTAAAAGATTTATCCGAAAACTCTCAGATCTGGATGTCTCACGGTGATACAATCACCAGCATTCCTGAAAATTTTGAAATTATAGCATCCACCAAGGATGTCCCTGTTGCAGCTTACCAAATTAAAGGTGAAAATACTTTTGGCGTACAGTTTCACCCTGAAGTATTCCATACCCTGGACGGAACCCGAATATTAGAAAATTTCCTGGACATTTGCGGTTGTGCCAAAGACTGGTCAGCAGCCTCTTTTGTAGAATCTACCGTTGCCTCCCTGAAAGCTCAGCTTGGCAACGACAAAGTAGTTTTGGGCCTTTCCGGAGGTGTTGATTCCTCTGTTGCAGCCGTTTTGTTAAACAGAGCAATCGGCAAAAACCTATCCTGTATTTTTGTAGACCACGGCTTACTTCGCAAAGATGAATTCGAAAATGTCATGCGTGACTACGAACACCTGGGTCTGAATGTAATCGGCGTGAATGCGAAAACGCGCTTTTACAAAGAGCTGGAGGGTGTATCCGATCCGGAACAAAAACGTAAAATCATTGGAAAAGGCTTCATCGACGTGTTTGATGAAGAAGCTCACAAAATTGAAGATGTTAAATGGTTGGCCCAAGGCACTATTTATCCAGATTGCATAGAATCTCTTTCAATCACAGGAACAGTCATTAAATCCCACCACAACGTGGGAGGCCTTCCTGATAAAATGAAATTAAAACTCTGCGAACCCTTACGTCTGCTTTTCAAGGACGAAGTTCGCCGTGTAGGTAACCAGTTGGGCATGATGCCTCACCTGATTAAACGTCAACCGTTCCCCGGTCCAGGTTTGGCTGTGCGTATTCTGGGTGATATCACCGAAGATAAAGTACGTATTGCACAAGAAGCCGATGCCATATTTATCGACAGCCTGCGTGAATGGAATTTATACGATCAGGTATGGCAGGCAGGTGTCATCTTGCTACCTATCCGATCAGTAGGAGTTATGGGTGATGAACGCACCTATGAAAATGCAGTTGCACTTCGTGCCGTAACTTCTACGGATGCGATGACTGCTGATTGGGCGCATTTGCCCTATGAATTTCTGGCAAAAGTTTCCAACGAAATCATTAATAAAGTAAAAGGCGTTAACCGCGTAACTTACGATATTTCGTCAAAACCACCGGCTACAATTGAATGGGAATAACTAAAACGTGAAGATTATGATCTATTGTATGAAGTGCGGAAGCAAACTTCCCGATGATGCAAAGTTTTGCAAATACTGTGGTTCTTCAACTGCTACAAGTGAAGAGACTGAAAACAATAGTTTAAACACCTATTCTTCACCAGTTGTGGAAAAGGAGACCAAACCTACTCTTAAACCACAAGTTGAAGTTGAAATTAAATCTTCACCCAAGGTTGAAGTGAAAATAATATCGACGGATGTTGAACCAATTTATACACGCAGAGCTGAGGTGGAGACCCAATCTCCGCAGGCTGAGCCACTATCCAGATATCCCCACAGCATAGACGCTGCGGCCAGATACCCACATGCCACAGAAGTGGAGACCAGATATCCTCGTCGTCCTGAACTGGAAACGAGATATCCGCACAGAACTGAAACGGAACCCAAAATACCACCTAGAGTCGAAAAAGTGGAGCATGACATTTTTGATCGTCCTATCAAAGAAACAGCAGTCAACCCGTATGACAGATCTCGTCGCAAGGCTGATAACTATTATATTGACAATGAATTTCACAGTGGTTTGGCCAGAAAGAATATTGGAGGTGTCTATAATGAAGTGCTGGACAGCATGGTAGGTGGAAAATGGGGGTTTGTTGATACTGCCAGAAAAGATATAATCCCCGTCATCTATGACAAAGCTTTCGCATTTGAAAATGGATTTGCCAAAGTTTGGATGAACGGGAAATGCGGTATCCTCAACAAGAAAGGTGCTGAAGTTGTCCCGTTATTGTATAGTGATGTGGCATATCCCAGCGAGGGGATGACAGGTGTCTGCTTAAATGGAAAATGGGGCTTTATTGATGCCAAAGGAAAAAAAACAACCTCGTTTAAATACAGCAATATCACCCCTTTTGAAAATGGGATGGCCGGAGTTTGTAAAAACGGAAAATGGGGCATGATTGACAAGAATGACCGCATTGTGGTCTCTTTTATGTATACGGACCCCAGCCAGTTTGAAAATGAAAAAAAAGCTGGCAAAAAAATCAAACCGGAAAGGCAACCCAGAAACGCCAAACTGTTGTATGATTTTACTATTGGTATTTCCAGAGCCTGGTTTGCGTTTTTCGGAGAATTATTTGTCTTGTTTGTCGTCAACCGTGTAACGCCTCCTGAAAAAAATATGGCCTATTGGATGATTATAGCCATTACTGTTGTCATTTCTTTTGTACTATTCTTTACTATGATTGGATCCATAAAAAGTCAAATCAGAAAGTATACGACGACCTAAATGCATCTATTTTTTTGATATAATTGCCCGTTCAAAAATATTTTCTTTGAACGGGCATTTTTATTGGTTCTTGTCTCAGAGGCAAATTTCTCCTGTACACTCATGGAATGGTCAGTTTCTATTGTTAATTGATTGATTTTTATTCAGGAAACGTCTTACTAAATAGTTTCTTTGCCATGTATAAAAATTTTAAAAAGAGTTTATGAGTTACTCTCCTCTTCCCGGCAACGAACGTGTTGTATGGGCTGATGTACTTCGTTTTGTAGCCATGTTCATGGTGATCGGTGTTCATTGTACCGACCCTTTCAACATTTCACCTGCAGCCAGATTAAATCCCGATTACAATTTCTGGGGTACTATTTATGGATCACTCCTACGGCCTTGTGTTCCTTTATTTGTGATGTTGACAGGAATGCTTCTACTCCCGGTCAAACAGGAAACAGGACCTTTTTATAAAAAAAGGATTTTGCGGGTACTATATCCATTCCTGATCTGGTCTGTACTTTACGATTTGTTTCCCTGGTTTACTGGTGTCCTTGGTTGCGAACCCACCATCATCACCAAATTTTTCGTTTATGCCGGTGAAAACCCCTCGCAAGCATTCGGTGACAGTTTCAGTAATGTTCTGATGATCCCCTTCAATTTCACCTCCATGTGTACGCATATGTGGTATATCTACCTATTGATAGGGCTATACCTCTTTATGCCCATCTTCTCCGCATGGGTTAAGACTGCGACCGATAAACAGAAAAGAATGTATCTATATATGTGGGGACTAACCCTATTATTGCCCTATTTACACGAATATGTTTCCAGATACATACTCGGCTCTTGCCCATGGAACGGAAGTTTTGACATGCTTTACTATTTTGCAGGATTCAACGGCTACCTGCTTTTGGGACATTACTTATCCAAAGGAAACAATTGGAGTCTGGGAAAAACGGCACTGGTCAGCGCTTTGCTTTTTGGCGTCGGCTATGCCATCACCTATACCGGTTTTGGCCGAATGGTGGCAGATCCCAATTCATCGGAAGAACAAATTGAGCTCTTCTTCCTGTACTGTACGCCCAACGTTGTATTGATGACCATCGCTGTTTTCCTGATCATTCAGAAAATCAGGATCACCAAAGCTTTTTGGGTTAACATATTGACCAATCTGACCAAATGTGGTTTTGGAATCTATATGGTCCATTATTTCCTCGTAGGTCCAAGTTTTATGATTGTAGACTTTCTACAGGTGCCTATACCCTTGCAGGTTCCGGTTGCCACGACACTGACTTTTACTTTTGCCTGGATATTCACGGCACTGATTTATAAATTGCTGCCATCAAAGGCCAAATACATCATGGGCTAATTACTTTAAAAAACATATTAATGAAAACTATTAAATTAATCACAGTACTCGTACTGTTACTTCTGACGCAAGCGAATGCAAAAGCGCAGAAATGGGAATCCAAACAAGCTCCATTAATGACGAGGTTTGCTAAGGATGTAAATCCGGACAACGTTCTACCAGAATATCCACGGCCTCAAATGGCTCGTGAAAAATGGATGAACCTGAATGGCCTTTGGCAATATCAACCTGGGACCTGGCAAAACGAACCCTATCCACAAGGCAAGCTTGACAAAACTATTTTGGTGCCATTTGCCGTAGAATCGGCTCTTTCAGGTGTTATGGAACGCCATGAAAGACTTTGGTACCGCAGAACTTTCACCATTCCGGCAGATTGGAAAGATCAACGCGTCCTGTTGAACTTTGGAGCTGTTGATTACGAATCCGAAGTGTTTATCAACGACAAGAGCGTCGGTACCCATCAGGGTGGATACGATCCTTTCTCGTTTGATATCACCGATTTTCTGACCCAGGGTGAACAAACCATCACGGTAAAAGTATACGATCCAACCACTCAAAAAGGCTTTCCTCGTGGAAAACAGGCCATGAATTCAGAAGGTATCATGTACACTTCAACGACAGGTATCTGGCAAACCGTTTGGTTGGAGCCCGTTGCTCAAACCAGAATCGAAAACTTCCGTATTACACCGGATATTGACAAATCTGTCCTTAAACTTCAGGTATTTGCCAGAGGCAGACGTGCAAATGATGTCCAATACACCGCTCAGGTGAAAGAAAACGGCAAAGTCATCGCTACCATGAAGGGTGAACCAATGGAAGAACTACTCATTCCCATCAAAAATCAGAAACTCTGGTCACCCGATAGTCCTTTTTTGTACGACCTGACCATCATCCTGTCAGACGGAAATCAGATCGTAGATAAGGTAGACGGTTACTTTGGTATGCGTAAGATTTCCGTTGAAACGGACGGAAAATTCAAAAAGATGTATCTGAACAACAAGTTTGTATTCCAATTGGGACCTCTTGATCAGGGATTCTGGCCTGACGGCATATACACAGCACCAACCGACGAAGCCTTGAAAAACGATTTGGAAATGACCAAAGCTTTTGGCTTTAACATGGTCCGCAAGCACATTAAAGTAGAATCCTATCGTTGGTACTACTGGGCAGACAAACTGGGTTTGATGGTTTGGCAGGATATGCCTTCACCAAACTCTTACACGGGCAATACACCTCCCATCGAAAAGGAAGCCTATCAGAAGGAATTGACCCGTCTTGTCGAAACTCATTGGAATATACCATCCATCATCATGTGGGTAATCTTCAATGAAGGTCAGGCACAACACAACACCAAAGAATATTGCGCTATGGTAAAAGGTTTAGACCCCAGCAGGCTTGTTAATCAGGCTAGCGGCGGCGGACATGAAGGTGTCGGCGACGTGATGGATGTTCACAGCTATCCTCCTCCCGCTTGCCCCAAGAGCAACTATCAGGCTTTGGCTTGCGGTGAATATGGTGGTATCGGTTTCATCGTACCCGGACACACCTGGAAAATAGGCCCAACCTACATCATGATGGACAACAAGGAAAAATACATGAACTTGTACGATGACTATGCCACGATGCTGGCCGGCTTCAAGACGAACGATGGCTTAAGTGCCGCTGTCTATACAGAAATCACAGATGTTGAAGTTGAGCTGAACGGACTTATGACGTATGACCGTTTGCCTAAAGCAGATGTAAAAAGATTCTATGCTTCTTCGCGCAAAGCCATCGACCAATCCGTTTATACCTATGAAATCCTGCCTACCTCAAAAGATAAGGCTCGTCAATGGCAATATACCACAACCAAACCTGCAGAAAGTTGGATGCAAAAAGAATTCAAGGCTACCAGCTGGAAAACCGGTGAAGGTGGTTTTGGAACAGCCTTTACGCCAGGATCTGTTGTCCGGACAGAATGGAATTCATCCGACATCTGGATCCGTCAGGATTTCAAATTGGGTGACCTGTCCCTCATCAATATGGACGATCTTGTTCTGATGATGCATCACGACGATGAATGCGAAGTCTACATCAATGGCGTGGAAGCTGCAAAAGTAGATGGCGCAGTATCCGGTTATGTCACTTTCCAGATCTCCGCTGCTGCAAAGAAAGCGTTGATCAATAATGGCCAGAACAACATTGCCATTCATTGCCATCAAACGGTAGGAGGTCAATACATTGATTGCGGACTTTCCATCATCAGCATTAATAAACCCATTTCAGAAAAGACCATCAACAAACTTTTGGTAAAATAATGAATTCATTCAAATCCAATATTTTGAAATCCAGTTGCCTGCTCACCATCCTGATGGTGAGCAGCTTCGCGTTTGCGGCAGACTGGTCCATTAAAAAAGCACCTCTGATGACAAGGTGGGCTGCAGACATTGACATCAACAATCCCCTTCCGGAATACCCCAGACCTCAGATGGTCCGTCAGGAATGGGTCAACCTGAACGGGCTCTGGGAATTTCAGGTTGGAACCAGAGAAGATGCAGCACCCTATGGAAAGACTTTATCCGAAAAAATTCTGGTACCCTACCCCATTGAATCAGCCCTCTCCGGCGTAATGGAACACCACGATCGTGTTTGGTATCGCCGAATGATCTCTATTCCTTCAACATGGAGCGGATCCAAAATTCTTTTGCACTTCGGAGCCATCGACTGGGAATCCGAGATTTTCATTAATGGCAAAAGTGTTTGCATCCACAAAGGTGGATACGATGAAATCAGCATTGACATCACCCCTTACCTGGTTGATAAAAAAGAGCAGGAATTGATCGTTCGAGTGTTCGACCCGACGGAATCCTACGGTCAACCCCGTGGAAAACAGGAAAACCCACCTCACGGAAACCTGATTATGTACACCCCGGTCACCGGTATCTGGCAAACCGTTTGGATGGAACCAGTATCTACCTGCAGCATTCAGTCACTGAAGCTGATACCTGACGTAGATGGCAATCGCCTGAAAATGACAGTGGTGACGAACGGTACAGCTGAAAATGTCACTGTACAAGCAACAGCTCTGGACGGGGAAAAACTGGTAGCCACCGTTTCAGGTAATGCGGGAACCGAACTGTACATACCCATTAAAAAGGCCAAGCTTTGGTCTCCGGAATCTCCTTTCTTGTATAACCTCAACATCGAACTAAAAAGTGGGGAAACCACACTTGATAGGGTCGGCAGCTATTTTGGCATGCGCAAGGTCAGCATCGAGCAAGTAGGAGATCACATGAAAATGTTCCTCAACAACAAATTCACCTACAATCTAGGCTTTCTGGATCAGGGTTTCTGGCCAGATGGCATATACACAGCCCCAACGGATGAGGCACTCAGAAATGAGATTCAGATTCAAAAGGATTTCGGCTACAATTTCATTCGCAAGCACATCAAGGTAGAACCTCAACGATGGTATTACTGGGCGGACAAACTCGGTATCATGGTTTGGCAAGACATGCCTTCTGCCAACTCCTACCGTAACAATCCGCCTGCAGTGGATACACTTCAATACCGGAAAGAAATGGGGCGTATGATTGACGGCCGGATCAACAGCCCTTGCATCACCACCTGGGTCCTCTTCAATGAAAGACAAGGTCAGAAAGACAGCGATGGGAACACTCTGACTCAAAGCTTGCTGAATATGGTCAGGGCAAAAGATCCCAGCCGCCTGATCAATGTTGCCAGTGACAATACCTATTACGAATACATTGGTGACATTCTGGATTTCCACTCCTACCCTGGTCCAAAAGCCATTGAAAGTAAAACGATGGCTACCGCTTGCGGCGAATTCGGTAGTATCGGTCTGGCTATTCCCGGTCATGAATGGAAAGCCAACGAAGGTGTCAGCGGTCTCATGGTCAAGTCTGTCAAAGAATTGGAAGACATTTATGAGGGTTACATCAAAATGCTATCTGAGTATAAAGAATCCCATGGAATGAGTGGTGCTGTCTTTACACAGCTCACCGATGTGGAACAGGAAATCAATGGCTTCCTGACCTACGACCGTGTCTCTAAAGTAAACATCGAGAAGATCAAAGCCATCAACGAGCGTCTGATCTATCAAACCCTTAAAAAAGAGGTGCTGATTCCCGATGCCACATCAACCGGTTTGATTTGGAAATACACCACCACTAAACCTGCATCCGACTGGACAAACATAGGTTTTGATGATGCAGCCTGGAAATCAGGCAAAGGTGGATTTGGTGCCGGTGCTCCTCCGGAAAGTGTTGTAAACACGGAATGGAATACCAACGACATTTGGTTGCGCACCGATGTCAAAATGAGCAAGATTAAGCCTCAGGATTTGGAGAATATCTATTTCCACATCTATTACGATGAGGATTATGAAGTCTATATCAATGGTATTCAGGTTGCCTCCGGTAAGGGCAATTCAACAAGTTATGTTTCTATTCCTTTGACGGAGGGAGCAAAGAAAGCGCTGAAATCAAAGAAGGTTAATACGATTGCTGTGCATTGTCATCAGACGAGTGGCGGGCAGTATATTGATTTTGGGATGGTGAAGGTTAGTTATTAATAAAAAAGGGTTATACAATAGAAAGGGTGCAGAAATCGGGTTTTAAACCGTTTCTGCACCTTTATAATTTTCAAATTCATACTTTTTTTTGAAGAATTTGAAACAATATTTACCTATTTAAGCATTTATTTTATGTGTTCCAAGCTTGTTAGCTACGTCCAATATAACTTTAATTTGTAAAACTGATAGAATTTGAAATCACGTTATCTCTACATAGAGATGTAGTATCACCTACAAAATCTACATCTTTAAATAACCACTTAACATAAAACTTATATTGCTTTTCCGTTTTAATTTTAGGTGAAATATCTTTTTTAACAAAATCATATTTCTGACAATAGAAGCCATTTGGTTTTAAAGACAATGTGTTTTTACCATTTAATTTTATATGGTCTAAATCAGCATACCATTTGCATGGTGCTAATTCATGTTCATCCATGTTCTCTAAATCTATGAATCTAACTTTAAAAAGCTGAAGACAAATGTCATTCTTCTTTGGCAAATAGGTCATTATTGAATCATTTGAAACATTCGTAATTTTAAGGCTAAAACTAATGTTTGTCTTTGAAGAATTAAAGTTTTCAATCTCAAGCATGATTTTTTGAGATTGTGCAGATGAAGTAGTATTTATCAATATAAAAATTGGCAATAATAAAATGATTTTTTTCATAGTTTTTGCATTTCTTCGATTTAAAATTTTCCAAATACATCAATTTAACGAACATCAATTGCTTTCATTTTCGTAATGTCAAAAGTTATTATTTTATCTCCAACATTTATAATAATGATTTCAGGCGTCTTCCAACCGATTAAATCAATATTTGGAAAATCATAATCCAACCCTAACTTTTCAGAAGGAATCGTAAAACGAGTCTCCATTTTCACAATACCATCACCAATAATTTGAATTTTTTCTATGTGAAGAGTTCGTGTTTCTTCACTTGATGAAAAAATCAAACGGTAGTAACCATATTTACCCGCTTTGTCTGTGAATGGGTAACCTATCTTTATACTATCTATATATAGATAAATGTCTTCAGGAACAATACATGAATCAGTATGTAAATAGATAGTGTCTCTTAGGTGGCTATTTGAAAGCTCAATAGCCTCCGGTTTTTGAATTACAGCATTTCTTTTACATCCATAAATAGCAAATAATAGGAATAGCAGAAATGCTATTTGTATTTTGAATAATTTAATTATTCTCCTTTTTTTTATCTGAATCATAATATGCTTTATTAAATGGATCACTATAATATTTATCTGAATTTCTTCCTTCTTCCTTATTATATAGTCCTGTATTTCCGAATTGATTTTCCATTACTATACCTTTATCAATTATATCTAATTGATTTATTTTTGTAGTTCTTTTAGCTGTTATAATTACTTCTTTTAATTCAACTCTTAACTCACCAACAAAATCATCATCTGAAGGTATAAAATTTGAGCCTTCATAAATAAATGCACCTTTATAGTTTTTAAGATCTAAATGAAAATGACCATTAGTATATCGACCAGAAGGATCTAATCTCATTCCTACAGCATTAGCTGCAGCCTTAAGAACTTCATATGGTATCTTTTTTGAAAATCTAAGATCAATTCCAGATGCTCCCATTTCTCTTAAATGACACGATGAACCTGCTGATTCAGAAAGATATTTATTATTCGTAGCAGAATAAATTAAACCATTTTTTCTATATCTATCACCACCTGATACTTCAAAAGTATACGAACTTCGGTCAAAGCCTGATATTTCTGAAACAGCCTGATCAAACTTCGCTAATTGATCCATTAATGTCCTATTTGAAAGAACATATCTATTCGAATTGGAAATTTTTCTACCATCTGAATCTAAGAAATTTACCGGATTATTCGCGCAATAAGCATACGGACTAATAGAGTAATACTTTTCCGCCATCGGATCCATCGTCGTCCATCTTCCCACAGCGGCATCATAATTCCTTGCACCAAAATCATACATATTCAGCTCAAACTTCCTATTAAACTCCTTACCGCTGTATTGGTAGTCCTGATAGGTCAGTTCTGTTTGATCTTCTGCCGATTCACCATACTCAACACCGAAAGGCGTGTAGTTGTTCACTTGCTTGATGGTACCGTTCTCGTCAAAAACTACTCGTACATTGCCAAGATGATCCTTAAGCATGTAATGGCGGGTATAAACTGGCGATGAGCTTTGATTGCTCATTACCATACCATCCGAAGTTAATATTTTTTTCTTAGAAATGCCTTCATAAACTACATTGTCAAAATAAGAGGTCTGCGTTTGACTGTAGGAGAAAATCTTTCTTATGACACCAATGGGGATCGTTATAGCTGAACCGGTAGATGTCTTAAAGTAAGAATATGTCTTTGTACCTGTTTGAGTATCATAGGCATAAACAGACATATCACCATTGCGCATCTGAACGGTATCCGGCAAATTTATAGTATTATATCGAATTGTCGAAATATTCTTATCCAAATTTGCAGACATATTGCCATTGTTGTCATACAAATAAGCCGAATCCGACCTATTCTTAAATTCTTGACCGCCTGTGAACAACTGCCTATCTGTTGTATATGCATCAGTGACCTGAGTGAGCTGATTCCCATTGTACTGATAAGTCAGATAGTCAATAAGACCAGTCGTATGGTTTGGCGTCATACCGTCTGCACTCCATCCATGATCCATGATTCCATTTCTATAAAAAGTAGTAATATTCCCATGTTTATCGTAATACATGTATTCCCTAAAGGCATTTGTATTACTAGGAGCGGCGAAGGTCATCCGATTAAGTAGGTCATAGGTATACGTATAAGATCCCCAGTTCTCTTTCCATCGACTAGTGTTTGCTTTCCATCCTGCAACATGAATGTTACCTGTAAGATGCTTGCACGATGACTCCTTAATATTACCATTGTAAAAGCCTATACCACCAGTGCTATTGCGTTCGTAATAAAGTTTTTCTGAAAACATGCTTCCATTAATTTCTGTAAGCCAACCACGAAGATTGTATTTGTAGGTCTGGGTTTCAAGGTTATTGCCAAAAATCTTCGTCGCCAATTGGCCCAATTCGTTATAAGTATTGGCTGACGTTGTTACGGCGGCAGTTTCACTTCCAATGTAATGTTTTGTTGTCTTTAAGCGACCGGCATGATCATACTCTGAAATAGTTCCTTCTTTGAGATCATATGATTTTCTTTGACGGTGACACACATTTTTCACCTGCCCGTTAAAGTTATAGGAATATGCATACTTGTCCACTCCAAATGTAGAAGCTAGAGCATAAATGTAATGATTCGTGCCGTTTTGTTGAACAACCCGTCCTTCCTGATCATAGTAATAGGCAGTATGCCTGATGTAACTCTGATTTGTTGTGAGAAAGCTGAAGCTTCCTGTCTTGAGGCCCTGTGCTGAAAAATTATCTTGTGAAGGATGGACATAACGAGAGTCAAGTACTTCATTGCTGAGCCATGCCAATGAATCCTTTCGCGGGGCAACCATCAAACTATCGTTTAGAAAAGAGTAATTATCATAATATTGTACTTCATCCAATTTCTGTCTATTGGCAAAATAACTATTGGTATAACCATAACCAGTCTTATTTGTCTGTGAAGTCGATTCTATTATCAATGAATTCTGATAGTTACTCACCAATGTTTCCAATGTGCCTGTAACTACTATCTCACCTTTCAATATAAGCCTTCCCATTCTGTCATATTTATAAAATGTCCAGTTCGAGCCTGGCCGTTGATTGGCATCCTGAGACAGGATTATTCGGTTTGCCTTGTCATAGACCATATACTGGGAGCTAATACCTGGAAGCTTCTTCTCTATGCAGTTGCCACGGTCATCATATCGGTAATAATAACCATACTTATACAGAACCGTATTGTTCAGGTTAAAAGCATTCCATGAAATATTGTTAGCCGTTAAACCATCCGATGCATAGGGCGGCAATACATAGGTTAATTGGTTGAAATCATCGTAAACAAAATAGGTATTATAATACGCCTGACTATTATAAGCACGCTTAAGCAAAGTACGACCCATCTTGTCTGTAAATACCCAGGTTCTGTGTCCGTCCTCATCCAAATCGCTTGTTACAAAAATCGTCCCATTCTCATAGGTTCCGCTCTTCAGCAACGTATTGTCTGATTGTACAATATATTTGTTCACTACCAGACTATCATTTTGGTTATTTAAATATAAGTAATGTTCAATACCCTTCTTTGCATTCTGCCAGTTTGCTCCAGGTCCATAGTCCTTGGATACCTTAACTAGTGGTGAACTTTCATAAACGTTCAGGCTGTAAAGGGCTTCTGTGGATGTACCGTAAAAGCTGTTGGTGTTAGAGGATATATTATTGAACTGGGTGTAAACACCATTATTATTACTATAACTGTATGGTAGCCACGTCTTATAAGGCCTTCCTGCATCATCATATTCAGTATGGGTGATGACATCGCGACTTGACGGACTAGATGCAACAGAGACCGCTTGAACAGCCCTTCCAAGACCGTCTATATATTGTATGACAGGGCAACGATTTTGCACCGTTAGATTACCAAGAGTACTCGCCGAGGTATTTGGTGAATATGTTATAATATAGTTCTGATTACTGCTTGGATTAAGGTTCTGGCCAAGTAACGAAACAGTATGAACCAACAACAAAATGCAAAAAACTGTAAGTTTGATTATGTTACGCTTCATTTTATTCATGATAGGTGGTATTTTTAATATGAAACCTTAGGTTAAATTTTAAGTAGCATGGCATTTGCGACCTGTTTACCGACAAGAATGTGAAGTACATAGTTACCGAAACGTAACTTGTTTGTTTTGAGTATAAAGTTATGTATCCCTGCAGGATATTTCCCTTCCAGACTAGTCAAGACTATCTTTCCAGAAGCATCGACAATACGGAAAGTCACTTCCGATGATTGATCGAGTAGCAATTCTATATTCAAATCGGATTTGACAGGATTGGGATAAATGTTGTAATCAAAGAGCAAAACATCACTCACAAATTTGTCCTCAGTTAGGTTACTTTCTTTCAATGTTATAAGACTATCCAGGATAGCCTTGTTCTCGGGGTCATTCTCTAGATAAACATGCATGGATGGAGGAAAGTAAAAAGCAGTGGCCACGTCCTTCGTCTCCGAGGTGTCTGTCTTGGCCACGTGACTCTTGTTACAGATTGTCTCAAACAAAGGGTAACGGTATCCAGGGGCATACCAGCGGCAAGTCTCAGTACGATAATAGATGCTATCGGTCTTTTCCCTGAGCATTTGTCCACGAGATATGCGCCGGGACTTACCATAAGTGTTTTCGAATATTGATCCTTGTTTTTTTGAGTTTGACTGCCCAGAATCTTCCATGTCAAGCATTCCTTTAAGGCTCTTTCCAAGTATTCTTTCCTCGTCGGTCTGGTCCTTTGCAAAAGCATCCATGGTAATATCTTCTTCTCCATCATTAACAAGTATGGTATCCTTTGCTCTCAGGTTGACTTCATCTTCATATACTATCGGCAATGTGCGCTGAATATAACAACGCTCAGATCTAATCCTGAGTACATTTAAAAGCGTATCTCCGTCTGGAAGAATTAACGTCCCTTCAGCATCGGCTATGGTAGTCAAATAACCATCTGCTTGAGATAGGATCGTATTCATATAACGGCCGGTTCCTTTATACCTATCAACAATGGAATCGCCAAGGGTGAAGGGGAAAACCAAACTGAGTTCAGGGTCGGAATAAGTCAGTTTGGAGCCAGAATTCTCAAAGCCCAGCATCAGAAGGGAGTCTCCCTTAAAACCATATTTGTACATCGTATTGTGCTCCACACACCTTACAAATGACGTATCCTTAGATTTTCTATTTGGCTCCACATAACTCACACCATATTTTTCGTCAATAGTTTTCAGTTTGGAGAAATCCCACACCACATTTTGACCTCTTCTACCCGGATTCTTATACTCTATTTGTTGTTTATAGTATGAGTCACCACTTCGCATCCCCTGAAGTGAACGTTTTAGTGAGGTTTGAGAAAAAAGGGTTCCAATGCAAAGGAATATTAACATAATTGTTAGTGAATATCTTGTTTTCATAACAGTTTATTTTTTCAATAGGTTTAATACATTATATCTAAATGTAAATTAGCTGCGACTATTGCCGAAAATGGTAATCATAAGCCTTGATAATACTCTTAACGCCATTCTTTTTATTGTAGATCTCTTTCAATCTCCCGTTGCTATCGTAATCATAAAAGGTATTTACTCCACGAGGGTCAGATTTCCATTTCAAGCCAACAAGTGGGTTGTAATAGTAAGTACTTATCAATACAGGTTTCGATCCTGAATAAGTAGATGAGCCAAAATAGTTGTCAAGAGTTGTACGTATATCAATGGGATTAACATTGGCCGGCAACTGGTTAAGGAACTGGTCACTGGTATAATTCAAGGCTGTCTGAACAGTTGTATAATACGCATTCTTTACCTCTGCTATCGGATACTGGCCACTGTAAGACCATATATAAGTCGTGTAATATCCAGTCATATAGTCATATACACAGACAGAATTGAAAAAAACGTCATACTTCGTAATAGACTTAGATAGTGTATAATAGGAACTTTTATTATAAGCGGTATTAGTAGCTAAATTTGAGGAAAAATCGCCAAGATTCTTGTTCGACAGCTTAAAGAGTGATTCGTTCGCGATATGACCATTCAGTTCATACACTGAAGCCAGAGAACCGTTTGTATTAAAGTTGTTCAGCATACCAGATAGGATCTTGCCGTTCTGACGTTCCACTTTCTCAATGGGTACGGCTATCATATTTTTGTTCCACATCGACTGAATAAACCCTGTCTTGCTTGAATAATCCTTGGCGTAAACTGTATGGCTTGCACTGTAAGTTCCGTCAGAGTTGAGAGTCTCAGTACGAGATGGCAGAAAATCCAAGGGTGTGTCATAGTAGTTCAGAGTCTTCTGCATGATGGTATTTCCTGCATTATCCCTAGTATAGACTTCGGTTCCCTTTTGCTGAATCACGCCAGTCTTAATTCCGTCACAACGAGAATCTTGTGTGGCAATGCTTTCATAAAAAGAGTCATCAACAGGACCATTAACGACTACAGGTACATTATTTGCTACTACACGTTCACGGTATATCATCGTGTCATTAAACTGGATATCATATAGGAAGTTCTTCTTCTGGACCCATTGATAGTCACCGTTGATATATTTGTAGTTGATAATGGAACTGGTTAGTCCAAGATACCATTCGTCGGGCTCAAAAGGATTAGGGTCTGTCGGTGAACAATAAATTGGAGAATAAGATTCCTGGTCCGTCATATAGACTGTCTTGCCAGCCGTTGCTCCATTCTTCTCATATTCGGCCACTTCATAATAATTTACTGCAGAACCGTTATCAAAATTAATACTGGCTATGGCGCTTGGGTAAAACGTCCTTTTACGAGCTGTATAATAAGGATAAAGACCTGAGCCAGTACCATTTGGTAACCAATAATAATAGGGAACAGTCTCTTCTATGTAAGTGCTATTATTGAATCCATCTATTATTGGCTCTCGACGAATAATTCCCGTTCCATCCTCATTCGGACCGTATTTATAGACTTTTTCTTTTATTGAAGTTGTTGATGTTGCATTCTCAAAATAACTTATCTTTTCTATGCGATAGCCACCTGCTCCACGGACGTCTTGATTTCCAAAAGGATATCTGAATCTGTTTTGACCCATCTCAAATTCAGCTCGACCACCGGTAGGGTATTTAATGGTGAGTAATTTAAAATTATCCTCTATAGCATAAATATCATTATAACCCATAGCGACTGTATCATGGCCATTTTCAGTCATATAGCCACGATCCGCAAAATAAAGGGTTGCCGCCTCTTTATAATTACCCAACGACAAAATTACATTTTGACTAGGAAATATTGATTCTGGATAATAATCATTACTCGGTAAAGCTCCATTATAACCCCACATATCTTGACATACCCACCCTTTATGCTCTCTTCCATAAGTAAAAGTGTAGGATTCATCACCCACTAAAAGACTGTTAAGAGTTCGATTATAATAAGAGGATTGATTATGTCCTACAATATGTTCAGCAGTCGCTGATTGAATAAAATTAATAGTTTTGATGGTAACTGGAATAGATTCGTTATTTACAATACTTATAGTAGAAAGAATATGGTTATCGTTATAGTTAAACATAATTTTACCGCCTGAAAAAGAAATCACTGATAATAATTTTATATTTTGGTTAAGAAAATCATTTGGCGGTGTACCTCCAGTATTCTCATCTTCCGGTTCTATGTGTTGAAAAGATTTCCCCGAACCTAGATATAATGCATCCGAATAGAATCCGCCAAATCGTAACATTCTAGGTCCCATAGCCTGCCAAAATGGATAGGCTATATTTAAATCCACCCGGTATTTTAACCAATATTCTTCTGCAAGATTATTACTTTCATACATATCATCATAAATCTCATATCGACTGTTGTTTATTACGTCCAAGTTATAATAGCTAAAATTTGTACCGTACGTAAATGAAGCTTCAAGTACACCTGTTGGACTCGTGATGGTGCTACATTTCCACGAAGTGGTATGAATACCGCCTATACCTGAAGTCAGACTTGAAAAGTCACAAGCATCGAAGGTGTAAACGGAACCATCCGTATCCGTCAATGTAAAATTAGTACCAGTCGTATTGCATGTAATCTTTACACCATCATATGGAACAGTTACAGCCCTTATAGTACCATCACTTTGTTTTTGAAAATAGAAAGCACCGGATTTTCCTGGTATGTTATAGTAAAACTTATCGGGTTCCATATCATAAAAGCCTTTTGTAATCTGATGCTTCTGAGCTTCGCTCCTGTTTGGATTCTGATACTCACCTACATAATTATTAAGAACCCTGCCATTTAATATATACCCGATTCCAGTTCCATTACCAAAATCATCTAGCCCATTAATAGTTCGTGATATTTGGTATTCAGTGCTTAATGACCAACCAGCTCCAACACTTCCAGGCATTTGATTTACGCGTAGATAATTATCAGTATGAAAGGATAATTCAAGATCAATAGTCTTGGTTCCCATCTTTACACTGTGCAAAGGGATACGAATATCCGGTATCCCGGTATTGGGACTTACTGGATATTCTATAGACCGCGACAAGGACGCCGCTTCGGGTGTATAGAATTCCACATTGTTAAATTGCCCGTATAATGGAGTTAGGCAAATAATGAAAAGAGTTACTAATAAATGTTTTAGTTGTTTCATAGTATTAATATTTACATTTTTTTATTTTTTTCATTGTAATTTTATATATTATTTTTAATATGTATATTACGTATCTTATTTTACAACTATCACAAATATAACACTGATATATTTCACCAACCTTATGTATATCTTATATTTTCTTAATCTATCCTTAATTTATTCTACAATTTTTCAGTATAAGACATATACATCTTACTTCTTGGTTAAAATATACGAAAGGGCAACCTAAGCACTAAATAACTCACAACACTATTGAAATGCTATCAGATATTCGCATAAAAGAAAAAGACTGTTTATTCAAAACACACATCGTTCAACAAACCGCATTTTGGTCAATCGCCAAAAGCAAATTTCGTGAAGGGAATTTGATCGTCAACTTCAAGTCCAGAACGGACTGCCTTATATTGCTGAACCTCATACCAAACAAGTTGTTTCAGATCTCATAAACAACTCGACGCTTAACATTCAATTGCATACGTCCCCATAAGGCCCGAAACTGGAATCTATGGTAGAGAATCACGGTTATCATTTACATTAAGCGTAATATCTGTGATTTTTATCTCACTTATGTCACATAATCTTTGATATATAAACAGTAAATTGAATTCAACCGCCTATATTGGGATGTCCATCATTGCCTTTATGCCTTCCTAACTGCAGGCAAAACAGTCATTAAAACCGACCAAATATTATGTTTATACTGACAGACGACCACCGTACCGATGATATGGGCTATGCAGGAAAAAATAATACAAACGCCTGAAGTAGGCAGGTTGGCCACAAAAGGTATCTATTTTAAAAATGTTTTTGTGACAACACCTATCAGTGCGTCAAGCCGGACATACTTACTGGCTGATTTGTACGAACGCACCGCATGCATATGATCCTGCACATGTATACTATTTTTGGCAGGAAAATACTAAAATTATTTTTTTTTATGGGCAACAAAGGCACTTTCCCAGGAAAACGACAATTGGTCGGTTAATAGTTGATGTACGATGTTTCGTTGGGAGTGCTTTTAATGATGTATAAGCCGCGTGTTAAAAAACTTGGATATGTGGAGGATATGGTTTCGAATATAGATGTTCACAAACAATACTTTATCGAGCATTTATGGGATACAACCGCTATTCCTTCGAGCGAGGTTGTTCGTACTGCTGAATGGAAATATTTTCGTTATCGGTTTATCAAAGCACCTGAATATCTATACAATCTGAAAAGCGACACAATGGAGTCTATCAATTTGGCTACTGATCCAAAATACAAGAAGATTCTCGAAAATATCCGTCAAGAATGTGATGCGCAACTAAAAAATACACGGAAGCGAAACTTGATTCATTCCAACTTACCCAAAATTTCATCAATATTACCCGAAGGTCTTGGTGCACTTAAATAGTATATATTTTGTTCTTTATCAATCAAAATGAAACGGGGATTAAACTTGATGAAATACTCTTTTCCAAAATCAGAATTCCATCCATTAGCAAAAAGCTGAATGCCTTTTAAAACTTTTGCCTCCAGGGTCTTTTTCCAGGTACCTTCGTCCTGATCCAAATTAACACCTAGAAATACAATGTTTTTGTATTTCTCAATAAGGAGCTCCAGTATCGGAAACTCTTTAAAACAAGGAAAGCATGCAGAATTCCACACATCGATGAAAACGTATTTTCCCTTGAAATCGGACAACTTCACTATGTTGCCATTTTTATCTTTTAAGGAAAAACCCGGAGCTGGCTTTCCTTTGGAAACGAGCAGTAATTGCGAGTTTATTTCTTCATTATCCCCATGATAGGATATGGAATTGTAAAAATAATTCTTGTTTAAATTCATTTCCAGAGTATCTCACTTAGACAAAAAGAGAGTCACTTGGTCATCGCCAATCATAAAATTAAGAAATTCAAGATTATTAAAATTCAAATCAAATTGAAACTGACCTTCCTGATTTGTTAAAGTCCAATCTTTGCCATATGGACTTTCTTAATAGATGGTATCTCCCTGACTGTTTTCAATCTTGCCAAAAAGCTTTACATTTTTTTCCTGAGCGAAAAGGGCTGACGGATTAACCAGAGCAGCCAACAGGATGATAATCAGCTTGTTTTTCATTGGTTTAAATGTTTTTAGTCAATGAATTACAACAAAATATTAGTCAATATGTTTATGATGAATGGCTAAATATTTGAGTTAGTGTGTTTATTCATGGCTGTTTAGAAACCTTTACTTTTCACAATTACGATATTTCCGAATATTGTTTTTTCATCTGTAGTTGCAAATGCCATTATATAATATCTCATCCCTTTAAAAATTAAATTGTTGACACTGCAATGAAAACCAGTATCCGGTATATTTTCCCCAATTAAAATTTTCTGTGAGTTTTCAAAATCGGGTATGATGTAGGTACTCAATAGGAATCCATAAGAGGTCGTCGGGCTCGAACTTGGAGCTAACAATTTACATCTTAAAGTTGTACTCGTTGAATTTACATCAACTGGTTGTAATGTGATAATTTTTGGAAAACTTTTACTTTCAAAAGATTCTTCACACCCCATCATAAACAATGCAATCAATGCTAAAAATAAAAATCGTTGTTTCATCGTTTCTAGAATATAAGGCCAATTATGAATGAAAAATCGCCAAGGTTGAAGTTTTTTGTTTTTATTTCTGTGTTATATAGTTGACTGAATCTCATTTCTCCAAACCAACTCAATTTATCCCCATATTTTGAAATAAGTCCACAACCAGCAGAATATCCAACCATATTTTTGCTTAAGATAGGTTTTGTGGTTAAATCTACGTCAACAATGTTTTCATCCAAACTATATTCATATAGAGTGGCATTATTTTTTATTATTATTGATAACATGGGACCAGCTTGAATATAGGGTGAATAGGATTTTTTTAAAAAAGTATATCTAATAAATAGTGGAATAGTTATAGAAGTATAATCCAATTGAAAATCGTAATAGTTGGGCAGTAGATCGATTGATTCTCTTGTATGAAGTCTTTTATAATTAATTTCGGGAGAAAAAGAGTAATTACTATTTGAAATAGGCAAATCCAGAAAAAATCCAACAGCCATGTTCCAATCTTTATTAAAATCACCCTTTGAATATAGGCTTTTTTCTCCTATTGGTAATAACTGTGTTGCATCAGCTCCTATTTTTATTCCAAAATGTTTTCTGGGCAATGGACGCATTATATCCTTATTATAATCATCTAAAAAACGAATAAGGCTTCTTTCTTCTTTATTTATATTTTTGAAATTAGTGGCTAGAACCAAGGTGTCGTTAAGGTATTTTTGGAAAAACTGTTGACGATCTTTTGGGCTTGCTGGTACTTCTATTAATGCAGGTAAATCTTTTGAATTAATAAAATACTTTTGGGAAACACCAGCTATAAGTATGGTGTAGAGATTAATACGACCTTTTAGCATTATCTTCATAAAATAGTTTCCAGGCAAGGAATCAATAGTAAGACTAAAGGATTTATAAACAGCTCCACCATCAAAGCCATATTCTTCCACTTCATTGGGCATCAGTTTTACTATTCCATCTTTGGTAGTCATTTGGCCATACGTTGCGTTTCGATACGGGGCATTAAAAAGAGTTATATCGGTAAAAACCTGTTTATTTTTGATATAATAGCCCTTTTGACAAAATGCAGTTAGGTTAAAACTACTAAATATCAATATTATAATAATATAGTTATTCATGCCAAATAAATATTAACAGGACTAATTCTAATTCTTATCTTTAATAAAAATGCAAATTAATATTTTATTTTCAAAAAATACGCATTTTCAAAAAAAAAGTGGAAAGAATGCTGACATTCCTTCCACTTTTAAAATTCTTAAAGATTATTCCTATTCTTTCGTCGTATCCGCCGGGCAAACCTGCATCAATGCTACAATACTGCATGCATCATAACAGGAAATGACCTGATCTTTGGTGGTCGCTTTATTATAATTCTTGGTGGTCAGATTTCTAGTCTTGTCTCTGTTTTTCCAACCTGTATTTATATTATTTCTCAACCACGACAAATACTGAGGTTGGTTGCAATCTTCAATCAAACGAATCATATACTGCGCCAAAATAGCATTATAAACACCTTGTTCGTTATTGATATCGGTTCCATCGCCTTCGTAAGGCATTATTCCGTTAATATCTGACATGGTATTCATCGTATAGTTGGCTGTCAATATTGCATCATCGAGAAAATGCTTTTCATTTGTTGCTTTATATAACATGACAGCTGCACCAATACAAGTGGCCTGATTATAATCGTGTAAGGTCCAGTCAGGTGTACCGGTACCATGTTTGCTATCAGCAACACGTCCCAGTTTAGAATCAAAAAGATTCGTATGCGCCCAGTTAAAAATTAATTTAGCTTTCGTAAGATAAGATTCATCTTTCGTTATGTTATATAAAGTCATTGCACCAATAACTGTGGGATAGTTTATGCAAGACATCTTACCCATACCCTGAGACTGTGATCCAGGATTTTCGTGATCCCAATTCCAGAACATACCTCCCTTAATTGGATCGTAGGAACCAGGGTCACCAACAACGGTCGAACCGCTCCATACTCGTATAAAGGAAGACTTGGCCAGGTTCAGGTATTTTACATCCTTGGTTAATTCATAAGCTCTACCCATAGAGATTGTCCACCACATGATGTCATCGTAGATGAACCAAACATTTCCATTGTCCCAATTGAAATTGTCATATTCTCTTTGTCCACCTTGATAAAATTTATCCATCAACGTCAGATAATCGCTATTCTGCGTACGCTTATAAGCATTCATTATGATATCCCAATAGATGGCTTGTGTCCAGATAGCACCTAGTCTATCCAGGTCTTTTGTATCCCGTAAATAGAGATTCCTTTCAGGTTCCAATAAATATGTTTTGAATGCACTGAATGCATCTGTCGCATCCTTATCTGTGTATTTGAAGACACCGTTATTTATACTGGGAACAAAAGAATTAACATCCTTTTCTCCACAAGCCGTTAAGGAAAAGGAGAAAACAATTAAAGAGATTAAAGTTATAGTCTTATTCATTAGGACAAATATAGAGTGAAAAAAGAACAGATGTGCCATTTCTGACACATCTGCTACTATAAAAAAAGTTAACTAGTTGAAAATTTAAAAACCGGGGTTCTGAACTAGCTGTTTGTCTATGTCAATTTCACCTTGTGGAATTGGGAAAAAGTTCTGTCTATCATCAAAAATTCTATCTTCCACTTTAGTACGTTTGAAGAATGCACCTTTGTCACCTGTAATATTCATACCATAAATAGCTTTGTTTTGAGTTGCTTTAGCAACATCCCAACGTCTTACATCAAAGTAACGAACATTTTCAAACATCAATTCAACAGTTCTTTCAGCATGAATAGCTTCTCTCATAGCTGCCTGATCGGCTGGTACAGGAAGCGCATCGATGCCAGTACCATACTGTGGAATGCCTGCACGTTCACGAATCAAGTTGATATAATGTAGAATATTGGTCTGATTGGCTGTATAGTTTACTTCATTGAGTGCCTCAGCGTAATCCAAATAAATCAAAGGCAATCTCATTAAAATGCAAACTCTGTCAGCTACACCCCAACCACCTTCAGGAGCACATTTGCGAACGACATAACCTGTCTTAGAATAATCGTTTACACCATAATACTTACCTGAATTTCCTTTAAAATCAAAACAAGTATAAAATGCACCGTTTAACGTATTTGTCCATTTCTGGCCATTAAAGGTAATGTTTGCATAGAAACGTGGTTCTCTATTGCGGTACATGTTATACGTATTGATTGGTGCAAATTCAACACCTGAAACTGGATCGATATAGGCAGAAGTTGAATCAAAACCTTGTTCAACATAACCAGCATCAGGATTAACAACAGGAGTCATTCCATCAGCCTCATAACCTAGGATGGGTCGTTTCCCGTTAGCCATGAAATAGTTATCTACCATTTCCTGGGTTGCAGCCAAACCACCTGCTGCTCTGTAATCAGCATTTGGTGCTCCTTTATGATAAGGTGTTCTATCATACTGCATTGTTGATGATGAATTGGCAATCCTGTAGAAAATCAATTCTTTATAGGAAGTGATACTACTATAGGCACCGCGAAGCGCTTTTCTATATGAAAGCAATGGGTTGATAGCACCATCAGCTGTTTTTACAATCTCCAGATTGTAATACTTATTTTCAAATTTTGTTAAGAATTCACCGGCTGCATCAGCGGCGGCCTGCCATCTGGCAATTTTATCAACACCCTCAGGGAAAAGCTTTTTACCATCAGGGTTTTGCAGGCTTGAATAGTACACATTGCTTCCATTATATAATGGACTGGCCTTCAACATCAAAGCTTGAATTTTGAAAGCCTGTGCCACTGTCTGATCTATTCGACCAATTTGATTGGTAACTGCTGCACCAACTGAGTTAATTGAAACATGTTCCAAAAGACCTTCATCCTGTGCTTTCTGCAATTCTGTTACAATGTAATCAACACATTCGTCTACCGAATTTCTTGGCAATTGAAGATCACTATAGGAAGCATTCATGGAAATAATATTCTCTCCCAAAAGTGGAATAGGTCCATAAGCTCTAAACAGATAAAAATAATAAATGGCCCTTAATGCACGTGCTTCAGCAGTCCATTGTTGTACCTGTTGTGGTGTGAGATCATCACTGGAATGGCATTCTTGCATAAAAAATGTTGCATTGTGAATACCCTCATACCCAGCTGTCCAGAAAGAGCTGGCATTCCCATCTACAGCAGTAAAAGAGTTGTTGTTTATTAATTGACTGAAGGTAAAACTCCAAACATATTCGGCTTCATCACAACCAGCAGTCCATGGAGCACCAAATCTTTGATTAGATTCATCTGGTATATAGGTATATACACTGGCCAAGTATTTTTCGGTACCTGATTTGGATTCAAAGATCTTTGCATTTGACAGCCTGTCGTTTGGTACTTGATCAAAGAAATCCGAACAAGCAGATAATAATCCCACTGCCAGGATCATTGTCATTATATTATATATTCTTCTCATATTCATCTATTATTAAAAGCTAAAGTTAACACCTGCTGAGTAAGTCGTGTTGTTAGGATAAGAGGTTCCATTACCGGTATTCAGTTCAGGGTCCCACAATTTAAATTGGCTCATCGTAAACAAATTGGATCCCATCGCATAAATAGAAACATTTCTGAATCCCATTCCGCTAAACCATTTTATAGGTAAATTGTAGGATATCTGCAATGTTTTCAAACGGACAAAATCCACATCTTTAATCCACCATGTACTTGACATAAAGTTGTTTGAATTATCAATTTTATCTGCGCCATAAGCCAAACGTGGGTAGAATACATCCTGGCTTGGATTGTCTACAGTCCAACGGTCATAGATGTTGGAATATAGGTTACCGCCACCACCGTCACCCTTGAATGGGTTGATACTGCTACCATTAATCATTCTTTCAGCACCGGATGTGCCTTGGAAAAGAACACCCAATGACACTGCTTTGTATGTTACATTAAATCCAAAACCATAAACAGCTTTGGGAACATCTCCGTTTCCAATACATTTTTGGTCATAAGCATCAATTTTACCATCACCATTGAGATCTTTGAATTTAATATCACCAGCCTGAAGATTGTCATATGGTGTAGCATATGGTTTTGGGTTAACTGCTTTATCTGCAGGAGATAAGGCCGTCCAAGCTGCATTCGCATCAATTTCTTCCTGAGTGAACAGGCCATTAGCCACATAACCCCAAGTTCCATTTACATTGGTGCCTTTCTTGCTTAACCAAGGATACATTTGTTCAGGTTGATCATTTTCAACCCATTGATCTTTGTTGTAGGTGAAATTTCCTCTGACGGAAACCAACCAGTCTTTTCCAAATCTCTTATTGTATTCAAGAGATCCATCAAAACCTTGGTTATCAATTATACCGACATTGCCATAAGGATCTGACATATTACCAAGAAATGCAGGAATAGATTGCGTTCTTAGCAGAAGAATATCTGTACGGTGTTCTTTGAATAAGTCAAAAATTACAGACAAATTATCATTTAGAAGTTTAAAATCGACACCAAGATCTTGTTTATGAGAGGTTTCCCAACCTAAGTCTACAGCGTCATTCACTACCTGAACACCATCAGTACTGTTATTGGTGTTTCCCAGCATATAACCATAAGTTCCACTATATTGATATTGAGCCAAATACATAAAGCGTCTGCCAGATACTTCACTGTTACCAATGGTACCGTTGGTATAACGGAACTTTAAGAAGGAGATATAAGGCATAATAGGTTCCCAAAACTTTTCATTAGAAGGTACCCAGCCAAATCCAATAGCGGGAAATGTACCATATCTGCTTCCAGGTGCAAAATTTTCAGAACCATTGTAACCAATATTGAATTCCGTAAAATAACGGTCATCATAAGAGTAAGTGGCACGTCCTGCAACACCTCTCATACGATATGGAAGCGATTCTTCCAGCGTACCTACAGGGTAGTTGGTTTTACTTTGTTGATTAAACAATGCCAAACCACTGAATCTATGCTTACCAAATACTCTGTCGTAATTCAAAGATGCTTCCAGATAAGTTTTCTTAGTACCGTTGGAAGCATTGCCATAGGCAAGATCTGAAGAACCGGTATACGTTTGAACCAAAATTGGTTGACCATTCTCATCGTAAGGAACATCTCTGTTTTTAAAGTAATAAGTGGACTCTCTTTTTGACTGACTTACGTTTTCATAGGAGTACACATCATAAGCAAACATAGTAGAAAAGTTCAAACCCTTTGTCAACATGGACAAATCCTGTGTCAAACGGATATTGGAATAAATCTGATTTCTGGATTCAGCTAGATAGCCTCTCATGGTTGCATCTGCGTATGGATTTCTATAACCACCATTGGGATTGATACCAGGAACCTGACGAATACCGTTCACATAAAACATTTTAGGGTAATCTACCGGGCTAATATCCATGGCAGATAAATAAATATCAGAAGCACTGATAGCTGGATAATTTCCTTCACCTAAATATCCTTGAGCACCAATATCCAATTTCGTGGATTCAGTAACCTTCAGATTCAAGTTGGTGGTAAAGTTATAACGACTAAATTTCATAGTTGAGTTATAATCTTGAACATTATCCGTTTTCATTAAACCAGTTTCATCGTAATAACTAACAGAAGCGTAATAGTTTGCATTCTGACTACCACCTCTCACATTGACATTGACTCTGCGGTTGCTACCAAAATCATTAAACAATTCCTTCATCCAGTTTACATTCGGATATAGAAGTTCATCCGTTTTATTCATGGTGTTTTGAATAGTTTCTTCCGAATATTTCAGTTTTTCTGAATTGTTTGAAAGTGATTCATTAACAGCATTCATATAGGTGATACCATCAGCCAAATCAACTTTATTAGTAAACTTGGTAATACTTTCGTAATAATCTACGCTAACCACAGGGCGACTGATCATTCCAGGTTTGGTCTTAATCAGAATTACACCATTTGCACCTCTAACACCATATACAGCGGTAGCAGAAGCATCTTTCAGTGTGGTTAAAGATTCAATATCTTCCGGGTCAATATCATTAAAAGAACGTTCAACACCATCAACCAGGATAAGAGGGGTTGACTGGTTGGGAGTTGAGATACCTCTAATCCAGATATCGGCCCCATCCTTACCCGGTTCACCTGTACGTTGTACAGCAATAACACCTGAAAGACGACCGGCTAAAACGGTAGATAAACTAGCAGAAGGTGTCTTGATATCTTGTATTTTCAAGGTAGACTGAGCACCAATACTACTGATCTTACGTTGTTGACCATAACCAACAACAACCATTTCATTCAAAGAATTTACTTCTTCAGACATCTGAACATCATAGACATTTTTGCTACCTCTGATTTCTTCCTGATATTTTTGGAAACCCATATAAGAATAGACAATAGTTGAATTTGATGGGACATTAATAGTGTATAAACCGTCAGCATCGGTGATTGTTGTGTTTTTAGGATTTCCTTCTTCAGAAATACCCACACCAATCAATACTTCGCCATTTTTATCGGTTACACGACCTGAAATTCTTTTTTTCTGTCCTTTTGTAGCTTTTTCCTGATCTGCGGCTGCTTTAAAGACGCTGATATTCTTACCTTCAATTCGATAAGCAAGGTCCGTAGACTTGAGAGCGGCATTCAGCGTTTCATTGATATCCTTATTGGACACATTTACACTGACAGTCACATTCGAAATGTCTGAGTCGACATACACGAACAAATAGTTACTTTGTTTTTCAATCGCACTGAAGAGCTGTTTAAGCGTCCCTCGGTTTAAATTGATTGAAAATGTCGATGACTGAGCCATAGATAATGCTGGCAAGAAGAGCAGCATCACTAAGGTCGTCATGACGCATTTTTTCCATCTCTGGGTCAAATTTTTCATCATAAATGTATTAGTTTTAATGTTGTTGATTAGGGTATTATATAATTGTTTTAAAATGGTCTTTCTTATTGTATGATCACCTGATCGTCTTTTATTTCCCACTTGAGGGGAACACTTCTGGATAGGATCGTCAATATTTCATCTAAGTCTTGATTTTTTTGAAAAGAACCCGAAATCACCGTTTCTGCAATTTTAGGATTCGATATACAAATCGTTTTATCGTAAAGAATGCCCAGCTCATTCAAAAGATTGAGCATTGGTATAGACTGGAATCTGTAAACATTTTTCAGCCAAAGCACAGAAGACTGGAGATCGACTTTACGGATGCTGATCTCTTCATTCTGTTTATTGTAATTCAGTTCCTGATTGGGCTTTAATGTTACCTGGTCCCTATCCTTGTTGAAACGTATAGAACCTTCCACCAATGTAGCCCGAATGTAATCATCTATTTCGTAAGCACGTACATTAAAAACAGTACCTAATACAGTAATACGGCTTTGACCCATCTCAACGATAAAGGGTACTTTTGGATTTTTACGAACTTCAAAGAAAGCTTCACCTGAAAGTTTCAAGTGTCTTTCTTTCTTATTGTAATTGGAGGTATACACCAACGTGGTGTTCTTATTCAGGATAACCGTTGAAGAATCCGGTAAAAGGAGAGTATCCTTATCGGTATTTGTCGAAAATGTGTATTCTACGAGAGGTTTTGACTTAAAAGGATTTCCAAATGTGAGTAGTAGCGTGCAAACTGCAGCGACAGTTGTAATTAGACCAATAAAAAATTGTTTCTTATGATTTTTTGGCGTAGCATACAGTTTGTTTTTCCTAAAACGTTCATAGGCTTCTTCCACTGCGATGGTTTGTTTGTATTTTACCTGAGATTCCCAATAGGATTTCAGTTTGACAAATTCAGAATTATGATCTGGATCAGAATTCAGCCATGCATCCAGTAAGGCTCTTTCTTCAAGATTAGCCTCACTTGACAGTGCTTTTTGGATGATTTGATCTATTTCGCTCATTGCCTTTTTTATGTTAATATGTAAGACGGAATTTTAAGGTTTATCCCTTAGTCAAAAACTGACCTTTTTTCACATATTTTCTATTTAATTTTGAAAAATAAACGTTACTATTGATTTACAGACATTTATCAAGCTGATGGTTTTAGGACAAGCCGGAGCGTTTTGACGGCTTTTGTGATATGTGCTTCTAAAGTCTTGACAGAAACATTCAAAATTTGAGCTGCATCTTTATAATTAAGGTTTTCTTCTCGTATCAGCTTAAAAGCTATTTTACACTGATTAGGGAGGGATTCAATGGCGTCATTCAATTTACTGGTCAATTCTTTTGAAATCAGATCGTCTTCGGGAGTCGTATCCGTACTTGAAAATAGTTCCAGAGGGTAATCTTCCAATTGATCATAGCTAAATTTATTGGTTCGTATATGGTCTATGGATTTATTTCTCGATACCGTATATATATAGGCATTGAAATTCTGGATTTGCAGCAAGGATTTCCTGCTTTCCCAGATTTCCAAAAAAACATCCCCGACAATCTCTTCAGCAATCGGTTCTGATTTAACATAAATGGAAACGAAACGCATCAGTTTGTCAAAGTAATGTCCGTAAAGTAATTTGAGCGCTTGCTCTGAATTCTTTTCAGATAAATCCTTGATTAGAATAGGAACGTTCGTGTGATAAGTGTCTAACATATAATGATTTGAACTAAACGAAGACTCAACCTGGAAATGCTTGCGGGTTCAGATGTTTATTGCAGTATTTCAGTTTACGTCTTACTTAGAGAACAAAGCGGCATTAACTATAAATATGAATGTTCAAATGTAGCATTAATTGAGATAGAATGATCTTATTTCCGTTGAGTTTTCTTACAAACTTGCCAAATAAAGAATGCAATCAGTAAAAAATAAGCGCCCAAAGAAACCCATTCAGCACCTGCAGAGGCCATCCAGTCAGCTTGTACCCAATTGACACCACCAAAACGGATAGCAGCACTGACCACACCCATCAGAGCACCACCGGCAATAAAACCGGAAGCGATCAGTGTACCTTTATCCTGACGATCTTCATTCACCTTCTTATCCTTGGTCCGAGTGGTCACATACCATTGAATCAAACCTCCTACCAACAAAGGCAGGTTTAGGTCTAATGGTATAAACATACCCAAAGCAAAAGCCAGGGCCGGAATCTTTAAGAAAGTCAGGATGATAGCCAGTAGAGCCCCTATTCCGTAAAGGAACCAGGGAGCAGATGTACCGGACATCAGCGGATCAATGACAGCAGCCATGGCATTGGCCTGTGGAGCAACCAAAGCACCATCGCCGACAAAACCGTATGTTTTATTCAGGATGATCAGAACGCCTCCAACAGTGGCTGCGGAGACCAGCGTTCCTAAAAATTTCCATTTTTCCTGAGTAGCCGGCGTTGTACCGAGCCAATAACCTATTTTAAGGTCGGTGATGAAACCGCCAGCCATGGATAGGGCAGTACAAACAACACCTCCCATGACCAATGCAGAAACAATACCGGTTGAACCTTTCAGGCCAACAGCAACCATAATGACAGATGCGAGAATCAATGTCATCAGGGTCATTCCCGATACCGGATTGGTACCTACAATGGCTATGGCATTTGCCGCAACAGTTGTAAACAGGAAAGCTATGATGCCAACCACCAGAATACCGACCACTGCATGCAGCAGGTTGAAGTTCATGACACCGAAAAAGAAGAAGGCAAAAACGGCCAACAAACTAACGATGATTCCGATGGCAATAATTTTCATCGGGATATCTCTCTGAGTACGGGTATCTATTGTTTTAGTTTGCGTCTTATCGCCCTTCATCTCCTTGGAAGCCAGACCGACAGCAGCCTTGATGATGCCCCAGGATTTGATGATGCCAATGACACCGGCCATAGCGATGCCCCCAATGCCGATGTGCCGGGCATAGCTGCTGAAGAGAACTTCAGGTGACATGCCAGTTACGGAGTCTACTATGGCGGGATTCAGCCATTGTAAGGTGCCATCACCCAATTGTCCGAGGATGGGGACAATGATCCACCAAACCAAAGCAGAGCCGGCGCAAATGATGGCTGCATACCTTAATCCAACTATATAGCCCAAGCCAAGAATGGCTGCGCTTGTGTTTATTTTGAAGACCACCTTGAACTTATCGGCCAGTTCGGCACCATAGGGAAGGACACGGGAAGTAAAGGATTCACCCCAGGCACCAAAAGTCGCCACCACAAAATCAAAGATACCACCGACAAGACCGGCTATCAAAAGCGGTTTTGCCTGACTGCCACCTTTTTCACCGGAAATAAGGACTTGTGTTGTTGCTGTTGCTTCCGGAAATGGATATTTTCCATGCATTTCCTTGACAAAATATTTTCGGAACGGTATCAGGAACAAGATGCCCAGAATACCACCCAGCAAAGAGCTCATGAAAACCTGCAGGAAATTGACCGACATTTCCGGATATTTTTCCTGTAGGATGTAGAGTGCAGGCAATGTAAAGATGGCTCCAGCTACAATAACACCAGAACTGGCACCGATAGATTGAATGATAACGTTCTCGCCCAACGCATTTTTTCGCTTGGTTGCACCGGATAATCCGACGGCAATGATGGCTATAGGTATGGCTGCCTCGAATACCTGACCTACTTTTAAGCCTAGGTACGCAGCTGCAGCAGAAAAGAGCACCGCCATCAGCAATCCCCAGATGACAGACCAAGGGGTGGCTTCGGGATATTTCTTGTCCGGAGACATGAGGGGTTTATAAGTTTCTCCAGGTTCTAGTTCCCGAAATGCATTTTCGGGCAGACCGGTCTGTTTTTCATCTTCCATAAGGCTATCTTATTAAATACTATTCTGTGTTCTATTTAGATTCAGGATGCACGAAGGTATAATTTATTTCCTAAAAGTGGAAAAAAAACAAGGTTACTGCGTCCAAACGTTCTTAAAATAGCGTTTAAATATTTCTGTCGCCTTTTCAATCTGCTCCGCGGAGTTTTCCTTTACCCCGGCTAAAGGATAGGACTGGTGCAGTAATTCGTATTTATGGACACCATAACTATGGTAAGGCAGGATTTCTACCCTGTCGATGTTTCGGTAATTCCGGAAATAGTCCCCGAATGCATGAAGATCTTCTTCAAAATCAGAATAACCGGGCACCAGCACATAGCGCAGACGCATTGGCTTTCCGATTTCCTCCAGCCAGGAAGCGGTCTTCAGAGTCTGTACATTGGAATGAGCAGTTAGGATTTGATGTCGTTCCGGATTAATCTCTTTCACATCGAGTAAAGCCATGTCAACATATTGATATAAGGCTTTGGTATGTTCATTGAAGTTATTGCCGTTGGTATCCAGGCAGATGTGAATGTCAGCTTCTTTCAGTAGTATGCAAAGTGGTAAAAGCGCTTCAGCCTGAAGGGTAGGTTCACCACCGCTAAAGGTAACACCACCGCGTCTGCCGAAAAAGGATTTTTGGTTTAAAGCCATCCGCAGAATCTCTGCCGGTTTGGTCAGGATGCCGCCTGTTTCAGGTATCGTATCGGGATTGGCACAGTACAGGCAACGAAACTTACAGCCCTGAAGAAAGACGACCAGTCTGAGACCAGGTCCGTCAAAAGTGCCCATTGATTCGTAGGAATGTACGCGTAACATTGTTTATCTGTGCAACTTCTGGTGAAAGCTTCTGGAAATTAACTCCAGCTGATGCTCCCTACTCAATTGAACAAAGTGTACGGCATAGCCTGAAACACGAACTGTCAGCTGAGGATAATTCTCAGGATGCTCCATGGCATCTTCCAGCATTTCGCGATTCATGACATTTACATTCAAGTGGTGAGCGCCTTTGGCAAAATAGCCATTTATCATGGAAACAAGATTTTCCACTTTTTCTTCATTGTTGGATCCCAAAGACTGTGGGACAATGGAGAATGTGTTGCTAACTCCATCCTGGGCATCTTCGTAACTTATTTTAGCAACGGAACTCAAGGAAGCGATGGCTCCACTTTTATCACGTCCATGCATTGGATTGGCACCGGGGGCAAAAGCAACGCCTTTTTTACGTCCATCGGGAGTGGCACCGGTCTTTTTGCCATACATCACATTTGACGTGATGGTTAGAATGGAAAGTGTCGGAGTTGCATTTTTATATACTGGTAGTTCAGATAGTAAACCGCTGAAATAGTGCGTGATATCCTTAGCAATCAAATCCACCTTATCATCATCGTTTCCAAAACAAGGGAAAGTACCTTCGATATCAAAACCTTCCGTCAGTCCCTGTTCGTTTCTTCTGGGCTTCACCTTGGCAAATTTGATAGCCGAAAGGGAATCCGCTGCTATGGACAAGCCTGCAGCACCGTAAGCCAGATTGATGGAAGGGTCGGTATCTATGAATGCCATTTGAGACCTTTCATAATTGTACTTATCATGCATATAATGAATGATGTTCATGGACTCATTGTATACCCGTGCAATGTGTTCCAACACCAATTTATAATTGGAAATGACTTCGTCGTAATCAAGCACCTCGCTTTTAATGGGAGGAATACCTTCGATCATGAGGGTGCCTGTATTCTCACAACGACCTTCATTCAGTGCCAATAATAAAGCTTTGGCCAGATTGGTACGAGCTCCGAAGAACTGAATCTGCTTCCCGATTTCCTGAAAAGAAACGCAACAGGCAATGCCATAATCGTCGCTTTTGCGGATAGATCGCATCAGATCATCATTTTCATATTGGATAGAAGAGGTGTCAATAGAGACTTTTGCACAAAAATCTTTGAATCCTTCCGGAAGATTCTCAGACCAAAGTACCGTTAAATTGGGCTCAGGAGATTCTCCCAAATTATATAAAGTCTGTAAGAAACGGAAGGATGTCTTGGTTACTTTATGGCGACCATCGTTCATGCTGCCACCTAGTGATTCAGTAACCCAGGTAGGGTCACCGGCAAAAATATCATTGTAGGAAGCCATTCTCAGATGGCGAACCAGACGCAACTTGATGACAAACTGATCAATCAGCTCCTGAGCAAAGACTTCATCAATGGTACCATTTTTCAAATCGTGCTCCATATAAATGTCCAGGAATGAAGAAACATTTCCCAATGACATGGCCGCACCGTCCTGTTCTTTAACGGCAGCCAGGTAAGCCATATAAACCCATTGAACAGCTTCGGTCGCTGTGCAAGCCGGACGTGAAAGATCCAGCCCATAATAGGTGCCAAGAACCTTAATCTCGTTCAAAGCTTTGATCTGCTCCCTGACTTCCTCTCGCAAACGGATGCGGGCATCTGTCATTGGTCCACCCAAAGCGTGAAAGTCAGCTTCTTTTGCTTCAATAAGTCTGTCAAGGCCATATAAAGCAAGTCTTCGGTAATCACCGATCACTCGTCCACGGGCATAATTATCCGGCAAACCGGTCAAATATCCCAGTGTTCGAAACTTGCGAATCTCTTCTGTATAAACATCAAAAACGCCCTCATTATGCGTTTTTCTATAGTGTGTATAAATTTCTTTTATCTGATCGTCTACCTCAACCCCATTTTCTCTGCAGGCTTTCATCACTACATTGATCCCGCCGGTAGGCTTGATGGCTCTGCGCAATACGTCGTCGGTCTGCAAACCGACAATCAGCTCTGCATCCTTGTCGATGTAACCAGCTTTGTGTGAGGAAATAGTTGATATGGTTTTAGCATCAATGGAACGTACACCATTGTTGGCGCGTTCTTCCTGAATGGCATCCAGACAAATAGCCCAAAGATGTAAGGTCCTTTCAGTAGGTCCTACCAGAAAAGAGTCATCACCATCGTAAGGTGTGATATTTTTCTGTATAAAATCACGCAGGTTTATTTCGTTACTCCAAAGACCTTCCTTAAAAAAATTTATTGGCATTTTTAATCATTCAATTAGTTGACCAAACGAATTCCATTTTCTTCCAATAGAATTTGACGCTTCTTATATAAGTCTCCAACCGCTTTCTTAAAGGTCTTCTTACTAATCCCAAAGCGTTCGTAAATATCATCTGCAGGACTTTTATCTGTCAACGGCAAAAAGCCATCAGATTCTTTCAGCTGTTCAAAAAGTATAACTGCAAAATCATCTATTTTCTCAAAACCTGGCTTTTGAAGCATCAGGTCTATCTTGTCGTCTTCGCGGATTTGTTTAACAAAACCCTTCAATTTCTGACCCATTTCCAAAGGTTGAAAAATCTCATTTTGATAAAGCATTCCGCTGTATTGCTGATTGATAATGGCTTTAAATCCCATATCCGTTCTCTTATAGATCATCAGGTCTACCTCTTGATTGACTTCCAGTTCGGGATGACTGTCATCAATAAATTTTTCCAGCTTAGCTGAAGCCGTGATGCGTTTACTATCGAAATCTACATATATGAAAACCGGATAGTGTCCACCCTCCTGCATTTTAGCATGTTGCTCCCTAAACGGAACCAACAGTTGTTTCATCAATCCCCAATCCAGGAAAGCGCCGACTTCATTGACGGCCTCCACTTCCAGGCAGGCAAACTCGCCAACCATAGCGTAAGGAGTCAACGTTGTAGCAATCAGTCTGTCTTCTGAATCTGTATAGATAAAAACAGAAAGGGTATCTCCTACCTCACAGTTTTCTGGCACATACCGTGTTGGCATTAAAATCTCACCGTCACTTCCTCCATCCAGATAGACACCAAAATCAACGGTTTTAACCACTTTGAGTGGGTTTATTTTACCAAGTATAGCCATAAATAAATTTAATTTTAGGATTTAGAAACGATGCACGAGTTAGCGCAATTTTGCTTCAACCCATTTGCGGGCGTTCACAAAAGCTTCCATCCAGGGAGTTACCTGATCGCTGTTCTTGCGGTTACCTGGATATTCAGCACATTGCCATGGGAAAATAGCTCTTTCGAGATGTGGCATCATAGCCAGGTGACGACCGTCTGCCGAGCAGATACCTGCTGTAGCAAAATCGGAACCGTTCGGATTGGCCGGATATGCGTTGTAATTGTATTTAGCAATGATGTTGTATTTTTCTTCAGCATAAGGGAAACTGAACTTGCCTTCTCCGTGAGCTACCCAGATACCCAGTTTGCTTCCACTTAAAGAACCAAACATCACCGATTTATTCTCAGGAATATTTACAGTAATAAATTCAGATTCAAACTTATGAGATTCGTTGTGTAGCATTTTTGGTTTTTGCTCGTGATCCGGATTGATCAGACCAAGCTCGACCATACACTGGCAACCGTTACAGATACCCAAACTGAGGGTGTCGGGACGGGCATAGAAATTATCCAGTGCTTTGCGGGCTAACTCATTGAACATGAAACCACCGGCCCAACCTTTGGCCGAACCAAGCACGTCCGAATTGGAGAAACCTCCAACGAAGACAATCATGTTCACATCACTCAGATTTTCACGACCTGTCATCAAATCCGTCATGTGAACATCCTTCACATCGAAACCGGCCAGATAAAGGCTATAAGCCATTTCACGGTCACCATTCACTCCTTTTTCACGGATAATGGCTGCACGAATACCTGTACGAACACGACGATCTGGGGATATGCCGTATTGGGAGAACTTACCGTTGAAATTCTTGTTGTAGAGGAATTCCAGTGGTTGTTCTTTATAGTTTTCAAAACGGGCCTTGGCACAAGCCTTGCCACTTTGTTTGCGATCCAGCAAGTAGGAAGATTCATACCATACGTCACGTAGATGGTCAATGCCGAACAGATATTCAACACCATCTTTGTCAACCAGGATTTGTCTTTCTTCAGCTGGATAACCAAGCAATGCAAAACCGAGACCGTTATCCTTGAGGTATTTCTCCACTTTCTGAGGTTCGCGGGCCTGAATCAGGACTCCGGGATTTTCAGCAAACAGGATCTTTATGAGGTCTTGTTCAGCTACACCGTCCAGGTTTATCTCCAAACCTCCTTCGATATTTGCAAAACACATCTCAAGCATGGCTGTAATCAAACCACCGGCAGAAATATCGTGACCGGCAACGATCCAGCCTTTTTCAACAAAATGTTGAATGGCATTGAATGCTTCGCGGAAATATTCAGGTTTGTTGACAGTGGGCACTTCATCTCCCAATTTATTGAGAGACTGAGCAAAGGCAGAACCGCCCAATTTCATGCTATCAAAGGAGAAATCAACGTGATATAAAGGATATTCCGGATTATTGACCAAGACTGGGGTTAAAACCTTTTTAACATCAGAAACTTCTGCACCGGCAGAAATAATGACCGTACCCGGAGCCAGAACCTTTTCATCACCATATTTTTGAGTCATGGACAAAGAGTCCTTTCCGGTGGGAATGTTGATACCAAGTGCGATGGCAAAATCACTGCAAGCCTCAACAGCTTTATACAGACGAGCATCTTCACCTGGATTCTTGCAAGGCCACATCCAGTTGGCAGAAAGAGAAATGCTGTCAATTTGTTCTGTCAACGGTGCCCAAACAATATTGGTCAAAGATTCAGCAATAGCCAGAACGGAACCTGCAGCAGGATCTATCATTGCAGCCTGAGGCGCATGACCAATTGAAGTAGCGATACCGGCTTTACCGCGGTAATCGAGTGCCACAACACCAAGATCGGCCAATGGCAACTGAATTTCACCCACACATTGCTGACGGGCTACTTTACCGGTTACAGAACGGTCTACCTTATTGGTTAACCAATCCTTACAGGCTACAGCTTCCAGTTGAAGTACCGTTTCCAGGTATTCATCCAACTGACTTAAATCGTATTCTAAGGGTTGGTAAGTTTCTACGACTGTGTTATCGGTAATCACCGTACGAGGTGGTTTACCGATCAAATATTCGAGACGCAGGTCTATAGGACGCTGACCATCGGCTTGTTCAAAAATGAATTGATTGTCACCGGTCGTTTCACCAACCACGTACATGGGAGAACGTTCGCGATCAGCCACACGTTGAATAAAAGCAATGTCTTTTTCTTCCACTAAAAGCCCCATACGTTCCTGACTTTCATTTCCAATGATTTCTTTGGCTGAAAGTGTTGGGTCACCAATGGGCAATTTACTTATATCAATTTTACCGCCAGTTGTTTCCACCAATTCGGAAAGACAGTTCAAGTGACCACCTGCACCGTGATCATGAATCGAAACAATGGGGTTTACATCCAGTTCAGAGATGGCACGAATAACATTGGCAGCACGTTTCTGCATTTCAGGGTTGGCACGCTGAACAGCATTCAGTTCAATGCCAGCAGCAAACTGCCCTGTATCAACGGATGAAACAGCGCCACCGCCCATACCGATACGGTAATTATCACCACCTAGTAAGACCACTTTTTGTCCCACTTTTGCTTCACCCTTCAGCGCATCTCTTTTCTTACCAAAACCAACACCTCCAGCAAGCATAATTACTTTGTCGAAAGCAAATTTCTTGCCATTTTCAGCATGTTCGAATGTCAGCAAGGATCCACAAATAAGGGGCTGACCAAACTTATTCCCAAAATCGCTGGCACCGTTGGATGCCTTGATCAGGATTTGTTCGGGTGTCTGATAAAGCCATGGGCGCTCGGGCATATCCTGCTCCCATTCACGGTCGGCTTCGGTACGCGGATAAGAGGTCATGTAAACAGCTGTTCCTGCTATCGGCAGAGAGGCTTTACCTCCACCCAGACGGTCACGGATTTCGCCACCGGTACCTGTAGCTGCACCATTGAATGGTTCAACTGTAGTAGGAAAATTATGTGTTTCGGCTTTCAGGGAAATAACCGATTCAAAATCTTTGACTTCAAAATAGTCGGCCTTATCGGATGTTGCAGGAGCAAACTGTTCGATAACAGGACCTTCGTTGAAAGCAACATTGTCTTTATAGGCAGAAACCAATCTATTGGGATTGATTTTGGAAGTTTTCTTGATCAGATCAAACAGGGAAGATTCTTTTTCTTCACCGTCGATGATGTATTGACCGCCAAAAATTTTATGACGGCAGTGTTCTGAATTTACTTGAGAGAAACCGAAGACTTCGCTATCAGTAAGCTTCCGGCCAACTTTTTCAGCAACTCCATTGAGGTATTCAATTTCATCTTCACTGAGTGCTAATCCTTCCTGAGTATTATAAGAAGCAATATCATCAATAGAAATGATGGGTTCAGGTTGTTTGGAAATCGTAAAGATATCCTGATTCAGACCTTTGAAAATTCGTTGCAACATGGCATCGTGTTCTGCCTCTTCCGTAGAAACAGGGAAGAATTCCTCCATGCGGATAATGCCTTCCAAACCGAGATTGGCGGTAATTTCTACTGCATTGGTACTCCAGGGAGTGATCATTTCACGACGTGGTCCTACAAAGATGCCACTCATGTTTTCCTCTTTAATTGGTGTTGCGTCACTAAAGAGCCATTGCATTTTTTGAAGATCGGCTTCACAAAAAGCATGGGAAACTTGCACGGCAATCACGCTTTGAGCCTGTGTTTGAAAGAATTGTATCATAGCTGTTTCGGGATTTCTTATACGCCGCAAAGGTAGGAAAAATTGTGCAAATGAACGAATGTCACACCCTGGAAATATTCAGTAATTCACACCGTTTGATGTACGACGTTTTTGTTTTAACTGTTCCGCATTTGGTTTTCAAACAAAATTTCTGTAGTATTGTAAATGTATAGAGTTTTTCTTTAAATATTTAATTATGAAGAGTTTATTCATTCCATTTTTATCGGAACTGAACACACTAACTGTGAATCAAGCTTCAGAATTTCTGGATGAAAATGGAGCTAGATTTTCAGTAGAAGCGGTCAACTGGCCTGAAGTTTTTGGATACAGACCCTTAACCACCGTTAGTATTGGATACAGTAGTTCAGCTATTTACATTCTTTTCCAGGTTCACGGAAACTGCCTGCGTGCTGTCAACACCAACGACAATCAAAATGTAAATGAAGATAGCTGTGTTGAGTTTTTTGTCAAACAACCGGACAACGACTCCTACTTCAATTTTGAGTTCAATTGCATAGGTATCTGCAAAGCTGCCAGACACATGAAGGATAGAGCGCATGCCACAAACTTCACGGCTGAACAGCTTCAAAAAATAGGTCGCTGGTCCAGTCTGGGGAAAAGAGCCTTTAACGAAATGAATGGTATGTTTTCATGGGAACTCTGCGTTTGTATCCCCTTTGATCTGATGGATTTGGATCCTGTAAATCTGCCCGAAAAGTTACTGGGTAATTTTTACAAATGTGCAGATGCCACTGAGCAACCGCATTATGTGTCCTGGAATCCAATTAAAACGGAAAAGCCAGATTTTCATCGCCCTGATTACTTTGGAGAACTATTTTTTTAAGTTAATCCTTAACCCAGAATAAATCAGAAAGAATGTTGTCTGTAATAAAAAACCCTTTTTGTTGCAGACTTAACTGATTGCCTTCAATACCCAGAAAACCTGTTTTCAGGCTTTTCTCTGCATTTTTCAGGCAATAATCCAGCATTTGCCGACCAAAAAGCTGATCCAGTTCTGACAAATCAAGACCACGAACCGACCTTAATCGGGTAATGATAAAGTCATTGTACTTGTCAGAAGCATCAAGACTTTCTATCTCACGAAAGGGTTTACCTATAGCTATTCCTGAAATATATTTCCCGATTGATTGAATATTCATCCGTCGTACTTCTCCGTTATACGAATGAGCACCCGGACCAATACCCAAATAAGGGATACCAAACCAGTACGAGGAATTGTGTTTGGACTCAAAACCCGGACGCGCAAAATTCGAAAGTTCATATTGTATGAAATTCTTAGCCTTGAGTCGTTCTATAAGCTCAAAATAGCATGTTTCAAGAATTTCATCATCGGTTTGCACCAAAAGTCCCTGTTCCCGTTTTTTATACAAGACACTGCCCTCTTCCCAACTTAAAGCATAGGAAGATATATGAGTCACCGGCAAATGCACTGCTCTATCAATGGAGTCCCTGAATGTATCTAGCGTCTGTCCAGGTAATCCGTACATCAAATCCAGACTGATGTTGTCAAAACCAAGCTTGCTGCAATTTTCGATGGCCTCAATAGCTTGACTGGCCGTGTGACGACGGTTGATGGCAGTTAACTCCTCATCCACAAAGCTCTGGCAACCAATACTGATGCGATTAAAAGGCAGTTGACGCAACATCCGGATGTATGCTGGATTCAGGTCATCCGGATTGGCCTCTAGTGTAATTTCCTCACAAAGGCTGATGTCATAATTTGTGCCTATCGCCTTAAATAGTTGCTCAAAATCCTCCTTTTCCAACAAGGAAGGTGTTCCACCACCAAAATAGATAGTGCGCAAAAAAGGGCGTTCAGCACCCAGAAAAGACTTTTCGGTTTCTAACTCCAACAACAATGCTTCTATCAGTTCTTTCTTTCGGCTCAATTGAGAGACTGAAAAGAAATCACAGTAGAAGCATTTGCTTTTGCAAAAAGGAATATGAATGTAAAGTCCTGAGAGTTTCATTCATCAAAAGTAGAGAAAAAATCGCACTATCAACGACGGGTATAGCGGTTAAGAAATATACCAAAACGAATTCCGCCTGTGAAGCAATAACCTGAAAAACCAGTATCACCGGTGTATTTTCCTAAATTAAGACCTTTGGTCGAGTCGTATTCATAGTTGCTATAACGGGTACCAACACCCATATAACTCTCGACAAATAAAATATCAAAAAATCTCAGGACATAACCGATATTGACGTCAAAACCCACCTGCGATAGTTGTTCCTTATAGGGAGCAGTTGTTCGAATTAAACCTGAATTATAATACTGATCGGTATAATTTGTATAGATGTTTCCTGTATACTCATAGGATGTGGACAGTCCTCGAAGACCGGCAGATACAAAAGCCCCTTTGCCGTCCGAAAAAGGTCTCGCACGACGCGTCAGGGGAAAATACCGGTAATTAAGTCCCAATCCAATTCCACTTTTTATGGCATCCAGGGCTTCATAGTAATAATCATTGTTATCACCGAACTGGAAAAGAGGTGCTATGGTAAGCCATTGACGATCAGCCAAACGAATGTCCAAATTCAATTCGGCAATATTATTTGCAAAAGATTGTGGAACAATGGCTATGGCGACAGTCGGATTCTGTTCTTTGGGCGGATTATATGCTTCCTGAGCCTGAAGAGGTAAAAAAAGACAAAATGCAACGGCAAAAAATAGTAGTTTTCTCATGATTATATAGATTGTCATTAATAAATTACACTTAACTGCTGAATGGTATCCCCATCGTACGAGTATTGTTTGATACCGGCACTGTAAGTGACAGTCAAAAGCCCATTCCTGGCAATCAGGTCATAAGGCGTTCCATCCATTTCCATCCTTTTTAATTCATTCATTTCAAGCGGATTTGAGGCATCCATTACGACCAGATCCATGCCATCACAGATAAAAAGACGGTTCCCGTCAATGGAAAGACCCTTCGGATTGACCATGGTATAGCTATTTTTCTGGATAGGATTTCGAATATCGCTGATGTCAATCACCTGCAACTCGTTGACATTTCTGGAACAACTCCAGACATCCGAACTGGAATGAAGGGTAACAAAAGCATATTTTCCTTGAACAACCACAGGATCGCAACTGGTTAAATGGTTGTATTGAGAGATATAAGCGGGATTGTATGGTTTTTTGAGGTTGTAAATATACATACCGGATGTACTGCCCATAAAAAGCAAGGAATCTGTTGGAAAAATAGTTTCCATAAGACCACCCACAGACTGACGAGATTTCAATTCAATCTTACTGGAATCAGCAATATCATAGGAACTCAGATTTTGCTCATCAACAACATAAAGGTAATTTCCCTTGCAAACAAATCTGGCCGTCGAACCACCGGTTCCTGTTGAAGATTTATCCGGACTATTTGTAGAATACCAATTATCACAAGCTGTCAGAAGGCTGATACAAACTATAAATAAAATGATTTTTTTCATAGCTATTTAGTTTTGATCATCCAACGTGGAAATCCATCCGACAATTTCGGTATTGGCAGGACGTCTGGAACGGGAATATTCATTGGGAATGTAGCCATCGGGAGATTGAATCTCCGGCAAAGCATACGCTCTTCTGGAGACCACAGTTGCCGTCAACTTTTCCGGATCCAGACGAACAGCTACCAAATCCACTGCATTATCGACGTAAAGTATGTTATTACGTACAGCTACATCGACACAGCCAGGCACTTTGAGGAAATCTTTTCGCACTGGGTTTGTAGGATTTGAGTTGTCAATCAGGTGAATACCTTTGTGTTTTTCCACCAGGAAAATCCAGTTTTTATACAAGCAGATTTTTCCCGGACTCGTCAAAGGCATAGCTGCGTGTGTCAATTGCACAGAGGCTTCCAACTCAGCCCTGGTCATTAACATCGGATAATATTCTTCCTGGAGGTTAAAGCCTGTAAACAGGAATAAAGGCAACAATAGTAACAGTTTTTTCATAAGTTGTTTTTTTCAGACAATCATCTTAAGGAAGAGTGAATTTCCTATTAATACGCTACAGTAAAAAAGAGCGTTAAGATGATAAAAAAACAATAAAGGAGGTTCGGTTAAAGTAATATCTTCTCTTTCAATAAAATCCGACCATTATTTTTTTTTAGTATGGCAGCTATTGTTTCAGTATCGTGAAAGAAAAACAGAATCTGATCCTTTTCCACGGCCTCTTCAAGGATCTTCATTTTCTCATCTACAGATACCACAGCTGAATTATCTCCGGCAGCAATGCAGAGTGGCGTAATATGAGGCGACATGGGAATGACATCACCAACGTAAACAACGACACCATCAGGAGTATCAATATAGGAGACAAGTTGGTCATCGGTATGGCCTTGAACCAGTTTAACCCGAAGACCGGGAAACAAAGTCCTGTTTTTATTGACCAGGTTGAGGCGACCTGCATCAAGCAAGACTTTGATCACATCCGGCACATAGGAGCCTGATTCCCAGAGGGGAGGATTCTGCGCCATTTTCCATTGACCTTCACTACACCAATAGGTCGCATTGGGAAAAGTGGGAACCTGTTTTCCTAAGTCATTTTCATGCACAGATCCACCACAATGGTCAAAATGCAGATGACTGAAGACTATGTCTGTGATATCCTCAGCCTGATAACCGAGATTTTTTAGTGACTCAACCAGATTTATCAAATCGTGGAAACGGTAATAGCCGGCACTTTTGCTAATATTCATACCGACACCGGTATCAAATAAGACTTTATGGTCCCCCATATCCACGAACAACACCCGCATAGCTAGCGGACATCTATTCTCTTCATTTACAGGGTACAATGTAGTCCATACTTTTCGGGAAACAATACCGAACATTATGCCTCCATCGGTAGAAAAAAAACCAGTTTCTATAGAATGAATATTCATTTTTTAGCCGTACTTTTGTGAACAAATCTAGAATAATTTTTCGGTTTAGCAGAACGTTTTATCAGAGGAATCTAAATAATACGTTAATCTGGTCTTACTGAATGCAGAACACGGCAAATATGAATGAACGTTTAAGAATACACTTCGTCGCCATTGGTGGTGCTGCCATGCACAATCTGGCTATTGCATTACATAAAAAAGGCTACAACGTTACGGGTTCGGACGATGAGATCTTCGACCCTGCATGCGCCAATCTGGCTAAACACGGTTTGCTACCTGAAGAATTCGGATGGTATCCCGATCACATCACCAAAGAGTTGGACGCTGTCATTCTGGGTATGCATGCCCGTGCAGACAACCCGGAGCTGATTCGTGCCAAAGAACTGGGCATACGCATTTTTTCCTATCCGGAATTTCTGTACGACCAGACTCAGGACAAAACACGCGTTGTCATTGGCGGGAGTCATGGCAAAACGACAGTCACTTCGATGATTCTGTTTGTACTCAAAAAAATGCAGGTCAATTTTGACTATATGGTTGGTGCCCAGGTGGAAGGCTTTGACACCATGGTTGGATTGTCTGATAATTCACGCATTGCTATTTTTGAAGGAGACGAATATCTGACCTCTCCCATCGACCCCCGTCCAAAGTTTCATTTATACCGTCCACACATCGCCGTTGTTACAGGCATTGCCTGGGATCACATCAATGTTTTCCCAACCTTCGATAATTACGTGGAACAGTTTTCTATTTTTTCCAAGAAAATTGAACGGGACGGTAAATTCATCTATTTTGAGGAAGACCCCAATCTATTGAAGATTGCAGAAAATCTCAGGGAAGACCTGACAGCTATACCTTACAAGGCTCACCCCAATCATATCACCGAAGGAAAGTCCTTTCTGGAAACAAAATACGGAGATTTTCCGTTACGCATTTTTGGAAAGCACAACCTGGAAAATATTCAGGCTGCACACATGGTTTGCCGTCAGTTGGGCATCAGTGATAAGGATTTTTATACTTCCATTTCCGAATTCAAGGGCGCTGCCAAACGCTTACAGATTCTGAACGAATCGGAGGATTGCAGCATTTTCCAGGATTTCGCGCACTCTCCTTCCAAACTGAAAGCAACAGTTTCAGCCGTTAAAGAACAATATCCAAAGCGGGATCTGATAGCTTGCATGGAATTGCATACCTTCAGTAGTCTGACCGCAGACTTCCTGCCGGAATACAAGGACAGTATGAAAGATGCAGACGAAGCCTATGTCTACTTCAACCCAAAAACAATCGAACACAAACATCTTGCATCCATAACACCAGAACAGGTGGCAGAAGCTTTCGGCGGCAAGAATATTGAAATATTTACAGATTCAAATCTTCTATTGAAAAAGCTTCACAGTCTGACATACCAGAATAAAAACTTACTGATGATGTCATCAGGAAATTTTGACGGTGTCAATCTGAAAGCTTTAGCCATGGAATTACTCGCTTAATATGCTGATAGCAAAAGGTAAAAAAACCGAAAATATCGCTGAATACCTGCTTTATATGTGGCAGATCGAGGACCTGATCAGGGCCCTGAATCTGGACATCGAACGTATTCAGACCTATATAATCAATGAATACGATCAAACGGAAGAGGTAAAACGCGAAATCCGGGAATGGTACGAAAGTCTCCTGGAAATGATGAAACAGGAAGGGGTCACAGAAAAAGGGCACCTTCAGCTGAACAAAAATGTCATTCTTGAAATGACCGATTTACACAACATTTTGGTTAATTCACCCAAGGAAAGTTTCTACATCATGACCTATTACAAGGTCCTTCCGTTGATAGTGGAATTACGTGCAAAACCGGGAGGTTCCGAATTTGGTGAGATCGAAACATGTATGAACGCTATGTATGGCTTACTCATGCTCCGTTTGCAGAAAAAAGAGGTAAGCAATGAAACGATGGCAGCTACTACTCTGATCAGTGAATTTTTGCGCCTGATCTCCAGCAAATACAAACAAGACAAAGAAGAAGGTCTGGATCTCTGATATTCGGTCTAAAAAAAACAAAAAAAATGGCTATACAATACCCTTTGGGTGGTGTTCTACACGAAGAATCAGGCGGAAAAGCCGTCGTATTTGAATACGGACTATATATGAAAAGAATACTTATAACAGGCGCCAACGGACAGTTGGGCAACGAAATGCGTTTACTCGCAGATCAATTTCCTGATTTCACTTTTGATTTCACCGATATTGATGAACTGGATCTTTGTAATGCAGAAACGGTGCTTGAATATTGCATAAGTACGAAACCTTCCTACATCATCAATTGTGCAGCATACACTGCCGTGGACAACGCGGAGGACAATATCGGACTTTGCACCAAGGTGAACCGGGATGCTGTTGAGAATATTGCTAAAGCAGCCAGAGAAGTGAACGCCAAAGTTTTGCATGTTTCCACGGACTATGTTTTTGACGGAACCAATCATACACCATACGTAGAAACAGATGCGGTATGTCCAAATTCCGTTTATGGCAAAACCAAACTGGAAGGTGAACAGGTCTTGCAGAAATTCTGCCCGGAATCAGTCATCGTACGCACAGCTTGGTTGTATTCCATCTTTGGAAATAACTTTGTGAAAACCATGATCCGCATGGGTAAGGAACGTGAAAAGCTGACGGTTATCTTTGACCAAATCGGCACGCCCACTTACGCAGGAGATCTGGCATCTGCTCTCATGCAAATTGTTGTTTCCGCTGAGAAGGGCCATTTTACTCCAGGCATTTTCCACTATTCCAACGAAGGCGTCTGCAGTTGGTACGACTTCACCATCAGCATCCACAAGCTGGCGGGCATAACCACTTGCCAGGTCTTGCCTATTGAAACAAAAGACTATCCAGCCAAAGCTGCTCGTCCAGCCTATAGCGTGCTGAACAAAGCTAAAATAAAAGCCGTATACGGCATCACTATACCGCATTGGGAAACCAGTCTTGCGGCTTGTATCGCTAAATTATAATGACAGAAATCGAAAAAGAAATTCTGCGAAGAAGAACTTTCGCCATCATTAGTCACCCGGATGCGGGTAAAACCACTTTAACGGAAAAACTCCTTCTTTTTGGAGGAGCCATTCACATTGCTGGAGCTGTTAAATCTAACAAGATCAAAAAAACAGCCACTTCCGACTGGATGGACATTGAAAAACAACGTGGTATATCCGTTGCCACCTCTGTCATGGGATTTGACTATCACAATTACAAGGTTAACATTCTGGATACACCTGGTCACCAGGATTTCGCCGAAGACACTTTCCGTACTCTGACAGCTGTCGACAGCGTAATCATTGTCGTGGATGTAGCCAAAGGTGTTGAAGCACAAACCCGTAAACTGATGGATGTCTGCCGTATGCGCAAAACACCGGTCATGATTTTCGTCAATAAAATGGACCGCCTCGGTAAAAATCCGTTCGATTTGCTCGACGAGCTGGAAGCTGAATTGGGTATTGCTGTTCGTCCTTTAAGCTGGCCCATCGATCAAGGACCCGGCTTCAAAGGTGTTTACAATATTTATCAGGAGAAACTGGATTTATACACACCCTCAAAACAGACGGTGACCGAATCAGTGAACTTCAATGATATCAACAACCCTGATCTCGAAAAGTATATCGGTACAAACAATGCTTTGCAGTTGAGGGAAGACATGGAAATCATCAACGGTATTTACAATACCTTCGATATAGAAAACTACCTTCAAGGAAATCTGGCTCCTGTATTTTTTGGTTCTGCACTGAATAATTTCGGTGTCAGAGAGCTTCTGGACTGTTTTGTGAAGATAGCCCCTACGCCTCGTCCCACCAAAACGGAAGAGCGAGTAGTTGCACCTAACGAAGATAGTTTCAGCGGTTTTATTTTCAAGATCCATGCCAATATGGACCCCAATCACCGCAGCTGTATCGCTTTCCTGAAAATCTGTTCGGGTAAGTTTGAACGAAACGTCAACTACAAACATGTCCGTTATGGGAAAATGATCAAATTTTCCTCTCCAACTGCCTTTATGGCACAAAAAAAATCGGTCGTGGACGAAGCTTTCCCGGGAGATATCATTGGTTTGCCAGACACAGGTAATTTCAAGATCGGTGATACGCTTACAGGTGGAGAAGATCTACATTTCAAAGGTATACCCAGTTTCTCACCGGAGATGTTCAAATACATCGAGAATGCTGACCCCATGAAGTCCAAACAACTTCAAAAAGGCATCGACCAGTTGATGGACGAAGGTGTAGCGCAGAAGTTTACCAACCAATTTAACGGCCGGAAAATCATCGGAACAGTGGGTCAGTTGCAGTTTGAGGTTATTCAATACAGGCTGGAGCACGAATACGGTGCCATTTGCCGTTGGGAACCAATCAGCCTTTTCAAGGCATGTTGGATTGAAAGTGACAATGCCGAGGAACTCGACAGCTTCAAGAAAAGAAAATTCCAATACATGGCTTACGACAAGGATGGTCGGGATGTTTTCCTGGCCGATTCAGAATATGTACTTCGCATGGCTCAGAGCGACTTCAAGGACATTCGGTTCCATTTTAGTTCGGAGTTTTAAGGTACTCATTTATAAAACGGTTGAAAGGTTGTCTTCAAAAAGGGCAACCTTTTTATATGTTTTATCAACAGCGCTTCCATCGGATAGCGACATAACTTCCTGCTCACTAGTCCTTCCTTGTTAACGCACTGACTCCGGCACAAAAATCTAGTCTCTTACGAGCCGTCGATATTTTGTATTGCCGGACTCGGCACGTTCACTGCGTTCGGCCGTCGAAGTCGCCGTCAGCCATGCCGCTATCCGCTGTCCGCTTATCTGATCGTTGTGAATTATGCCCTATTTGAATATTTTAACTAATTCAATATCAGACTAAAAAAACGAAAATCTCCATAAGTTTTCGACTTGCAATTCATATCAATATGTGGAATCAATTGATTTAAAGGTTTTGGTTTACGCATATCTGCGGAACATATACTCCAGCCGAAGGATCGAGGATTTCGGCAAAAACGACATCCGTTTCATGTGGCTCACCGGCATGAATTCCCCCGATCATAACACTATAACCCTTTTCCGAAGCGGACATCTGAAGGAATACCTGCGCACGGTGTTCACACAAACGTCGAGTTTATGGTAATGGAAAAACTCGTTTATGCCATATCAATAATCAAGCACTTCAATCTTAATTCTGTTCTTGTTCATCTCGTAATACGTTAATCGTCCTTTTGAAAAATCGACATTGTAACAGTCATATGAATTTACATTTTCTATACTAACCGGAATCTCATATAAGATGTCGTGAATATTTAAAAATAATTTCTTTTTTATTGTTACTTCAGGAGCAAAAATTCCTGAAAATCTATCAATCAGCAAATCAAAATTTTCAGGGCGTGTTGAATCTCTTACACAATGGTCGTATTTGTCAATTATATAATTAATTGGACAATCATATCCTTCTTTGTCATTGCCACCATCATCCTTATTTGTTAGTACTAAACTATCCAGACTCTCGAAACTTAGAAATATCCTTCCAACAAAATTTTTAAGCAAGATTGACCTTTTATAGTTTAAATCTAAATCCATGATGTATACAATATTCCAATTAGTAATTAAGTATAATTGATTGTTCAGATATCCCAGGGATATAAGCCAGGATCTATCGCGTTTAAGCGATTTACTCACACTTAGTTTACCTGTGTTCAGATCAATTTTTTTAATATTCGAATTTGAAGCATCGGTTAAATAAATGGCATTGTCAATCAATCGAATACTCGAAACAGAAAAAATTTCTCCAGTTCCAGGAAAAACGTAATAGCCAAAATCACTAGGGTTCTTACTTACCGGGAACGTAAAAGTTTGTCTGTTTTTTATCAATTTGATTTTTGTTGAATCAAAATCGCTCAATAAACTTGATTTTTTATATTCGGAATTTGCTCCAATTGAAAAGAGGCTGTTCATAATACATATAACTATCAAGAAGAAAGAACGTTTCCTGTAGGAAGTTTTATATTGCATAGTTTTATTTTTTATTATTGTAATAGTTTTTCAAAAATTCATCACTGTAATTATAATCTGAAGACCTGTCTTTCAGTTAAATCATACATATTCAGATCAAAGTCCCTTTCAAATTCTTTACCACCAAACTGATAGTCCTGATAGGTCATCTCGGTTTGATCTTCTGCGGATTCACCATATTCCATTCCAAAGGGATAATAGTTGCTCACCTGCTTAACTTCGCCGTTCTCATCAAAAACTACTCGAAAATTGCTAAGATGATCCTTCAAGAAGTATTGACGATTGTAAACAGGGCTACTGCTAGTTCCTGTATTTGTGTTGTATCGGGTAAATTTAAATAATTATATTTAATTGTATATATTTCCTTAACTAAACTTCAGGTCATATTCCCAATGCTGACATAAGAATAATTAGCTCGATAGGCTACAAAGTAAGGAAAATATCGTTTTTTTGTCCGATATTGAATTAGTTAAAATCAAAACAGAGCAACTGCTACAACGCCAGAAAAGCGAACAGTGAATAGTGGCATGGCTGACGGCGACTTCGACGGCCGAACGCAGGTAACGTGCCGACTCCGGCAATACAAAATATCGAAGGCACTTGTGCCTTCGATATTTTGTATTGCCGGAGAGGCACGTTACCAAGCAAGGACTAGCGAGCAGGAAGTTATGCCGCTATACGATGGGAGCGCTGTTTATAGAACGCAAAAAGAGGTTGCCCTTTTTTGAGACAACCTCCTTCATTCTTTTATAAAACAGAAGTTTTTAAACCAATTCCTGATAAACAAGTGCACTGGCTCCAACAATGGCAGCATCTCCTGCTTTCAATTGTGAATTCAAGACCTTTATTTTATTTCTGAATATCGGCAATAAGTTTTCTTCCATACTTTCACGGGTAGGTTTCAGAATATATTCACCGGCTGCCATTGGACCTCCAAAAAGGAAAATAGCTTCAGGGCTGGTATGTTGAACCGTGTTTGCCAAAGCAAGACCCAGAAGTTTACCGGTAATTTCAAATACTTCCAAAGCAACTGCATCGCCTTTTTCAGCGGCATCAAAAATCATTTTTGAATCAAGTTCCTTAAATGAAGTATCTGCCAGCAAACTCTTTGTTGCATTATCTCTGACCATGATTTCAAAAGCTGTACGTTTCATACCAGGAGCGGAACAATAGGCTTCCAGATGGCCTTTTGCACCACAACCACATAAACGTCCTCCGGGAATCAATGTGTTATGGCCACATTCTCCGGCAAAACCGTCACTGCCATAAACCATTTTCCCATCTACAACAATACCACATCCAACACCCGTACCTAAAGTATACATGACAAAGTGTTTCATTCCTTTTGCACCACCATAAATCATTTCACCAATAGCAGCTGCATTGGCGTCGTTGGTCATTGTAATGGCCTTCAACTCAGGAAATTTTTCGCTCAAAAGCTTAACAAAAGGGATAACACCTTTAAAAGAAAGGTTGGGTGCATAGTCGATAGTCCCTTTGTAATAATTTCCATTCGGTGCTCCGATACCGATACCCAAAACTTCCGTTTCTTCATTCATTAACTCAACAGAATTGATCAGTTCCTTGATAGAATCTGTCAGGTCGTTGATATAAAGATTGATATCACCGTGAGTAGGTGTGGGAATGTTGCTCTTAACCAACACATGTCCTTCAGAATCAACTACTCCAATGGCAGTATTGGTACCGCCAATATCTACCCCGATAGCTACATTTTTCATACGATTATATATAAGTGTAAATAAAATTTCATTATTCTAAAACATATTTTTGCGTCTGAGCCAAATGTAAAAAAACAATGCTATAACCAGCATTATTACCCAAGCAAAGATATAGCCATATTTCCATCCAAGTTCTGGCATAAATCCGAAATTCATTCCCCAGACACCAACCATAAAGGTTAAAGGAATAAATATCGTCGAAACAACGGTCAGCTGTTTCATAATCTGATTCATGTGCAAATCGTTATTTGCAAGGTATAAATCTAATAGTGAAGCTATTGTTTCCCTGTTTGCCTCCATCATCAATGATACCTGATGAAGATGGTCATTGGTATCCCTGAAATAGACCAGATTCGATTTCCCAATCAGCTTGGATTCCATTAAAATCGGATGACCAAAATATTCCCTCAGAGGTGAAATGCTTTTTTTAAGTATGGAGTAATCTTTCCTGAAATGCTGAATCTTTTGTCCAGTCTCTTTGGCCGACATATTGAATTCAATCAGCAAATCCTCCAGATCCATCAGACCATTCTGTTGCAACTCCAGTACTTCGAGATAGGAATCAACAATCATACTTATCAGTAAATTATACAGGTAATCGGATTTCTGCGATCGGACCAATCCGAGGTCATACTCCAAAACCTTATGGACAAGATCGAACCGTTTACTGACCGTTTCTTCAAAAGAGATAACAAAATGGTCACCTAAAACAATACTCAAATGCTCATGATTCAGATTCAAAGCCTCGTCATACAGGTAAGCATCAAGTATGACCAGCAAAACATTGTTGGTCTCTTCCACCTTGGCAATATGAAATACATTCAGAATATCCTGTATAACCGGAACCTGCAACCCAAAGTAGTCACATAATTCTCCAATGACTTCAACATCCTTAAGACCAGTGACATGAATCCAGTTTACTTTATCCATTTCAAGTGCAGAAGTCAGGTCCTTCACTTTATCAAATGTCTTAGATGCAATAGACGACTTGTCATAACAAGTAAGACGCATATTCGTTTGAACATCACTTATTCCGTTATAGACAAAGCTATCGTAAAGCAGATTATTGCTTTTACTCACTGAGAGATGCGTCTTTCTTACCTGTTTTTTGGATTGCACTCGACTGGTATCTATTTAAAAAAAATTAAGCTTCAAAGATATTTATTTTAATTAAAAAACGGATCATTATTTCTACTTAAAAGCAGTCTGGAATACCTCCAAAACCAAACATAATGTTAAAAAGTAATAATTTTTCGGGATATGAATACACAAAAAGAAGAAAGTAAGTACTTTTGTATCGTTGTTTATGCAACAATATATACTAATCAGGTTTTCAATGGACGAATTATTCACAGATAAAGATGTTCTTTTCGGCGTATTGAGCGGACGAGCTTCTGCGGCTATCAATAGACGTTTGTACAGGGATTTCAGATCAAACGAGCTGAACATTACCCCTGAACAATGGACCATTCTACTTTTCCTTTCTTTTGGAGACGGCATTCCACAACAGGAACTGGCCAAAATCACATACAAAGACAGACCAAGCATTACCAGACTGCTCGATAATTTGGAAAAAGGATCTCTTATTGCACGGCTTTCGGACAAGACAGACAAACGGACCAATTTGATTTATATTACCAAAGCAGGTCTGTTGACAGCACAAAAAGCCAGAGATATCGCTATTCAAACAATGAAAATTGCTTTAGTAGACATTACAGAAGAAGAAGTCAAGTTCGGTGAAAAAATCCTGAAGAAGATCTTTAAAAACCTGGAATAATTTTTTTCGAAGTATAGTTGCATAAACAACCATATTTCAAGCTGGATAATCGACCAATTTCAAGGTATTTTGAATTTTGATACAACATTTAAAAATGAAACGATTGTACTTATTTTCTGCAATGATTGCCTTCAGCATACAATTGCAATCACAAACCGTTTACAGCTTATCAGACTGTCGACAAATGGCTACTACCCACAACAAAGACATGCTGATAGCAAGCGAGAAAGTCAAGGCGGCCGAAAATCTCAGAAAAGCAGCCAGAACGCAGTATCTGCCAAACTTTTCAGCAAATGGTGGATACATTTACAATCAAAAAAACATCTCCTTACTGAAGGAAGACATGGCTTTGCCCATTTACGCTACAACCGACGGTTCCTCAGATTTTTCGAAAATAGACATTTCAAAATCCATCAAAGGCACCACAATCAATGGATCTTTTGTTCCTTTAGATGCAAACAACAGCCCCTATAATCCAGGCGTCAATCCCGAGAAAATCGTTTGGAACAATTACGCCTATCTGCCACAAGACGGATTGGATTTTGATACACATAACATATTTGCCGGTGCCCTCACAATGACTCAACCCCTTTTTATGGGTGGAAAAATCAGGGAATTGAACAGAATTGCCAAAAGTGGTAAACTCCTGGCTGTTGCTCAGCTCGAGGGTGAAACCACAGAGACCATAGTCAATACGGATGTTGCCTATTGGCGGATCATTTCTCTGGTAAATAAAGAAAAGCTGGCCCAAAGTTATATAGAACTGCTCCAAAAACTGAAAGGTGATATTGAAAAATCCATTGCCTTCGGTGTTGCAACCAAATCGGACGCATTGACAGTGGAAGTCAAACTTAACGAAGCCGAAATGTCTCTTTTGCAAGTACAAGATGGATTATCACTCTCCAGTATGGCTTTATGTCAACAATGCGGATTACCGATGAATACCGGTTTTAAATTGGAAGACGAAACATTGAGACCTTTCCCGGAAGTTCTGGTAGAATCAATTCCTACAGAACTTGCCATCAATAACCGGTTTGAAATCAAGAGTCTTGAACAAGCTTTAAACATTTCAGAATCAAACAAAAAAATCATGCAATCCAGATTCTTGCCAAATGCTGGATTGACAGCCGGATATCTCACATCCAACCCCAATATGTTCAATGGATATCAACAGGAGTTCGGCGGACAATGGCAAATAGGAGTCGTAGTGAATGTACCCCTCTTCCACTGGGGAGAACGGGTACATACACTTCGTGCAGCCGAAAACGAAAAAAATATTGCGGAATATAAACTGAAAGACGCCAGAGAAAAAGTAGAACTGGATATCACTCAGGCCGGTTTTAAAATGACTGAAGCCAACAAAAAGGCAAAAATGACTGTGTCAAACAGAAAAAAAGCAGAAGAAAACCTTAGATACGCCACCGTTGGTCAAGAATCCGGCGTCATTACAACTGCCACCGTTATGGAAGCTCAGACTGCCTGGTTGAAAGCAAATTTCGATCAAATTGACGCCCAAATTGATTTGCAGATGTGCAAAGTCTATCTGCAAAAAGCGTTGGGTAATCTGAAATAAAAATAGAGCACAAAAAAATAAAAACATATTCGTATGGAAACCAGTGTAAAAGGCCTTCCAAAGGCAACATTAAGGAAAAACAGATCAAACCTGATAATTGGTTTGGTCGTATTATTGACGGTCATCATCCTGATTTCCATCATTGGATGGATTATTCTCAAACCCGGCGAAGAAATTATTCAGGGGGAAGTGGAATGCAACGAAGTACGCATATCGGGCAAACTTCCGGGGAGAATAAACAACTATCTGGTCGAAGAAGGAAGTTTCGTTAATAAAGGAGACACCTTGTTACTGTTGAATTCGCCGGAAATATATGCCAAACTGGCACAGGCAGAAGCAGCTGAAAATGCGGCCAAAGCCCAGAACCAAAAAGCAATCAAGGGCGCACGATCCGAACAGATACAAGGTGCTTTTGAAATGTGGGAGAAAGCCAGAATTGGAAAAGATATAGCGGAAAAAACATTCAACAGAGCCAAAAAGCTTTTTGATAACGAAGTGATTCCAGCCCAGAAGTACGACGAGGCTGAAGCACAATTCAATGCGGCCGTTGCTACAGAAGAAGCAGCAAAAACGCAATACGATATGGCTAAAAATGGCGCGGAAAAAGAAGACAAGCTAGCTGCCAGTGCCTTGGTAGACCGTGCCAAAGGTGCAGTTTCAGAAGTGGAAGCATACATGTCTGAAACGCAACTAACCGCTCCCATTTCAGGTGAAATTTCCGAAATTTTCCCACAAGTCGGTGAGCTGATTGGAACAGGCGCACCCATCATGAATATTGTAGACCTCAACGATTGCTGGATCACTTTCAACATCCGGGAAGACCAACTCATCGACATGAAAATGGGTAAAATCATCAAAGCCTCCATCCCTGCACTCGGAGTTGAGAATGCATCCTTCAAGATCACCTATATGAAAGCTCTTGGAAGCTATGCCACCTGGAAAGCCACCAAAACCACTGGTGAATTTGATGTGAAAACTTTTGAACTTCGTGCTAAACCAGTCAAGAAAATCAAAGGACTTCGTCCGGGAATGACAGCTCTGATGGTTGAGCTTGTAAACTAATTTATAGTATAAAAATGCGGGTAAATAAAGTGAATGGCTTAAAACAGGTCTTCGTACGTGAACTCAGACGTATGGTCTCAGGACCTATTTATGCAATTATTACTATTTTTATACCACTGGGATTCTTGGTATTTTTTGGCACATTTATGCCTGAAGGACTTCCTGAAAGACTACCAATCGGAGTTGTTGACAACGATAACACTTCCCTTTCACGTAACATCATCCGGCAGATAGACGCCACTCAACAGACAAAATTCACGGGCAAATATCTGAATTTTTCGGAAGCCAGAGATGCCATGCAAAAAGGAGAAATCTATGCATTCATCACTATCCCCAAAAATCTGATGAGCGATGTCATGAACAGTCGGCAACCTACCATCGATTTTTACTACAACCAAACATTTCTTATTCCGGGTTCTCTGACGCTTAAGAATCTGAGTACCATGCTGAAAACCATTTCAGCCGGAGCCAACTTGAAAACCAGGTTAGCCAAGGGACAAAGTATTGATTCGAGTATGGGGCAAATTATGCCCATCACACCCGAATTTCATGCCATCGGTAATCCCTATATCAATTATTCCGTCTATCTGATACAAGTTCTTTTACCTGGATTGTTGCAGTTGATGATTTTAATTTCCACTGTTTACGGCATTGGTATCGAGTTAAAGAAGAATAGCTCGAGGAAATGGCTGCGAACAGCTAATGGTTCCATGTTTAAAGCCATTTTGGGAAAGCTGCTCCCCTACACCCTCATTTTTACCATCATGGGGATCGTCTATGACATTAGTCTGTTCAAAATCATGCACTACCCACTAAACGGCAATATAGGCTGGATGTTCTTAGCCTCTTTTTTCCTGGTCCTTTCAGCCCAGGCCATTGGAATATTGATGATCGGTGTCTTTCCTGTCTTGAGGGATGGTTTGAGTTTTGCTGGCTTGTATGGTGTACTGGCGTTCTCTTATTCAGGTTTATCCTTCCCCATCGAAGGAATGCCTGCGTTGTTGCAAGGTTTAAGTTACCTGTTTCCACTGCGCTGGTTTTTCAGGATATACCAGGGAGTTGCCTTGAATGGCACCGCTCCGGTCTATTGGCTTTCGTATTTTGCACTGATGTTGGTATTCTTGTTTTTTCCGCTCCTCATCTGGAAGCGACTGAAGAAAGCCGTGATTGAACAGAATTATCCCAAAAAATAAAACGATGGAACAGACAATACGTATAAAAAGAGCACTCATCGACATTTTTGAGATATTCACGGAAGAATTGAAACATATTTTTAAGGATTCTGGCGTGGTCATCCTTTTCTTTGCGGCAAGTTTACTCTATCCCATTCTTTACGGATTCATCTACCGGAACGAAACCTACACCAATGTTCCTGTTGCATTGGTGAATCAGTCTCATTCCAGCCTAAGCAGGGATTTTGCCCGAAAACTGGATGCCACACCTGAAATAAAGATTGCCTATAAAGTCAATTCGATGGAAGAGGCCAAAAAATTATATGCAAATAATAAAGTCTATGGCATCGTCAATATACCTTCTTCCTTTGCAAAGGATATCCTGGAAGGAAGACAAACGACAGTTGCCGCTTTCAGCAGCATGGCTAGTATGATGTATTACAAGGGCATATACGCAGGCCTCAACTATACCATTCTGGATATGGGAGCCGATATTCAGATTGCGAACCTGGAAGGTCAGGGATTCACCAAACAACAAGCTCAAGCTACGGCACAACCCATTCTAAGTCAAGGCCATGCACTTTATAATCCAAAAGGGGGATTTGCCTCTTTTCTATTACCAGCTGTACTTATCATGATCATTCAGCAAACACTGGTTTTGGGTATCGGAATGCTTGCAGGTACAGCCAGGGAAGAAAATACCTTTCACCAGCTCATCCCCTATCAGCGAAAATACCACGGGACCATCCGGATTCTATCCGGTAAGGGATTGGCTTACATGGTACTTTATGCTTTCATCGGCATATATGACCTGATATTGGTTCCCTACATTTTTCATTTGCCAAATTACCTGACACTGGGTACTATTGTTCCCTTTTTACTACCATTTATACTGGCTTGTATCTTCTTCGGGATGGCCATCTCCGTCTTTTTCTGGAACAGGGAAAATTCATTGTTGCTCTATCTGAGCACCTCTGTACCCCTGCTTTTCATCTCGGGATTTTCTTGGCCAGGAGGTTCCATACATCCTTTCTGGAAAACAATTTCTTACTTTTTCCCTTCTACTTTTGGTATACAAGGCTATTTGAAAATGAACACCATGGGTGCATCCATCTCCCAAATCAGTTTTGAATGCATGGGGCTTTGGATTCAGGCAGGAATTTACTTTATTTTTGCTTTCTTTGTGTATCGTTGGCAAATCCGTCAAAGCGAAAAGAGAATAAATCGTTTAGGTTGAACAAATTTATAGTTCTAACTGTTTTAGTCTGGAGCAGTTATGTATCAGACAGTGGTTTATGATTTGCTCATGCCGGAATTCTTTTTCTTCCCGATAATTAAATTTTCGACATTGATAAAAATTTATTTCTTAAAAGCCAAACTAAAACCTCAAAGATGATGAGAACACAATTACTCTTGATTACTTGCTTCTTCACTATGGCTGCATGGGGTATCGAATCCATACCCAATGGCGGCTTTGAAAATTGGGATTCGAGGACGTATGAATACCCTACATTTTACACGTATAATTCAAATGGCAACATCCTGTACGACAGAGCGGCAACATTCAATGTTTTTAAAACCACAACTGCCCAACACGGCAATTATGCCGTTCGGGTTGTCACCAATGAACCCACGCTGGAAAAGAGTTTCGGCTATTTCCTGAACGGCAACCCAAATGGTAACCCCACTGACTGGAAAGGTGGCATACCAATCAGCGAAAAACCAACCGGAATCACAGGCTATTACAAATACAATGTACAAGCAGGAGATACTGCTTTGATCATTGTCTCTTTCAGTAAGGCAGGACAGAATATCGGGACCTACCTTCTGCCCCTCTACGGCATTCACAGCACGTATACAGCATTCGATTTTACCTTCACCCCAGCACTTACCCAAACTCCTGATTCTATGATCCTTGGATTTACTTCCAGTTGGGCATTGTCAGATATTAGTCTGGTAGGCAGTGAATTGTATATTGACAATGTATCATTGAAGGGTGTCACTTCACAACCTTCCAAATTGAACGGAGATTTTGAGAATTGGAGTAGCAATTCGATTGATTTGCTACAAGACTGGTCAGACATGAGCGGAGACGTTGATGCCTGCAAAAAAACGGACGATAAGCAGTCAGGAAACTTTGCCCTGGAACTGCACACCTATCTGGGAGAAAACAACGGAAAGCCAATAGCCAGACCTGGCATGGTAGTCAACGGTACCTATAATGAAAAGACAAATAATTTTGAAGGTGGCGTTCCATACAACGGCAACAGTGTACTTTCGTTTTATTACAAATATACACCGATGGTACTTACAGATAGTGCAAAAATATGGCTAACCATACGAAGAGGTGGACAAAATATCTGGAATCAAAGCGTCTTCCTTCGAGCTTCAGAATCCTATAAACAGGTTAAACTTCCCATTTACATGTTTGATTTCACAGATAATGAATTTGTAGGAGAAAGTGTTCAGGATTCTGCAATTATTGGCATACAATCCAATCTTGGGTCAGACTCCCTGATTTCACATGTCGGGGCTGTGCTGAAAATTGACGGAATGGAGTTTCTGGAAGGAGGAGGCGGTGAAACAGAGCCTGCCGAAGTGCCCAATGGCAGTTATGAATTATGGGATTCCAAATCGTATGAATACCCGGAATTCTATCCTTTCAACTCGAATTCAAACTATCTGAGAGATAAAAATTCGCCGATAAGTGTCGTCAAAACGACAGATAAATACAGTGGCATGTATGCAGCGAAACTGACAACTTTCGAATCGACAAGCCAGCAGAATTTTGGCTATTTCCTGAATGTAAATCCAAATGCTAATAATCCAGGTGAATGGACAGGTGGCATCCCAATCAGTGAAAAACCTACGGGTATCACAGGCTATTACAAATACAATGTGGCATCAGGTGATACAGCGATGGTCATAGCCACTTTCAGCAAAAAAGGAGTCAATATCGGGGCCTATATTCTAAAACTTTACGGTTTGCACAACACTTATACAGCCTTTGATTTGAACTTCGAACCTGCTTTGACTCAAACACCTGATTCCATGGCTCTTGGTTTCGCATCGAGCTATGCCACGTCTCAACAAGGGGTTCCTGGAAGTGAACTTTTCATAGATAATGTTGCCTTAAAAGGGGTCACCAGTCAGCCTGCAAAAATGAACGGAGATTTTGAGAACTGGCTGAGCAACTCCATCGAAACACCACAAAAATGGTATATCGAAGACAGCAACAATATGGATTTTTTCAAGAAAGTGACAACGGCGCAGGATGGCAATTATGCACTTGAGCTACGCACTTATTTAGCCGAGAGTGATGGCCAATCGGAACCAAAACCAGGCATCATATCCACAGGTTATTACAAAAAGGATTATAACGGTTATCTTGGAGGTTCACCCTTTACCAATATGGTGGATACACTGACATTCTATTACAAGTATGCCCCCGCCAAAGCTGGTGACAGCGCCGAGGTTTCGACTCAGCTCAAAATGTCCGGAGAGTCCATCTGGTACAATAATAGTGTACTTGGAGCCTCAGCCAACTATACCTATGTGGAATTGCCGATTAAGATCTATCAGTCCTTTTTTAGACCTGATACCATCATTATCACTGTACAGTCGAGCAGATGGTCTGACACAGCAAATCCAGCAGTCGGATCTGTACTGACAATCGACAACCTGAGGTTTAAATCGTTCGATGCGCCTTCTTCCATTGAAGTGGTCAAAAAGGACATTAAGACCAAGCTATATCCGAATCCGACACAGGGTGCTTTCAGGATAAATCTGACTGGCAAGAACATTGAAGGTATTGCTATTTTCAACCTTTCCGGACAGAAAGTGCTTACGCTTGATAAGAACCAGATTCAACCGGATATGGAGATTGACATGTCTCGCTATCCCAAGGGTATTTACCTGGTAAAAGTGAATGATGGAATTAAATTCTACGTGGAAAAGTTGATTCTTAAATAGTAAGAAGCTTAGTCCTAAAAACAGATGCTCCCCGCTGGATTACCAACGGGGAGCATTTTTATAGCTTTGTTTGAAAAAAACAGTTTATTTGACTGATATTTTCCGGACAATTGTTCCGATTTTAACAATGTAGTACCCTTTTGGCAAATCAAGTTCGTAGTCCTGATTGGTGCTTTCTATTTTTTTCTGAAAAACACGGACACCAACAATACTTAGAATTTCGACTTTTTCGCCTACGGTTACATTTTGTAATTGCAGGGTATTACCTTTCATAAAAATGGAGACACCAGGAGTCTCCTGTGCAACCGGAGCTGCAGCCTTTTCACCCTTCTGTGCGCTTATTGGAGCAATCAGAATGAATAATAAAAGGATTAAAGATAAGCTCTTCTTCATTAGAATAAACTTTATATCTGGCCAAAGATAGCATAAACAGCTCTAATATCCAAGAGAATAATGCTAGATTTCAACACACATACCTTCATCTGCCAAAATAGTATTGGAGAAAACTTGCTTAGCCTCATTCAATAGCGCCTTTTCATTGACATACCGGGCTGAATAATGCCCTAACATCAATTTTTTCACTTTGGCGGCCTGGGCTACGCTTGCAGCTTGTGAAGCTGTCGAATGCATAGTGCTTTTCGCCCTGTCTATTTCCGAATCGCTAAATGTAGCTTCATGATACAGTAAATCAACACCTTGTATCATAGGAATGAGATTTTCTGAAAAAGCGGTATCTGAGCAAAAGGCATACGACCTGGAAGGTGTTGCCGGCATGGTAAGTCTGTCGTTGGGTATGGTCTCTCCATCCTCCGTAACATAATCGGCACCCGTCTTGATACCAGGAATGCCCCTTAATGGTATTTTATAAAAATCAATCATATCTTTCCGGATATGACGTTCCCGGGGTTGTTCTTTAAACAGAAAACCGGCACAGGGCATTCGATGCTTCAAGGGCAAGGTGAAAACCTGAACGGAACGATCCTCATAAATCAGTTCATTTTTGGCGGGATTGTAAGACAGAAACCGGACTTCATAATTTAATTCCTTACAAAAGAAATCGAGCTGTGGTTTCAACAAACGCTCCAAATCCCGATGCGCATGAATGGTCAGCGGGGCTGTTCTTCCAAGCATACCCATGGTGGATATGAGTCCAATAAGTCCGAAACAATGATCACCGTGCAAATGTGATATAAAAATGTCGTAAATACGGTTGTAATTGAGTTTGGTGCTGCGAAACTGCAGCTGGGCACCTTCTCCGCAATCAATCATAAAGAGCTTGTCCCGAACATTCAGAATCTGAGCAGTCGGTAAATGACGACGGGTCGGCAAAGCCGACCCGCAACCAAGAATATGTAGATCGAAGCGGTCCATTAGTTAGAATTCCGCGTTACGAGGTGTACGTGGGAAAGGAATTACGTCGCGGATATTGGACATCCCGGTAACGAACAACATCAGGCGTTCGAAGCCAAGTCCAAAACCAGCGTGAGGTGCAGTTCCAAAACGACGGGTATCCATATACCACCAAATATCTTTTTCAGGAACACCCATTTCTTTAGCACGATTGGATAATTTTTCAAGCGATTCTTCACGCTGTGAGCCACCGATGATTTCTCCGATTTTCGGGAACAATACATCCATAGCTCTTACGGTTTTACCATCGTCATTCTGTTTCATATAGAATGATTTGATTTCCTTGGGATAATCGGTCAGAATAACAGGCTTCTTAAAGTGATCTTCCACCAGATAGCGTTCATGTTCAGAGGCAAGGTCTGCACCCCAGAAAATGGGATATTCAAACTTATGACCATTGGCTACAGCTTCTTCCAGAATACGAACACCTTCTGTATAAGGCAAACGGATAAACTCGTTTTCCAGGACAGATTTAAGACGTTCTATCAATTCCTTATCATACATGGAAGACAAGAAATTCAAGTCGTCCACACAATTATCCAAAGCCCATTGAATGCAATACTTGATAAAATCTTCAGCCAGTTGCATGTTATCTTCAATTTCATTGAAGGCTACCTCAGGCTCAATCATCCAAAATTCAGACAAATGTCGAGGGGTATTGGAGTTTTCAGCGCGAAATGTTGGTCCGAAAGTGTAAACAGCTCCCATTGACATGGCAGCCAACTCACCTTCCAACTGTCCGGAGACAGTCAGACTGGCTTGTTTTCCAAAGAAATCATTGGAGTAATCAATATTTCCACCTTCATCTCTTTTCAGGTCATACAGATTCATTGTAGTTACCTGGAACATTTGTCCGGCACCTTCGCAGTCTGAGGCTGTAATAATGGGAGTATGAAAATAGAAGAATCCTCTTTCATGGAAGAAATTATGAATAGCCATGGCCATGTTATGACGTACGCGGAAAATAGCACCGAAAGTATTGGTTCTCGGACGCAGATGCGCAATCTCACGCAAGTATTCCAAGGAGTGGCCTTTTTTCTGCAAAGGATAGGTAGCAGGATCTGCCTCACCTAGGACTTCGATTTCCTTGGCTTGGATTTCCACTTTCTGACCTTCTCCCATTGACTCGGTCAAAATACCATTCACACTGATGCAAGCACCTGTTGTGATGGTTTTTAACATTTCCTCGTCAAAACCTTCCAGATCAACAACGACTTGTACATTATGAATAATGGAACCGTCATTGAGCGCAATAAAGCTCACTTTTTTATTACCTCGGCGGGTACGAACCCAACCTTTTACGTTCACCAGGACTCCAAAGTCACCGCGTTTTAATACATCGATGACTCTGTCTCTTTTAATTTTTTCCATAGAAATTTTTTCAAGACTATACAAAAGCACCCATTTTCAAAAGGTTCACTTCTTTTTCTGATAAGTGACGCCATTTACCACGGGGCAGATTCTTTTTGGTCAGACCGGCAAAATAGACACGGTCCAATTTGTGTACTTTATAACCCAAGGATTCAAAAATACGACGAACAACACGATTTTGACCTGAATGGATTTCAATTCCAAGAATGGCTTTGCTATCTGCATCTACATAACTCAGGTTATCGGCTTTCACTTCACAATCATCCAGTGTGATACCATCCAGAACAGTTTGGATATCAGCTGCTGTAATGTCTTTGTCAAGGGTTACCTGATAAATCTTACGTTTTTCGTATTTGGGATGTGTCAATTTGGATGCCAAATCTCCGTCATTGGTCAGAAGTAGAACACCGGTGGTATTTCTATCAAGACGTCCTACAGGATAAATGCGTTCGTAACAGGCGCCTTTCACCAAATCCATAACCGTCAGACGTTCCTGTGGATCATCAGATGTAGTTACGCAATCTTTGGGCTTATTGAGCAAAATATATACTTTATGTTCGATGCTGACGGGTTGATCATGAAACAGAATCGTATCGACTGGCTTAACCTTAACACCGAGTTCTGTAACGATTTCACCGTTCACTTTAACCACACCGGCCTGAATGAATTCATCTGCTTCACGTCGTGAGCAGATTCCGGCATTGGCCAGAAATTTATTCAAACGAAGAGGCACATCTGGATCCAGACTTACTTGATATTTAGGAGCTGAGCCACGACTGCCGTAGGGCGTTCCGTGATCAAATGTTGATTCATTTTTGATACGTGGACGGCGTGGACGGCCATCAGCACGATCGGGTTTTGGAAGTGAGGGACCACCTGCAAAGGTTGGACGGGGCTTGTAACCACCATCTTCACCAAATGGACGACGAGGTCTATCTCCTCCTTCATTAAAACTACGACGTGGACGATCATTGCCTTCGCCAAAGCTAGGACGTGGACGATCAAAAGTATTGCCTTCACGGTTACCACCACCAAAACTGTTACCACCTTCACCGAAAGAGCGACGGGGTTTATCAAAACTATTTCCTTCGTTAAAGTCACGACGTGGACGATCAAAACTATTACCTTCACGGTTACCTCCTTCACGGCTGGCACCACCAAAGCGATTACCGCCACCTTCGCTGAAATTGCGACGTGGACGATCATTTCCTTCACCAAAACTGGGGCGTGGACGATCATTTCCTTCGCCAAAGCTACGACGTGGACGATCGTTACCTTCGCCAAAGCTAGGGCGTGGACGATCATTTCCTTCACCAAAAGGACGGCGTGGACGATCATTGTTATTTCCTTCACGGTTACCGCCAAAACGGTTTCCTTCTTCACCGGCACTGCGGTGTGGACGAGTTGTATCTCCTTCACCGAATGTACGGCGAGGGCGATCAAAGCTGTTACCACCACTTCTGTTACCACTGAAACTGTTACCCTGATCTCCGGATGGACGACTGGGACGGTCATTATTATCCCCAAATGGACGACGGGGGCGGTCATTATTGTCGCCAAAGCTGCGACGAGGACGGTCATTATTATCCCCGAAACTACGGGGCTTGTCATAGGAATTGCCTCCACGGTTGCCACCTGTATTGTTATCTCCAAAAGATTTGCGGGGACGATCAAATGATTCTCCCTGTGTTCTTCGGTCAGCAGGCTTTTTCCATGAATTGGAATCCGAGCTCGAATTTCTTGAATTTCTGTCACCATCACGGCGGGCAGAGGACGCACCTTCACCAGGCTTTTCCTGCCAATTGTCTTTGTCTGTCATCATTTTTTTTAAAAATTTGTTTTTTTATTTTTCGCTATAAAATTAGATCCCAGTATAATTCTGAGGAGTTATTGTTTTAAGTTCTGCTTTCACAGCATCGCTTACATTCAATTCATTTATAAATTCACGTATGGATTCTTCTGTTATTTCCTGATTGGTACGTGTTAGTTCTTTGAGCGCTTCATAGGGTTTTGGATACGCCTCACGTCGCAAAATGGTCTGAATAGCTTCCGCTACAACAGCCCAGTTCTGGTTTAAATCATCTGAGAGTGCTTTTTCATTCAGTAAAAGCTTACCCATACCTTTCAAGGTACTTTGGAAAGCGATCAGACTGTGGGCAAAAGGCACACCTACATTTCTTAAAACAGTCGAATCGGTCAAGTCACGTTGCAGACGGGAAACCGGCAATTTAGCTGCCAAGTGTTCCAGTATAGCATTGGCCATTCCAACATTACCTTCTGAATTTTCGAAATCAATGGGATTCACTTTATGAGGCATAGCAGAAGAACCAATCTCACCAGCTTTAATCTTCTGTTTGAAATAACCCATGGAAACATACATCCAAAAGTCACGATCCAAATCCATAATGATGTTATTGATGCGTTTCATGGCATCAAAAATGGCAGCCAGATTATCGTAGTTTGAAATTTGTGTGGTATAAGCCTCACGTTCCAGTCCCAGTTTTTCGTTCAGGAAATTTTCACCGAAAGCTTTCCAGTCAATATGGGGATAAGCTACATGATGTGCATTGAAATTACCGGTAGCTCCGCCAAACTTAGCAGAATATGGAATCTGTTTCATCGATGCCATTTGTACGGTTAAACGGTTGACATAAACCATGACTTCTTTGCCCAAACGGGTAGGTGAAGCGGGTTGACCATGGGTCTTTGCCAACATGGATATATCTTTCCACTTTTCAGCGTCTTCAGCCAGACAATTGATTACTTCCTGTAAACCGGGATAGTACACTTGCTCTAATGCTTCTTTGATGGATAAAGGAACGGATGTATTATTGATATCCTGAGATGTCAGACCGAAGTGAATGAATTCCTTGAATTCAATAAGACCTAGACGGTCGAAAGCTTCTTTAAGGAAATATTCCACAGCTTTTACATCGTGATTGGTCACCTTTTCGATGTCCTTGATGCTTTGGGCGTTTTCTACTGTAAAGGAGGTATATAATTGACGAAGCGCTTTGTAAACATGGTGATCCACTTTTTCCAGTTGAGGAAGTGGAAGTTCGCAAAGTGCTATAAAATACTCTACTTCGACCTGTACCCTATAACGGATAAGGGCGAATTCCGAAAAATACGAAGCCAGGGAGTCGGCTTTAGAACGATAACGCCCATCAACGGGAGATATCGCGGTTAACATGTTTAGATCCATTCTACGCTCTCTTTTTAGGCAATCACTGCCCTAACCTTATGAAATAATATTATTTTCAAGTAATAAATATACCGTGAAAGTTGGACTGCAAAAGTACTATTTTTCAGCGGAATAATCCTTCTTTTTTTTCATTAATATTTTCAACCTCGGAAAATGAGTTTGAAAAAATTTGTGAAAGTCAAAATTTGCTGTATCTTTGTCGCGCTTTTGAAGAAAACAAGAGGGCGTTTAGCTCAGCTGGTTCAGAGCATCTGCCTTACAAGCAGAGGGTCGGGGGTTCGAATCCCTCAACGCCCACCACCTCAAAATTCTTCAAAAACAACCTTCGGGCGTTTAGCTCAGCTGGTTCAGAGCATCTGCCTTACAAGCAGAGGGTCGGGGGTTCGAATCCCTCAACGCCCACCGAAAAAAAGACGCTAAGTTTTAAACTTTGCGTCTTTTTTTGTTTCCAATAACTGGCTCTTTCAATTAAAAAAGTATCATTTTTATAGACTACTTTAGCAAGGCTGAATAAAAAGCTCAATGGAATAATAAATTCTTTTCTATTAAGGTCTTTGGTATGAAATTCGCTTTAAAAAAGATTACAGTTATTGTTGGTATTCTGATTCTAATATCGAATGCCATTGGAGCAAATGTTGTGACAGATTCTGGAAAATGGACTACTGTTGATGATGTTGAATTTCTTGACAGTACAAGCTCCAGGGTGGAAAATTTGGTCAATTGGTCTAACACTGTTTCTCAATATGTAAATTCCTTCAATAATTTCGATTCTACCGAGATGAGAATTGTTAATGCAATTCCCAACAGTAAGGCTACGGATTGGATTATTGACAACGTGCCAATGTTCGAATGTTCGGATAAACAGCTTGAAGAGATGTACTATTATCGTTGGTGGACATATCGAAAGCATATAAGGAATGGTACCAGCGGTTATGTCATTTCTGAGTTCTTATTCAATGTGGGCTGGGCTGGCATGGACAATTCGATTAGCGCTGCGGCCGGCCACCATTTTTACGAAGGTCGTTGGATTAACAATAGAAAATACCTCAAGGATTACGCAAACTTCTGGCTGAAAACAAACACAGCTGGTGCGCTTGATTATAGCAGCTGGATTCCGGCCGGCCTATATGCATTTTTTCAGGTTGATGGTGATAAAAATATCATTACTGCAAACCTTACAGATGCGGTGGTCCATTTTAGGCGTGCGGAACAGAAATGGTTCGATGCTTCCACAGGGCTGTACCATATCATCCCAGACAGAGATGCTATGGAAATGCCTGTAAGCGGGACTGGAGAACAGTACCGGCCAAGCATAAATTCGTATGCCTATGGCAATGCTATAGCAATTGCAAACATGGCTTCGCTTACAGGAGACACGGCCATTGAACAAGAGTTCAACAGCAAGGCCATGGCAATAAAATCAGGAATGATTCATAAATTATGGGATGCATCAGCTGGGTTTTTCAAGGTTGTATATCGCGGAACCACGACCTTCTCATCAGCAAGAGAAGAGGTTGGTTTTACCCCATGGTATTTCAACATTCCTTCGGTGGGAAATGGATTCGAGATCGCCTGGAAACAGATAACTGACAATAATGGTTTTTATGCCCCTTATGGACCAACATCAGTTGAACGTAGGAACGTAGATTTTCGTGCCAATGCGGGATCGTTGGCGGGAGAGCACGAGTGCCAATGGAATGGTCCATCCTGGCCCTTTGCTACCTCACAGACCCTCGTTGCTATGGGGAATGTACTGAGAAACTATAACCAGGTCAATATCTCAAAAAGCGATTATCTATCGGTTTTAAATGGTTACACCCGGTCGCAACATAAAGATGGTCATCCCTGGATTGCGGAAGACCTGAATCCACTTACCGGGAAATGGATTGCAGACATTTCCTGGCGAAGCGAGAGCTACAATCATTCCACCTATAATGACCTGATTATTGGCGGACTTGTTGGTATTGTTCCCCGATCTGATTCAATTATTGAGATCAATCCATTACTGCCTGACAGCGCCTGGGATTACTTCTGTCTGACACGAGTACTTTACCATAACCTCTGGCTGACAATAATCTACGATAAAACAGGAACGCATTATAATAAAGGCCAAGGATTATTACTCTTTGTTAATGGCGAGCTGAAGGTACAATCGGCAACACTTTCCCGGATAACTTGGCCTTCTGTAACAACAGGGTTATGAGTTCCTGCAGAGAAAGTGGTCACTAAACTATTTTCAATATTAATTTACATTTGAAACTTGAATTATTCCTATATTTGTTTGACTATTAATGTAACATTACATAAATAAAAATGAGAAAACTACTTATTATCCTATTTGTGACCATCGTATCGACCTCCTTTGCTCAAACATGGAAAAACCCATTTACAAATCCGGATGGACTCGGTGACCCCTATATCATGAAGGATAGAGGCACGTATTACTTATTCGCTAGCAACGGCGATGAACAGATTCTGAGATGCTGGTCGTCAAAAGACCTGATTAACTGGTCTGATCCCATTGTTTGCTCCACCGATTCAAGGATAATAGGAGCTTATGCTCCTGAAGTAGTCTATTGGAACGGGACCTATTATATGTATACTTCACCACATGGTCAAGGACATTATGTCTTGACCAGCCCCAGTCCGACAGGCCCATTTAAAACAGTTACAGGCAATCTTGGCAAAGTCATCGATGGTTCAGTATTTATTGACGACGATGCCAAATGGTATTTCTATCATGCGGATGGTGCCGGAATATTTGGATGTGCCATGCCTACTCCTACTTCAATTGGGGCCGATGTCAACTTAAACGCTCAAATGAACGGTCAATGGACCGAAGGTCCCTGTGTTATCAAGCGAAATGGGATCTATTACTTATTGTATACAGGTAATCATGTCTTAACGAATGGCTATAGAACCGATTATGGCAAGAATAAAAAGAGCCCAATCACTGCATTTACTCCACAAGCTGCACAGAATCCAATTCTCATAAAAACGGAAGGATCTTTTGCGGGTTTGGGTCATGGCACTGCCTTTATTGGTCCCGACCTGGATAGTTACTATTTTACATACCACAATCTGGTAACCGTTATAGGAGGAAGTCCGACCAGAAAATTCAATTTGGATCGGATGGCTTGGAATGGGGATAAATTAATGATGTTGGGGCCGACAAACTGGAACCAGCAAGCTCCAATACTGGCCACTTCAGACTATTTTAACAGAGCAGAAACAGGCACTGATTGGACTATGCCCAATGGGGGCAATTGGGGAATCACCAATCAGGACATGATGTTTCAGGACGTGATGGATGAATCCTCTGATACCCCACACAAGGCTATCTTTAATAAAACTGCTGCATCCGATTACACCGCTGAGTTTACCATTAAAGAAGTTGCAAGAAATAACAATTCGGCCAGACTTGGTGCCGTATTTAGCTACAGCAACGAACAAAACTATGGAGTTGCCTTATTTCATAGTTTTTCCAATCAGTTAGAAATCAATTTTTTAATTAATGGAGCGTGGGGCAGCCCTCAATTGTATGATCTTCCTGCTGGATTTAATTATACTGTTTGGCACAGCATACGCATTGAAAAATACGGAAAAAACTATAAGTTTTATGTGGATAAGTTGTTTAAAGCTTTGCTCACAAGCGACTTGGAAGGTGGAAAAGTAGGTTATATGACCAGCTGGAGTCAAGGTAATTTCTCGTATATCGCTCTAAGCGACAAAGTGGGCGGGTCAGGCATTTTTGATGTTTACAAACCCATTCCAGGTATTATAACCGCTGTGCATTACAACACCGGTGGCGAAGGTGTGGGGTATCACGACCTGACTCCCGGCAATGCAGGTGGCCAATACATCCGAAACGACAGCGTGGACATCAGTACCAATTCTGCAGGAGGTTATCACATTAGTGGAAACCAGGCTGGAGAATGGTATAAATACCATGTAAATGTTGATTCAACAGGCATTTATAATGTTGGTTTAAGATATGCCACAACAAGCTCGTCTTGTCAAATAAGAATTATGCAAGGTGAAACAGATTTAACCGGAGTTATTGATCTTCCTTCCACCGGTGGTATGGCGACTTTCCGAACATTCACTATCCATGGCCTGAATTTGACTGGTGGTTATCAAACACTCAAAATAGAAGTCGTTAACGATGATTTTAACTTCTATGAAATGCAGTTTATTCCTGCCAAAAATGAACTGGTTACCAAAACCGATTCTTTTGACACGGCTTTCAGTTCAGACTGGAACTACAGCGATGGAAACTGGACTATTGAATCGGGTCAGGCCAGCATTAATGGCTTCGGTAAAAAAGTAATGGGAAATACCGGTTGGACAGATTATACCATAGAAGCCGATGTAACCTATATAAATACAATGAACGCCGGTATTATCTTCCGTGTAAACAATCCATCCATTGGAGGAGCCAATGATAATCCCACCGCGGGCACAGACTTCCTTCAAGGCTATTTTGTTGGTCTGGGAGGTACGAATTTAGCTCTTGGAAAACATAATTATGGTTGGGCTTCTTTAAAAACGGTATCAGGCACCTATTCACTCAACACAGTTTATCACATCAAAATCATCGCATCGGGTGCCAACATTAAAGTTTACGTGACTGATATGATCACCCCAAAGATAGATTACACTGATCCAAATCCCATTATCAATGGAAAAGTAGGATTTAGATCTTGTGGCGTCCATGCACTTTTCGACAATTTATCAGTAACAACATTTATAAACCCGGTATCAGGAATAAAGGATGTTTCAAACAATGCATCCGTAAATGAACTCGATCTATATCCCAACCCGGTCCGCGATGTGCTCGCTGTTAGTAGTGTTAAAAGTTCAGTTGCAAAAATATACAATGCAACTGGCCAGTTAGTTATTTCTAAAAATATAGAAGTCGGTAATAATCTGATACCTGTTGATAATCTTTCTAAAGGCATATACGTTATCACTATGTACAGCGATGGAAACGAACGCTCTGGTAAATTCTTAAAAGAATAAAGGGGCTATATTCTAATTTAGTTTCCTGTCGCAATTGAATCTCCATTGACCTGATTTTTTGGATCATAAATGGCCACCCCTACTTTGGAATCAGCACAGCCATAATAGAGGTACCATTTTTCTTTAAAATAGGCCAATCCTTCTATAAAGACCGTACCGTCAACATACTGTCCACTCTTCTCATAAGATTCCATCGGTCTGAAAAATGGCAAATCAAGCCGTGAAAGGACTTTGCATGGATCAATTAAATCAAACAATACTTGCCCTGCGCTATATGTTCCTGCATTAAAACGTTCATCCTGATTGCCATCTGTCGCATTCTTACCATTGTATAATAAAAGAATTCCTTTGTCTGTTATGACAGCGGGTGGACCACATTCAGTCAGTGCACTGTCAAAGTACTTGCTGCGTGGAGCTATCAAACTCTTTAATTCATTCTTTTCATTTAACATAGGCACCCAGCTGATCAAATCATCCGATGCAGCAACATTGACCATACTCTCACCCCAATACATCAGGTACTTGCCATTCACTTTTGTGATAACAAGTTTTCGATCCACGACCTTGGTTACAATGGAAGCCGACTTGCTGGCCATATCCTTGAAACGACCTTCGTATGCACTGGCAAAGGCAGGCCCGTGTTTAACCCAGTTTATCAGGTCTGTTGAGGTAGCCACACAGAGACGAGGAATTGAACGGTTCCAGGAGGTATACATCATGACAAAGGTACCCTTTTCGGTTACTGCCACACGTGGGTCCTCGCAGCCACCTTCCCATTCATAGGTTTTTGCCATATCTTCTGCAGGATACAATATAGGTGCAGATCTTGTGGTTACTGTTACACCATCAGTGCTTTCAGCGAGTCCAATACGTGAAGTTCTTAGTCCTATTCCCGTCGCTGAATTGTCTTCTGCTCGATACAACACAAATATCTTTCCATCTTTTACAACAGCGGCAGGATTGAAAGTGTCACTCTCCTCCCATTTTACCTGAGCCTGACGCATAGGGCAATAAAATGAACTTGCAGGATTGGGTTCTATAAGTGGATTGATTCCTTCCGGACGAACAAAACCACCCAATGCCCAATCAGGTAGTTGATTACTATTCGAAAAAGATTGACTGTATAAGTCTGTGGCAAAAAAATTGCCGAGAAAGATCATTGCCAATATAATGGACAATGATTTCGTGTTTTTCATTTTTTTCATTCGTTGGATCTTTACATAAAAAAGTCTCACTTATTCATAATCTTCCTGACAAAAACTTTTTCATTCTCTTCGGCTTTTAAGATAAAAACCCCTTTTGGCAATGCAATGTGTTTCATTCCGTTTACTTTCATTTGTTGGATCAATACACCTGTTGTATCATATAGCTCCATTTGAATTTCATGATCTGTACCAATTTCAAGTGTACCATCCTTTATATAAAAGGTAAAGGGAACAACATCATTCAAGGATAGATCTTTTAGACTGGATGAAGGTGCAAAACCTTTTAGTTCTGGAATTTGTCCGGACATCATCCAGGTATTTTCAAGATCCCATCCTAAGTTTTTCACATAAAAGACCGGGCTTTTGCAATGCACCACTTTTTCATTTTCACCGGCTGAAGGAATGACAAGCATAAGTGCCGGAATACCACTTGCATCATAACTTTGAATGGAGCTCAGAGTTGGAGCTGGACTGGCATAGTTTTTATACGTTATATTGGTTGTAATATTACGATTTGCCCAACCTTTATCGATGTTGTAACGCAGCCATGGCAGAAACTGATATTGCTCTCCATCTACAATCAAGCTGGCCATATAGGGGGCGAAAATAGCAGTATAAATACCAGCCTCGACATGATTTGCAAACGGAAGGATACCATTCTTGCTTAATTGATTTTTCACGTAATTTGCTGTAATGATGGCATCTTCCAAATAATGTTTTTCTCCGGTCACTTTATACAACATCATGGCAGCACCTATACAGGTACCTTGATTATAGACCCAATTATTGGCCCAGTCCGGTTCTCCCGTTCCGTGTTTTGAATCTGCAACACGCCCCCGAATGCTATCGAACAGATTGTCGTGCGCCCATTTGTACACTCCCTTAGCTTTATTCAGGTAATCAACGTCTGCTGTATTATTGTATAAAGTCATGGCTCCAATAACAGTTGGGTAATTGATACATGCCATTTTGCCCATTCCCTGCGATTGTACGGATGGATTGCTGTGATCCCAATTCCAGAACATACCTCCTGTAACAGGGTCGTAAGAGCCCTTGTCACCTACAACCGTTGAACCGCTCCAAACCCTTTTGAAAGAAGATTTGGCATACGTTAAATATTTGGCCTCTTTGGTTAATTCATAGGCCCTGCCCATGGATATAGTCCACCACATGATATCATCGTAGATAAACCAAACATTTCCATTATTCCAATTATAATGGTCGTATTGATTGTAGCATCCCAGATAAATATTATCTATCACTTGCTTGTATTTTGCAATTGGATATTTTCTATAGGCACAAAGGGCCATGTCAAAGTATATGGCTTGTACCCAGATAGCAGCAACATTGGCCTGGCCGTAATCAGCGCGGTAAAAATTCTTGTCCGATCTTAGATAATAGTGGTTGAATGCATCGTAGGCTGAATTAATATTCAATTCAGTATAATGAGTCAAATTACTGGAATACATGGGTTCATCATAGCCAACATTTTCCCCTTGAAGGTCATTCATGTATGAATCCGTAACAGGTACAATTTGCAATTGAGACAAAAGACCCTTTCCCACCAATAAATCGGCTCGCGCGTAATTATTTTTTAAAAGAAGAGTTCCAGTACCAATTTTACCGACAATTCTTCCGACAGTGGTTCCTTTCAGATATTGGGACAGTACAAGGCAGTTTGTAACGGTATTTGTTAGTCCATAAGATATACCGATAATTCCACCGGTTATCGATGCCGGCGTTTCAGCTGTTCCTGAGAAATAGGTATTTTCAATATCCGTATTTTGTGCCATTCCTATAATTCCACCGGCATAAAAAAGGTTTGACTTAACGACAGCCGTTGAATAACAATTTCTAATATTTGTACGCAGAATCCCTGATGTGCTGGATTTTCCGATAAATGAACCGACATAAGTACGACCTTCGACTTTGCTATTGGATATGTAAGAATTCTCAATAGTTGTGTTGACCGCTGAACCAATTAAAATACCAACGCCAACACCGTTAATCAATGACGTTCCGGCAATAACACTGGCTTGATCTATTCCTAAATTTCTAATGATTGCACCTTCCGTCTGAGCAAAAAGTCCTGCTTTATCCATCGTATCATCCTTAATATTCAAGTTGCGAATGACAAAATGGCTTCCGTCAAGTATGCCTTTAAATGGGGCATCATGCCCAATAGGCACCCAATCTTGTGTCAAAACAATATCGTTTGAAAGTAGATATGAACCGTTCAAATCGCCGGTTATTGCCTTTAATTGGGCTTCAGTTGAAATCAGAGTTTGAGCGGAAAACCCAAGATAGGGGCACAAAGCAAAAATAACGACTAATAATTTTTCGTAAATAGATTGTTTCATTATGAGGGATATTGTCTTTATTTAAACTTCAACTTAAATTCATATTTTCCAGCCAATAAAGTCTTAGGACTGTTTTCTCCTTCCACTTCAGCAGGAAAATAGACCGTTGCTGTAGTATTCGCCGGAACAACTACCTGATACTTCACGTTATTTCCGTCACATTCCCATTTAGAGGTGATTTTACCATAAGGTGAACGGTGGGAAGCCTCAAATGTTTTCAGGTCTTTGGGAAAGAAAGGTTTCAGGATCGTATGCTTGAAGCCCGGGACCTTTTCATCGGGATAAATACCGGCCAAACCTTTATAGAACCATGCTCCTACCTGACCAAACATAATGTGGTTGTAGGAATTATCACGTTGAACTTCCATTTTCCAATTTTCATGACAAGTGGTTGCACCTTGTGCAAACCAATAACCCCAGGAGGGATAGGTCACTTGAGTGGCCACCTGATAGGCTGCATCGGCATAACCATTTTCAGAGAGTGCGTCCAAAAGTACTTTGGTGCCCAATAGCCCAACATTCAGGTGAAAATTATTGGCTTTGATATTTTTATACAGATTTTCAGCGACCGCTTTTTTCATTTCATCAGGTACTATACCCCAATACAAGGGAGCTGCCAATTCCGTCTGGGTGCCTGAACAATAAATGGCTTTACTTTTGTCCAGAAATTTATCATTTATGGCCTGACGAATCTTTACAGCCAGGTCGGCATAAAAAGCTGCATCTTCTTTTTTATTGAACAAGGTCGCAGCTTTGGACAGAATCATGGCATCGGTGTAATAATAAATGGAGCATGTCAGTTCCTTGTTGCTGTTGACCTCAACAGGCACCCAGTCACCAAGGCCCCAGTCAGTGAGGTTTCCTTTACTGATGGAGGTGACATGGTCTACATACAGCTTGATGTTGTCGTACATCGTTCTCAACAATCGGTCATCTCCTTTAAAACGATATATTTCCCAAGGAATGATGGCAACAGCACTCGTCCAGTCTGTTCCGTTTGCCCAGGTAAAACCCCAACCTCCGGAAGGTACAATGGCAGGTAATACGCCGTTTGGAAGTTGAGCATCCTTGAAATCCTGCATCCATTTTTCATAGACAGTGATCCCATCAAAATTGTATAATGCAGTCTCAATGGCAATGTGCGCATCGCCTGTCCATCCATTTTTTTCCCTTTGAGGGCAATCGGTCGGATAGCCGAACAGATTGGCCAGGTAAGAGCTTCTGCAACCTTCATGGATTTTATTGAGAATATCGTTGGAAGATTTAATAGTTCCAACTGAGGGAACATCACTGTGGATTTCTAAAGCCTGAATGTTCAGGTCCTGCAGTTTGATGGGTTTTGATGCTGCAATTTCTACATATTGGAATCCTTTGTAATTAAATTTTGGTGAAAAATGGTCTTGACCACCATCCAATATAAAGATATCTGTCTGAAATGGATCACTGCCATCTTTATCTCTGTTAAAGTAATCGATATTTGTCAAAAACAGCGAACCGTCCTCATTCAGTCTTTCCCCATGTTTGATGCGAAGGATGGTTCCTTCTGTCCCTTTGGCTGTGATCTCTGTAATTCCTGCAATGTTCCTTTCAAAATAGAATCGATAGCATGTATCATTTACGGTTACGGCTTTGACCGGTTTCAGGATAGCGGTTACCCGTATTGGTTCCAGTTGTTCAGAAACGATTTTAGCGGAAGGGGACGACACCACTTTTGAAGACTGCCACTTCTCGTCGTTGAAACCCGGTTTGTTCCATCCTGATATATCCTTGCGTGCATCGTAATGCTCTGCAGTATATATACTGTTGAATATAATGGGGCTATCTGTGGTTTTCCAACTGGCATCGGTTGATACCGTTTGAACAGAACCATCCTTATAAACGATTCTGATTTGCATCATAAAACGGGGTCTGCTGCGCCAGGGAGCTTTTTCATAATCCCATACGGCAATCGTTTGATGGTTGTACCAGCCATTCCCAAGCACCATACCCAATGCATTCTGACCTTGTTTGAGCTTACTGCTCAGATCAAAAGTTACATAGAGATTGCGGTGATCAAAAGCAGTGTACATCGGTTCAAACATCCGGTCACTCACTTTCTCACCATTGAGTGACATCTCAAAGAGTCCAGCTGCAGTCACATACGCACGAGCGGTTGCAATTTCTTTGGACACATTCAACTCCTTGCGGAAATAAGGTGCAGGCTTAAAGTCTATATTTTTATCATCTGAAATCCACTTACCTTCCCAAAGAGATGGATCCATGATGCCGGTTTCAAAGGATTGGATAATAGAAGGTTTGGATGGTTTCCCTTTCTGATCCCAGCAAATCACTTTCCAGTAATATTTGGTAAAAGACTTTAAGGACTGACCATTATAAACCAGCTGAGTAGCAGATGACTTAACCTTTTTGGACTCCAGGCAGTTTGACCGTCCTTTTTTTAAAGCCAAGGAATCCGTATCAATCAGAATCTTGTACGCTTTTTGAATTGCTGCCTTACCATTGACATCGGATACCCAATTCAAACGAGGATGAACCTCATCAATACCCAAAGGATTGATCAGGTACTCACATTGCAGGTTTTTAGGTTGAAATTTACTGTCTTTGGCGAATACATTTGAAACGGAAAGTAACGTGCATAGGGCACAGATGACTATTTTTTTCATGGGATGTCTATTTAGAAAATATTTCTTACCAAAACTTAATCTTCTTTATGGCAAAGCACCACATTCTCAGTAAAATAAAACCATGCTTAAATCTGGAAATATTGGTATCTCCATAAACCCTTTCCTGATAACGTACCGGCAAATCTATAATTTTCAGATTTAATTTGTAAGCACCAAACAGCAGGTCAAAGTCACCGAACGGGTCAAAATCTCCGAAAAATTTACGGTTCTTGACCAATCTTTCGTAATCTGTCCTGTACATGACTTTCGTACCGCAAAGTGTATCCTTAACAGGTTGTTCAAGCAACCAGGAAAAGGCCATACTGAAAAACTTATTGCCCAACATGTTGAGAAAGCGCATGGCTTTCTTCTCCATGGCATAGACCAATCGGGTTCCATTTATGAATTCTCCTTTTCTGGATACAAGTACATTGTAAAACTTGGGCAGATCTTCAGGTGGTACTGTCAGGTCTGCATCCAGAATCATCAGAACGTCACCGCTCGCATTTGCATAACCCTTTTTGACGGCATCGTATTTACCCTTTCCCTCTTGTTGAAAAACCTTGATATCGTGCGAATCCTTATATTTCTCTTGAATCCTTTTAACTTCAGCTAAGGTATCATCGGTAGAATTGCCTTCGACAAAAATAATTTCCTGATGAGTACCAAAATCTGGCATTCTTAATATGGCATTTTCGATATTACCACTTTCATTTCTGGCTGGAATTACAATCGAAACGGAAGCCTCTTTCCTGGGACGGAAACCGGGTAGCTCACGAGCAAAAACAAACTGATTGAGTGCAAAAGCATTGAAAAGCGGAAGTTTCGAAACGATGTCATTCAGGAACCAGGACAGCAAAGGAATTTTAAAGGGCACAAGTACATTCCTGTTTCTGCGATAAGCTTCAAAACCTGACAAATAGAGCACATTGATAATGTCCTTATGAGAAAGCCAGTTCTGCACAGGCTGTTTTTTCTTCATTCCGAGAAATTCAGCAAAACGCAACGACGGTTCCCAGACAAAATTGAAATAGGTGATGATTATCCGAGTCCTTTCATGACAAACTTTGTGAACTTCCCCCAATGCATTCTGAATATCAACCAGTGATCCAATCAGATTTGAAATGACAACGACATCGAACGTTTCGTCCAACTTGAGATCATTGGCATCCATCACACGGAAATCCAGGTCTGAATACAGCCTTTTAGCCTCTTCGACCATTTTTTCACTAAAATCAATCCCTACTTTTCTCCTGCCCTTAAGCCCGGCAAGCAATTCTCCGGTGCCGCAGCCTACTTCCAGTACAGAATCATCTTCGTGTATGAAATAATCGCAATAACGCGTTATATAATTCCAATAATAAGATCTCGATTTCCGATAACGCGCTCTATCAGTAGCAGCTTCGTCGTAATAAGCTTTGAGTTGTTCGGTTGTATACATAAATCAATTAAGTTGTTCTTTGTCGAATTTCAACAGCATTGTCTGAGCCTGTTGTTGGCCAATGGCATGGACTATTGAAAGTGACTTAGGATATTTAAATTGTAGAAAGGACACATAGCGATGCATAGTCGAAAACAGATTGGGACTATTCAGTATGATGTATTGCACATTATTTTTTAGAAATTGTTGCGCAAGCATTTCTGGATCAGTAACATGCAATGCGATACCGGAAGCCGCCTTTGAATCCAGGGACTGAATAACATTCCTATCCACCGTCAAACCAGCTGCTTTTAATTCTGGCAAGAGTTTCCCGGCCTTGGTCGCATCCATGTGATAGACACCCACAAAACTATTGTCTTCTCCTTGAACAAAACAGAGTACATCTTTGCAGACATATCCGAAAACAGGAGTTTGTGACATCTTCATAGGATCCAGACCAATCACAATCTGATCTGGTTTTATCATGGCTTTGAGCGTATCCATATTGACCTCTGGCAATCTATACACTCCATAAAATTCTCGTCCGGTATAGATAAAAGACATTTCTGGCTTACGGCTTGCAATTTGACAATCAGTAGGTATTTGCTTCGCCGACCATTGACTCATTTCCATAAAACTTTTCCAATCCGGTGAATAATCAGCAAAAAGGTCGCCTGCTATATTTGCTTTCAATACGGGCAGATTCTTGCCTGTTTTTTTGAATGTGTCTGAAAGTCCGCTTAGCAGGAGCACAACCAACAATACGGGATAAATAAATTGCACGCCTCTAAAACGCTTGAATCCATAATAAAAAGCAGAAAAAAGAGCCAACAAAATAAACGGATAGAATACCCCGATTAACCTCCATTGCGACCAAAAAGTCTGGAGAGAAATGAAGCTCACCAGACAAAGCGCTCCTGTATAAATGATATTGAAAAGCAGAATTCTATTCTTTTTAAACACCAGATAAAGGGCTAGAAGCACCAAAACATAGACCATCAGTGTCAAAAAAATACTGACGCCACCGCCTTCTTTTCCAAGACCTGTAATGGCATAAAATGCATCGGAAATATAATACAATGAATTGCCGATCAGACGATCTATATATCCTGAAAAAGTTTCCACTCCTTCCTGAGCATTGTATGGATTTTTAAGCAACATCTGACTACCCTGAGAAGCTATCTGAGCCTGATCATTTTGCCAGAAAATGCGTTTAGCGATTTCAAATAAAGCAAAAAACAGTCCGTATGAACCCAAAGAAGCCAATGCCGATCTCCATTTTCCGATCATAAGGAAAAAAACAATCACAGCAACAACTGCTCCTAAATGTACGCTACGGGTCATTCCGCCAATAAAAAGCACAAGGCCTATGAGCAGGAAATGCTTCCAGTCCAATTTAAAATTAAAATCTTTTTGAAAAACAGCGCCATCCTTTCTGGTAAGAACCCAAAAAAGCATCACTTGTAGAAAAAGATACATGGCCTCGCTAAAGGTCTGACTGGAAAAATAAAGGATAAAAGAATTAATTGCTGTCAGAAGGAATACAGGCAGAAGAATACTGTAAGGAATTTTACCTTCCAGGGCTTTGTAAAAAAAATAGAGCGCGAGTAGAATAAATATCATGGACAGTCCCTTTAAAAGGACTATTTTAACTCCAAATACAGCAATAAAAAGACTGAGAATCATGGGGTAAAAAGGGCCCTGAAAACCGGGATAGTCCCCATGTTTTAAAAGTTTGAACGCACGGAGAATATAACCTGAATCATCTCCCATTTCACTCATTTTCGATGAAAAAAGCAAAAAGGAAAACAAAAAGGCAAACGCCATTCCCGACCAAAAAAGTCCTTTCTTGTACTTCTTTAAAAAGCCGTCAAATTTATCCAGCAGATCCTCCTGAACCACTATGGATTTTTTATTCATTTTATTGGACACTGTATTGCTTTAAGGTTTATCGGAACCTGAATTCATCCGAATAATTGAGTTAAAATACCTCTTTTTTTAAACGAGCAAATATACATGAAAAATCTAAAGTATGCCAATTTCTAGATTGACATACTTTTCTTACCTTGCGGCTTGAAAAAATTCAAAAAATGAAAGATTTTATCAAACTCCTTTTTCGGCTGGTACCACCTTATAAGAAGAATGTAGTGTTGAATGTCATCAACAACTTACTCTCTACATTTTTCAGTTTGTTCTCTTTTATGATGATTATCCCCATTCTTCAGATCCTTTTTGGGATTGAGAAGAATACCCATACGGTCATGCAATCTCTTGATGGTGCAGCCTTCGGAGATCTGGTCAACATTCTCAAGAACAATTTCTATGTATTTATCACACAAACCATCAATACAAGCGGACCCGGTACCACCCTACTTTTATTAGGTGGGTTTCTGATCATCATGACTTTCTTCAAGACCTTGTTTATGTACATGGCCTCGTTCAATATGATCACTATCCGAACAGGTGTTTTACGTGACCTACGAAATACGATTTTCAGAAAGATAACCTCATTGCCCTTGACATTCTTTTCTGAAGAGAAAAAGGGAGATATCATCGCCAGAATGTCCGGAGATGTCACTGAAGTGGAAAATTCGGTGATGAGTTCCTTAGACTTACTCTTCAAAAATGCCATCATGATCATTGTTTATTTTGGATCTATGTTGATAATGAGTTGGGAACTCACGGCATTTGTCCTTGTCTTGTTGCCTTTTGCCGGAATAGTCATGGGAGGCATCAGCAAAAAGCTCAAGAAACCTTCCCGTGAAGGTCAGGAACAATGGGGAGAATTGCTTTCCCAAATAGAGGAAACACTTTCCGGTCTGCGCATCATCATGGCTTTCAATGCCCAGGGGAAAATCAAAAATCGTTTTGAAAAGCAAAACGAGACATTGAGACGAACCACCCGGAAAATTGCCAGCAGACAACAATTGGCTCATCCGGTCAGTGAATTTCTGGGCACAACCATCATTGCCATTGTCGTTTGGTTTGGCGGATCCCTGATTCTCAATCATGAAGCGAAAATCGACGCTGCGGCCTTTATTTTATACCTCATAGTATTTTATAGTATCATTAATCCTGCAAAAGCTTTTTCACAAGCTTGGTATTCTATCCAAAAGGGTTTGGCCTCCATGGTTCGCATCGACAAAATTTTACTGGCTGAGAGTGTCATTGAAGAACCAAAAGAGCCCAAACATATCGGTTCGTTTTCTCAGGGAATTCATTATAAAGGAGTAAACTTCCGTTATCAAACAGAACCGGTTCTACTAAATATTGATTTGAATATACCCAAAGGTCAAACGGTCGCATTGGTAGGTCAATCAGGATCGGGTAAATCCACATTGGTCGATTTGTTGCCCCGTTTTTACGAAGCGGAAAGTGGCAGTATCACCATCGATGGCATCAATATCAAGGATCTGCCCATTAAAGAACTCCGAAGTTTGATGGGAAACGTCAACCAGGAAGCCATTCTGTTTAACGACAGCTTCTACAACAACATCGCTTTCGGGGTGGAAAGTGCAACCAGTGAACAAATCATTGAAGCCGCCAAAATTGCCAATGCCCACGATTTCATCATCGCTACCGAAAACGGATACGACACCAATATCGGTGATCGTGGCGGAAAACTTTCAGGTGGTCAGCGTCAACGTGTCAGCATTGCGCGCGCCATCCTAAAAAATCCTCCCATCTTGATTCTTGATGAAGCAACCTCAGCCTTAGACACGGAATCGGAAAAGTTGGTTCAGGAAGCCCTGGAAAATCTGATGAAAAACCGCACCACCATTGTTATCGCTCATCGCCTCTCCACCATACGAAACGCAGATCTGATCTGTGTTCTGCACGAAGGTCGAATCGTAGAACGGGGTACACACCAGGAACTGCTGGAAAAAAACGGAGCATTTAAGCGCCTTTACGATTTACAGACATTCTAAATCAATGGGGGCGTGTGGATGCTCTATCAAAAAACGGAGATTTTGAAGTCGCACTGAGAGGTATGGCGTAAGCAACCTTGCACGCTTCACCCAACCATCCCAGCTCCATTGCACAAACCCCTGCCGAAAACATCACCCTGCTATCTACGCGAAAATCCGCAGCAGTGGCACATGCCGACCCAATGGCCAGCCCCAAATCATTCAATGGGAAAGCACAAGGCAAATCACCACACTGGTCTTTTTCCGCACAGGTTTGGAATCCGCAATAACCACAATTGAGGCCCATATTGCTTAATCGGGTACCCAAAACAACGACAGCCTGAGCGGCCCGAATATTCTCTGCATCGCGGAGAAAAAAATGACGGCCATGCTTTTCAACACTTGCTATCATATAATCGGCCAGTACATTAAGGTCTTCGCCGCTTATTAGAATAAGCTCCAGATTATCCAATCCTTTACCTTTTGGAGCTGTTCTGGCGGCAATCATCATTTGCTGACCAATTTCTAAAACTCTCGCAAACTTTATTTCTTTTTCATTGACTATCATAGCTTTCCATTTTTGTTTTAATTTTTCTTTACCTATGTTTCTGATATACTTCGATTCTAAGGCCTTTTCTGCACATTTATGTTAGTATAATATTTATCATTCTTAATAAATAAATATTAATATTAAAAATAATTGCTTTAAAACTTGTATATCCAAAATTTATGTGTTTCTTTGCATCCGCTTGTTTTTTCAAGCTTAAAAAACATTTTTATTTATTTTTATCTATTATTTTTATGAACATTTACATTGGCAACCTGAACTATAGTGTTCGGGAAAATGACTTGAAAGAAGTTATGGAAGATTACGGCACCGTTGTTTCCGTGAAAATTATCAAAGATCGCGAAACAGGTCGTTCTAAAGGTTTTGCATTCTGCGAAATCGAAGAAGAAGATGCTGCAAAGAAAGCCATTGCCGAATTAAACGGTTCCGAATATGGTGGCCGTCCTATGGTTGTAAAAGAAGCCCTTCCTAAAAACTAATTCTGGGAAAAACTATCTTGAAAGATCTTACTTAATACTATAAGTTCTAATCAAAAAAACCGCTCCGAAAGAAGCGGTTTTTTTATTGTCCTATAGTTAGCTTCCTATCTAGGCGAGAACTGCAATAATCTGGTTCTTCTCTACCTTTTTACCCTGTTCAGCATCAATCTGGACCAATTTGCCATCAAACATTGCTTTTACAGGTTCAAAACCATAATAAGTCTGAACCATGCAAAGGGTATCACCGGCTTTATACTGGGTACCAATAACTGGTGCTGATGATTTTTCCAAAACATCGACTTGCCAAATTAACTGACCACTGCATGGAGCCTGTACTGGTTCTGCTTTAGGAAATTTCACACGAATAGAGTCTATATCCATGCTTGGAACTTCAACGATTGGACGAACAACAACTTTAGGTGTTCCTGCTTTTTCCTTAGCCATTTCCAATTCTTGTTGGAAACGCTGTTTGGCAACACCGGATTTGTAATCTCTGTACTGTCTGTCATGCATAGCCAACTCAAAGAGTTCTTCATCATCCTGACCACAATCCCAACCGTTTTCTTTCATTTCAGCCCTATAACCTTCCAAAGCATCAGGATATTCATCCTGAGGATTTCCGGTGAAAAATTCCCATTCGTTGTCCTTGACCAACTGAATGATTTCAGGAGCCAACGGGCCGGGAAGCTTACCAGTCTTGCCCAGAATCATGTTACGACTATCGGGATCAATGTGTGTAAAACGAGGTTCACCCTTGGCCAGGGAGAATATATTCATGAGCGCAATGTTCTTTACATATTGACTAAAAGGTGTGACCAATGGAGGATAGCCCAACTTAGGCCAAACATATTCCACTTCCTGAAACAATTCAACCACTAGTTGGCTAAAGGTCACTTCTTTTTTGCCGGAATTTCTCAAAGCCATATTGATCGCACCGTGCATACCTTTCAAGTCGGCCATCATGGAACCCATCATGCCACCAGGCAAACCACAACCAACGAGCAGCGAGGTACTGGCCTTATTGGAAGGATCGATGAAATAACCCAAAAAGTCATCCATAAATGACTGAGTCAATTCACGGGCTTCCATATAGGCGTGCATATTGATTTCAGGAACAAGAAATCCTGCATCCTTCAACATAGCCTGAATGGTAATAACATCGGGGTGAGACATACCCCAGGAAAGAGGTTCCATTGCTACATCAATATAATCAGCACCTGCTCTGGCCACCTCCAACATGGATGCAACAGAGAAACCAGGGCCTGAGTGACCGTGATATTCAATCAAAATTTGTGGATGTCTATCTTTGATGGCTTTGGTCAGTTTTCCTAAAAATGCAGGACGGCCAATACCAGCCATATCTTTTAAACATATTTCATCTGCACCAAACTCTACCAGTTTATCCGCCAAACCAGTATAATATTCTATTGTATGTATTGGAGAGTAAGTTATACACATCGCAGCCTGAGAAATCATTCCGGCTTCTTTAGCATATTTTATGGAAAGCTCCAGGTTTCTAGGGTCATTCAAGCCACAAAAGGAACGGGATATATCGGTTCCCTGAGCTTTCTTAACTTTATACATCAGGCGACGTACATCTGCAGGAACAGGATTCATGCGAAGGCCATTCAACGCTCTTTCCAGCATATGTGTCTGTATACCGACATCGTTAAACGGCTGGGTCCATTCGCGGACTGCTTTGTTTGGGTTTTCACCATAGAGAAGATTGACCTGTTCGAATGCGCCGCCATTTGTTTCTACCCTGGCAAAACATCCCATGTCAACGATGACCGGGGCAATTTGTGTTAATTGATCAACTCTGGGTACATATTTCCCAGATGACTGCCACATGTCCCGATAGAGAAGACTGAACTTGATTTCCTTTTTCATTTGAGCAACTAATTTTCGTATGGAACACAAAAACCACGCTCATCTCCTAATGATGAACTGTCCAGTTTTTGAAATCCATGTTTTAAAATAAGATAATTTACCTTATATTCTTTGAGAGAAACCTATATTAAACAGGTGAATTTCAAAGAATAATAGATGCTTCAAAATTAAGGAAATTTTTCGCTAATTCTCCTTTTTAAAGTGATAAATAATGCACTATTTCAGGATTTTTTTCTCTTTTTTTTACCTTTGACAAAAACCAGATATAAAACGAAAATAGCCCCTATAACTAAAAACACATATTTGAGTTCATGAAAGTATTTCATCAGGAGTTCCTCATTTTCCCCAAAGTAGTAACCAAGTGCACAAAGTATGGTATTCCAGAGTGCTGAACCCAAAAATGTGTATAGCATAAACTTTTTCAGGCTCATTTTAGCCAAACCAGCAGGGATGGAAATCAAATGTCTGATTCCAGGGATGAGACGACCAATGAAAGTGGATGTATTACCGTTTTCGATAAAGTAATTTTCAGCATGCTCCAACTTCTGACGATTGATGAAAAAGAACTTGGCATATTTGCTGTCTGCCAGCCCGTAAATAATGGCACGTCCCAGATAAAAAGAGAGCGTGTAATTGATCAAAGCACCAATGACACAACCAATTGTTGCGAATAGGACTATCAGAAAGAAATTCAATTCACCTTGAGATGCAAGATAGGCAGCAGGTGGAAGTACCAGTTCGCTGGGGAGCGGCACAAATGTACTTTCTATAGCCATAAGAATGGTAATGGTGGTATAGGTCATGTGTGCCATGTACCAATCAATGATTGTCCCGAAAATGTTCAATTGTATCATCGTGCGTTTTTTTGAAAATGAATCCTAATTTTTGTCAGGTCGAGATTTTCTCATGACCGACGCGAATTTACAGGTTTAAATGATTACTTACAACTATTACCAAACAACAGGTTTATTTTTAGAATCTTTTGGTATAGGCGTGGCAATAAGGCTGCGTGCCTTTGTGTTCGTAGTAATCCTGATGGTAATCTTCTGCTTCCCAAAAAGTGGTTGCAGGGGTTACTTTCGTGGCGATATGGTAACCTTTTCCTTCTAGAATGGCAATCAGCTTCTCTGCACTGTTCTTTTGTAAGATATTGGTATAGAATATTTCTGAGCGATATTGATTGCCCAGGTCCGGCCCTTGCCCATCAACCTGTTCAGGGTCATGGATTTCAAAGAATAGCTTTGCCAATGTCTCGAAATCTGTCTTTGTGGGGTCAAACACAATCCGTACAGCTTCCGCATGACCAGTCGTATTCGAACAGACCTCTTTATAGGTGGGGTAATCCTTGGTACCTCCAATATAACCGGATGTAACGGATAGGACACCTGGCGCTTTTTGCATCAAATGCTCAACACCCCAGAAGCATCCTCCGGCGAAAATGGCTATTTCTCTCATTTTTAGGGCTTCGACCGATTCTTTGGAGAAATCCAGGGAGATGGAATTAACGCAGTGCCGGGTATTTTTATTCGTGAATCCTTCACCTAAGAATACATGTCCCAAATGGGCACCACAATTGGCACAAACAATTTCTGTCCGCATACCGTCTGCATCCGTGATTCTTTTAACAGCGCCCTTAATTTCATCATCAAAACTCGGCCAGCCGCATCCTGCATCAAATTTATCTTCCGAACGATACAAAGGTGCTTGGCACTGCTTGCACAAATAGGTTCCTTTTTCCTTGAAATTTTCATAAATTCCGGTGAAAGGGCGTTCGGTCGCCTTATTGATTATAACCGCTTTTTCTTCAGGTGTAAGTGACTTCATGTAGTTGGATGTATTAATTGTTGAAGAAGTTGTTTTATCCTGCTTGATCGATCCTGCACACGACGTGTTCAGAAGGTAAGACAGACAAAGCAAAAGTATCAAAAACTTCCTTTTCATCGTAAATATTTATTAAAAACTTAGATTCACCCCAGCCTGAATCCGATGGAAGGGATAATCACGCAAAGCATATTGGAACTCAAGGAAATAGTGAAAGTTATTCTGACAAAAATCAAATTTACTGCGAAGCACCTGAGGTTTGTCACCCTTATCCAGCCACCCGCTGTAACCATGAATACCGTTCTCAAACGACCATTTTTTAGAAGAAAGGATAACTTTGGCGCCGTAAAGTGGGGCATCATTCTGACGGGCTGAATTCAACTGATAGCAAAGAAAACCATAAGTACCTACAAAACGGAGTTCCTGAATAAAAGATTGCTGAAATTTCAACGATTTACCGGCTGTCAAATCAAACCAATATCCAGGAGTATCAAAATATCGGGCATTGTATGGGGATTGACTGGCTGAAGTTTTAAGAACGATCTCCAGATTGATATCAGGTACATATTTTTTTTCCTTGAAGATACTCATCAAGGTGGATAGGTAAAGATCACCTATCATAAAGGTCTCTTTTCCGTCTTCAATCATGGATGCTCTTTCATCACGGACAGCAGGCGTTGTTTGATAGTGTTCCAGCAATACACCCCAAAAACTAATGGACAGTCTACCCGGTTTGGGCACATAGGTGAGTCTGGTGGATAAACTCTGTGTCTGATCTCCAAATCCCCAAAATCCATCGACAGAGACCTCAGCCATATTCTTTTCAGGGACGCGACCATCGTATAATTCAGGGACGGGTAAAGCATTGGGACCAAAATACGAAGAGGTATAGGTCATGTAATCATACGCATCCTTATCTGGATCGTACTGATGTACATCTTTCCACCATTGGGGAATTTCCAGTGCAAAAACAGAAGCAGGTTCTGCACAAATAAACAGAAGCAGGCACAGACTCAGATTTTTTTTGAACCTGAGAATTGGAAGAATACCTCTGACAATAGCAGCAGCCATCAATAAAATGTTATTTGGTTAATAATCCAAGGTTAAATAAACACTCCGAAGATAATCAAAAACTTTTTAATGTCTATTTACCTTTAACAACCACTCTTTCAGTAGGTGCCTGATTCGCGTTTCTGTAGGCTGTTTCCTCCACGACTCTTATAGCCAGATACATGAAGGCCTGACCGGTAATAGAATCCTGATCCAGCGCTATGGGTTTACCCATATCTCCTGATTCACAGATACTTTGAACAATGGGTATCTGACCCAACAAAGGAAGGTTCAACTCTTCAGCCAATTCTTTGCAACCTTCTCTTCCAAAAAGATAATAGCGGTTGTCAGGTAATTCTTCCGGAGTAAACCAGGCCATATTTTCAACCAGGCCAATGACTGGAACATTTACTTTATCTCCCTGGAACATGCTGATCCCTTTACGTGCATCGGCCAGTGCAACCTGTTGCGGTGTACTGACAACAATAGCACCTGTAATGGAAAGCGTCTGTACCAGTGTCAATTGAATATCGCTGGTGCCGGGAGGAAGATCCAGGAGAAAATAATCGAGTTCTCCCCAATGACCATCAGTGATGAGCTGCTTCAGTGCATTCGAAGCCATACCGCCTCTCCATACAACCGCATCGTCTGGATTGACAAAAAAACCAATGGATAAAATCTTGACACCGTATTTTTCTTCCGGCTCGATCAAATCCCGTCCGTCTATCTTTGACACAACCGGTCTGGCATTTTCAATATCAAACATTTTTGGGATGGATGGACCAAAAATATCGGCATCCAGCAATCCGACTTTATATCCCTGAGCTGCCAAAGCGACAGCCAGATTGGCTGAAACAGTGGACTTCCCTACTCCACCTTTTCCGGAAGAAATGGCCAGAATATTTTTCACCCCGGGCAGCAGCTTCTCTAAAACTGGACGGACCACTTGTGCAGCTTTTACTTCTATAGTCACTTCTGCATCTTTGTCTGCAAAAGTATGGATAGCTGTTTCAGCGGCTTTCACCACAGATTTGATGAACGGATCGTTGGGCTTTTCAAATTTCATGGAAAAGCTGACCTTATTTCCATCAATGCGGATTGTATCCTCAACCATACCTGAAGTCACAATATCCTTGCCTGTGCCGGGATAACGGACAGTAGACAAGGCGTCCGTGATGAGTTTGGGATATAAATTCATAGTTATTCTGTTTTTTTATCTGTTGGTAGCGTTCTGGCACTTCGACCAAAACTACGGTAAGGATCGGGTTCTATTTCCACTTCCGGCTCTTTCCATTTGACGCCGTTGGGTATTTCAAACTGTATGTATTTGATGGTCAATCCACGCTGGAGCCACTGACTTTCGTAAAAGGTCTGAATGGATAAAATCTTATCCGCCCAACCGCAATGGTAGAGGTCATCTGTTTCAACTTGCACAGGCAAATGGTTTTCTTTCACCATTTCAACGGTATAACTGTACATAAACTGACTGTCCGTTTTCAGGTGAATCTTGCCACCAGGTTTGAGAAACTTTTCGTAATCGACCATAAATCGTGTTGACGTCAAGCGTTTACGAAATTTCTTCATTTGTGGATCAGGAAATGTCAACCAAATTTCGGATATTTCTTCAGGTGCAAAAAAACGGGTGATGAATTCGATGTGAGTACGCAGAAAAGCGACATTCTTCAATCCTTTCTCGGCTGAATCTTTTGCGCCAGTCCACATTCTGGAACCTTTGATGTCGACTCCGATAAAATTTTTCTCTGGATAAAGCTCAGCCAGTCCTACTGAATATTCACCTTTGCCACAACCAAGTTCCAGTACGATTGGTCTGTCATTCTTAAAGAATTGTTCACCCCAATGTCCCTTCAATGGACAATCCTGCTCTTCAAACTGTGCAAATTCGAAAACATGAGGAAAATGGTTCATGTCATCGAATTTCTGCAATTTATTTTTACCCATAAAATGAAATCAGTATACTATTTTTATTCTACAATGGTAGTCCAGCCGTAATTATCAGGAGTTTCACCATACTGGATGGCACGCAAAGCGTTGTATAATTTCAGGCAAACAGCACCTGGTTCACCATCTTTGGAGAATACATAACTCTTGCCGGTATCAGCATCATCGATGCGACCTATCGGAGTGATGACTGCAGCAGTACCGCATGCTCCCACTTCTTCAAATTCGGACAATTCTTCGACAGCGATATGACGACGTTCAATGGTCATGCCCATATCCTCAGCCAATTGACACAAACTCTTGTTGGTGATGGAAGGAAGTACAGAACTGGATTTTGGAGTCGCATAGGTATTTCCTTTAATCATGAAGAAATTGGCAGCGCCACATTCGTCGATGTATTTCTTTTCTTTGGCGTCAAGATACAATACAGAAGCATAACCCTTTTGGTGAGCTATTTCACCTGATTTCAAGCTTGCTGCATAGTTTCCTCCAATTTTTACAGTACCTGTACCTTGTGGTGCAGCACGGTCAAATTCGCGCATGATGACCATATTTGCAGGTTTGAATCCACCTTTGAAATAAGGTCCTACCGGGGTTACAAAAACAACAAAAAGGTATTCGTCTGAAGGTGATACACCCACTTTCTCCCCTGTTCCAATCAACAAAGGACGGATATACAAAGATGCTCCGGATTCATAAGGTGGAACAAATCGCTCGTTCATTTTGACAACTTTAAGTATGGCCTCAGTGAACATTTCAATGGGAAATTTTTCCATCAAGATCATTTCACAGGAAGATTGCAAACGCTTTGCATTCTCATCCAGACGGAATATTCTGATCTTACCATCGACGCCCCTGAAAGCTTTTAGTCCTTCAAATGCTTCTTGTCCATAATGAAGACAAGTGGCAGCCATGTGCATGGTAATATTTTCAGAGGTAGAAACTTCTAATTCTCCCCATTTTCCTTCTTTGAAATAGCAACGAACGTTGTAATCGGTCGGCATGTACCCGAACGACAAATCTGACCAATTTATGTTATCCATTTTTATATTATTTTAATAAAATCGCAGTATTTAAATCGTAGACTACAAAAATACACTTTTAGTTTTTAAAAGCGTAGCGCTGAATATGATATTATTCAAAGATTTTCAGCAAAGACATTTGAAGATCCAATTAAACAGAGCATATTTATACATAAAATGGCCCTATTTATCCGACCGCTTTATAAAATATGTTATTATGGGTCTTTGTTTTTTAATTTGTAAAGCTTTTTGATTTTGCAAAAGGATATTATGTGTATATTTGTCGCGTTTATATATTATTAAATAACATTATGTGCGGATTTACAGGAGCTTTTGAGCTCAAAATAAGTGCCCAGGAACTTAGGCCCCAAGTCCTGAAAATGGCTAGAAAGTTACGACATAGGGGTCCGGACTGGTCAGGTATATATTGTGGTGACAAAGCCATATTGGCACACGAACGTCTGTCTATTGTGGATCCCTTATCGGGTAGTCAACCACTCTATTCATCAGATGGAACTTGTGTATTAGCGGTGAATGGTGAAATCTACAATCACGAAGAAATACGGGAACGGTATGCCGGCAAATATGATTTTCAGACAAAATCAGATTGCGAGGTTATCTTGGCACTTTATAAAGATAAAGGTCTTGATTTTATGGAAGATCTCAACGGTATCTTTGCCTTTGCTCTCTATGATATAGAAAAAGACATCTATCTGATTGCTCGTGACCATATGGGCATTATTCCTTTATATATGGGATGGGACGATAAGGGACAATTTTTTGTTGCTTCCGAATTGAAAGCCCTTGAACCCTATTGCTCCAAAATTGAAGTCTTTTTGCCCGGACATTTTCTCTATAGTAAAACAGGCAAACTTGAACAATGGTACAAGCGAGACTGGATGGACTTTGAAGCAGTTAAAGACAATATTAGCTCCATCGATGTACTTCGTGATGCATTGGAAGCTTCTGTCAAACGTCAGTTGATGTCCGATGTACCCTATGGCGTTTTGCTGTCCGGCGGGTTGGACTCTTCTATCATTTCAGCTATTGCCAAAAAATATTCGTCCATGCGTCTTGAAAGTGGAAACATTCAGGAAGAAGCATGGTGGCCACAGCTGCATTCATTTGCAGTGGGTCTGGATGGTTCACCCGATCTTGCAGCTGCGCGCAAGGTGGCTACTCATATCGGCACTGTTCACCACGAAATCAATTTCACCATCGAACAAGGCATGGATGCCATCAGTGATGTCATTTATCATCTGGAAACATACGATGTCACCACTGTCAGAGCTTCGACACCGATGTACCTTCTTGCCCGTGCCATCAAGGCGATGGGGGTCAAGATGGTTCTTTCAGGCGAAGGTGCGGATGAAATATTTGGTGGTTATTTATACTTTCACAAAGCACCTTCCGCTAAAGCCTTACACGAAGAGACTGTTCGGAAACTGGATAAACTTCATCTATATGACTGCCTGAGAGCCAATAAATCACTCGCTGCATGGGGTGTGGAAGGTCGTGTACCATTCCTGGACAAGGAATTCATGGATATTGCGATGCGTCTGAACCCTACAGATAAATTGTGTTCTAATGGACGTATGGAAAAATGGATACTCAGAAAGGCTTTTGAAGATTACTTACCTGAAGAAGTGACCTGGCGTCAGAAAGAACAATTTTCGGACGGTGTTGGTTACGGATGGATAGATCACCTCAAAGTGGTTGCTGCAGAAAAAGTGAGTGATGAACAGATTGCTAATGCAGCAAAATACTTTCCTGTCAATCCTCCGCTCAATAAGGAAGAGTTCTTATACCGGACTATTTTCACAGAACATTTTCCATCTGAAACAGCCGCAAAATGTGTTCCTTCGGTTCCATCAGTAGCTTGTAGCACCCCTATCGCCCTGGAATGGGATGAAGCGTTCAAGAAGATGAACGATCCTTCAGGCAGGGCTGTGAAAAGCATACATGATCAGGCTTACGGAAAATAAGAACTATTTTTGATAAACAAACAAAAAAAAGGTGCTCCATTTGGAACACCTTTTTTTTGTTTTATATTTTACTACTTTGAGTTATAGTTCTATACTTTATCGCTGTCATTCCTGTCTTTTTCTTAAATACAGTGAAAAAATACTCGGGGTTCTCAAATCCAGTCTTGAATGCAATTTCTTTGACTGAAAGATGGGTACTTGTCAATAATTCTTTTCCCTTATTTATTCTTAGTTCTTGAATATATTGAGCAGGTGCAAAACCGGTATATTCTTTAAATACTTTCCTGAACCAGGAATAGCTCATGTTTACTCTCTCAGCTATTTCTTCGACGTTTATTCCCGTATAAAGATTCTCAGTGATAATAATTTTAGCCTTATTTATTTGATTAGTCACTTTCAGATCCTCAAAAATAAGGTTTTTGTCCAGTGAATATGTAAGTCCCAGCAATTGTGTAACTATTCCTGCCAACATTTGCTGGAAACCTGCTTTTTGCTCTATGGCAATTTGAACAGCTTGCATGTAAAGGTCAACGATTTTATCGTTCAATCCAACGTTGAATAAGGGTTTTTGCTTGTTAAAAAAACCATTTTCAACCCGACTATCAATATTTGAACCTTTAAAACCAATCCAAAATTCGTCCCAGCCGGTTTGTTTTTCAGGCATAAAATTATGCCACTCACCTGGAAATAGCAAAAACATACACCCTTCTTTAACGGGTTGTTGCTTACAACTATCAGTAATCAGTTTCCCTTTTCCTGCACTTATATATACAAGCTGGTATTCATCGAGCACTCTTCCTTTTTGAGTAGAGAAAAGATATCTGGTCGGATGATTTTGAGTTGGATAATGTGAACCAGGTACTATTTGTTGATATCCGACTGAATTTACAGTCATACCCCAAAGCAAGTCATGCTCATTTACGACCAAATATTTAATATGAATAGCTTCTTTGGAATCAGACATTGTAATTAAACATTATTTTTGTGTAAGATATAAAAAATAGTTGACGTTCTTTGTAAGATCATTTCTTAGATAATTAAAATCACCAGACCTAGTTATTAACGGATAACGTTCTTTTATTTTTGTTACGTATTGTAAAAAATTAAAATCCTACTATGAAACGAAGACTTGTCCTAACGACAATGGCACTGATCAGTGCTTTCATTTTTGCGCAAAAGGCTGATTCTAAAAGTGAACTTTTACCTCAAAACAAATCAATTGTTCAACAGAACTTTTCGACCATCAGGAATTATACTAAAAAAGGACTCCAGGTTACCAGGTTTGATTCTGCTGCTGCGGCTATCGATGCTCATGATGGTGAAATAGCCTTGTTTGATGGCGTTTACTATTTGTATGGAACAAGCTACGATTGTGGTTACGAATGGGGAATTAAAGAAGCACCTTTTTGTGGATTTAAAACCTATACCTCAAAAGATCTGGTGAATTGGACGGACAGGGGATTTTTATTTGATGCCACTACGCAGATTTGGCAGACACGCTGTAATGGAGGTACTTATGGTTGTTACCGACCTCATGTCATCTACAATCAAAAAACAAAGCTGTATGTATTGTGGATCAATGTCTATGACAATCGTGTGGGTTTCCGTGTATTTACCAGTACCAGCCCTATTGGCCCTTTCACAGAGGTGGCAGAACCGACACTGGCAGTCAATAATAATGCAGCTGTGGCAGGTCTGAACAACGGTGATCACGATACCTTTGTAGATGATGACAATGTAGCTTATATAGCATACACGGACTGGAGATCAGGTGGTACCATTGTGATAGAAAAACTAAATGCTGATTATACATCCGGCACCGGAGTACATGTCGAAGACGTTACACCGGGCAATACAGAAGCCCCCAGTTTATTGAAACATGATGGTATTTATTATGTCTTATATTCGGACCCGAACTGTGGCTATTGCTCAGGTACGGGTACTTCCTACCGGAATGCGACATCACCCATGGGACCTTGGTCAGAAGGAAAGTCCATCAGTGTGAATTCGGGCGGAGGTCAGCCTTCTTTTGTCTCTACCCTAAAGACAGAGACTGAGGTCATTTATTTATATGGGAGTGATCTTTGGAACAATGGAGCAAAAAATGAAGCACTTGCAAATTACTTTTGGACACCATTGTCTTTTGGTACGGATGGGACGATCAATGCCATCTTAAACAAGGACACAGTCAATGTACCTGTTACCCCGGATGTAAAGCAACTGCCAATACCAAAAGACTTAGACAATACATCAGGTACAGAGGGATTTACTACTTATGCTGATATTAGCAGATCAATCCAACGTTCACAATCCTTTGTTGCAACCCGATCCGGGATTCTGACTGAAGTAGATTACATGACATCTAAAAGTGGTCATCCCAATGCAGGTCTGAAAATTGAGATTTATAAGGCTAGTGCCACCTATCAACCAACAGGCAAAGCGTTGTATTCTGAATTGGTTCCTGTAGACTCCATTGGCTGGTCTCCAAAATACAGTGTCATTCATCCGGACATACGAGTAGATTCAGCCAGCCGCTATGCCATTGTGGTGAAGACAACGGCCACCGAGGGTGCATTCGGGCTGGAGTACAATGACCTGGCACCTTATCAGGGGGGAGGGGCATGTTATAGTTCAACAAGTGGAAGCGCCTTCACTGTCGAAAAAAACAGGACACTTATGTTTAGAACCTTTATCAAAAAGGAAGATTTAACCAACGTCACTACGAATGAAGCAGAAACAAACATGATTAATTATCCCAATCCGGTGGTTAATTATTTAAAGGTCTCCTTGAAATGCAAAACGCCTGCATCAATCCTGAAAATTTATGAACCCTCCGGTAAGGAAGTCTATGTAAAAAACATATCTGGAATTGGGAATAAAAATTATGTCATCAATATGTCCTCTTATAAAAGTGGCATTTATCTGATGAAATTTCAGGATGGAGTGACTATCCAGACAATGAAAGTAATAAAGGCCTGAGGGTCTACCATAAAAAACTCGTCCCGGAAAAAGTCCGCTATGAAAGCAGTCTGATTCCGGGACGAGAGAAAAGGTATCTTCTATTTAGTCAAATAGGCATCTACAGCAGCAGCCATATCTCTACCGGACGCCATGGCTCTTACCACCAGACTGGCACCAGTAACAGCATCACCGGCAGCAAAAACTCCTTTGACAGAGCTTTCATTCAGCTTATCCACTGAAACGTTTCCACGAGGATCGTAAGTAACAGCCAGTTCATCCAGCAAACCTTCATGCTCAGGGTTAACAAAACCCATAGCCAAAAAGACCAGATCAGCCTTTAAGGTTTCTGTATTGCCGGTTTCTTTCATCATATATCGACCGGTAGCTGGATCTACATTCCATTCCACTTCAGCAATTTCAACGCCTGTTAATTGGCCATTTTTGCCTATAAAGCGTTTGGTGGTCAGGCACCAGCGTCTGATACATCCTTCTTCATGTGAGGAAGACGTTTTCAGTACATTGGGCCAGTTTGGCCATGGTGTCTGAGGATTTTCTCCTTCAGGTGGTTTAGGAAGAATTTCAATTTGAGTGACCTCAAGCGCACCTTGACGGTTGGATGTTCCGACACAGTCAGATCCTGTATCTCCACCGCCTATCACTAAAACGCGTTTGCCTTTGGCATTAATCGGCTTATCTTCCAGTGGAAGGCCTGTCAAAGTATAGTTTTGTTGAATCAGAAAATCCAGTGCTAAATGTACTCCCTTCAGTTCACGACCTTCAACAGGTAAATCACGAGCAACACCTGCTCCAATCGTGACACAAACGGCATCATTTTTTTTCTTCAGATCTTTGATTGAAATAGACTTACCAATTTCAGCATTGGTTACAAAATGTATACCCTCAGCCTGAAGTAAATCCAAACGACGATCTATTACATTCTTATTCAACTTGAAGTTGGGTATGCCAAATCGAAGCAAACCACCAATTTGTGGAGCTTTTTCATAGACAGTGACTTCGTGCCCTAACTGATTGAGCCTATTGGCTGCAACTAATCCGGCAGGTCCACCTCCAATGATAGCCACTTTTTTTCCACTTCTTTTCTTGGGTGGGTTGGGAACAATCCATCCTTCATTAAATGCTCGTTCTGTTACAGAAGCTTCATTTTCACGAATGGTTATGGCTTGGTGAGATATATTCAACACACAGGATTTTTCACATAAAGCAGGACAAACCCTACCTGTAAACTCAGGAAAATCATCGGTCTTTGATAATACCTCATAGGCTTCTTTCCACTTTCCTACGTATAAGAGATCCTGATACTCAGGCATCTTATTACCAAGTGGACAAGCCCAATGGCAGAAAGGCACACCACAATCCATACAGCGTGAAGCCTGCAACATTCTGTCTTCGTTATTCAGGGTCTGTTCAACTTCCCCGAAATCAGTTTTACGCTCGTTAATCGGACGATATCCGGCTTCCTTGCGATCTATGTTTAAAAATGCTTTTGGATTTCCCATTTTAATAATCGTATTCTACTTGTGCAATTTTCTTTTTAACAGCCTCAATTTTTTCATCATGAAGTACCTTCTTGTATTCAATAGGTATCACACGAATGAATTTCTCAACATAGGAATCCCAGTTTTCCAGAATGATTTTGGCTTTGGGACTTTTGGTGAACCTGTAATGCGCTGCAATCAGGTTACGCAATTCGCGGTTGTCGGCCATTTCTTCAATCAGGGATAATTCGACCATCTGCATATTGCAGAAGAAGTCAAAATCACCTTCCTCATCAAGGACATAAGCAATACCTCCTGACATACCGGCAGCGAAGTTACGACCAGTCTTACCAAGTACAACTGTCCGACCACCTGTCATGTATTCACAGCAATGATCACCTGCTCCCTCCACGACAGTGATGGCACCCGAGTTACGTACACAGAAGCGTTCTCCAACTTGACCGTTGATATAGACTTCACCACCGGTTGCCCCATAAAGTAGGGTGTTACCAGCGATTATATTGGATTCTGGTGCATAAATTGCGCCAGTAGGCGGAACAACGATAATGCGGCCACCGGACAAACCTTTACCCAGATAGTCATTGGCATCTCCTTCCAGTTTAAAAGTCACCCCTTTTGCCAGAAAAGCACCAAAACTCTGACCTGCTGAACCTTTAAAGGTACAGTGAATAGTATTGTCTGTCAGACCATCATTTCCGTATCGTTTGGCGATTTCACCGGAAAGCATGGCACCAACTGTACGATCGGTATTTTTGATATTACGAACAAACTGAACAGGACTCTGCATTTCCAAAGCTGGCATGGAGAGTTTTATAAGTGATCTGTCCTGAACATCGTCTATGTCATGAATTTGAGGTTTAACATTACGGATGGCTTTGGTTTTTGCCTCAGCTGGCATAAAAAGCAACTTGGAAAAATCAAGTTTCATCATTTTGGGATTATCTGCTTTTGGTACAAATTCCAAAAGATCTGCTCTTCCGACAATGTCGTCCAGTTTTGTATAACCCAAAGCGGCCAGATGTTCGCGGACATCTTCTGCCAGGAAGTTGAAGAAGTTTACCAGGTATTCATAACGGCCCACGAATCTCTTACGCAAGACCTCATCTTGAGTTGCAACTCCAACGGGACAGGTATTCAGGTGACACTTACGCATCATCACACAACCAAGCACGATCAATGCACTTGTTGCGAAACCATATTCTTCTGCTCCAAGCATCGCTGCGATGACAATGTCTCGACCTGTCTTCAACTGACCATCAGTCTGTAATCTAACTTGTCCCCTCAACCCATTCATCACCAAAGTCTGCTGTGTTTCAGCCAAACCTATTTCCACTGGTAAACCTGCATGTTTGATGGAACTGGAAGGACTGGCACCTGTGCCTCCTTCGCAACCACTAATCAATATCATATCGGCTTTGGCCTTGGCAACTCCTGCAGCGACTGTACCTACTCCACTTTCTGAAACCAATTTCACACTGATTCTGGCAGATGGATTGACATTTTTCAGGTCGAAGATGAGCTGAGCCAAATCTTCAATAGAATATATATCATGGTGCGGTGGTGGTGAAATCAAGGATATTCCGGGTATTGAGTGCCTGGTCTTGGCTATGATCTGATCGACCTTATAGCCCGGCAGCTGTCCACCTTCACCTGGTTTAGCACCCTGAGCAACCTTAATCTGAAGTTCATCGGCATTCACCAAATATTCAGCGGTCACCCCAAAACGTCCTGAAGCGATTTGCTTAACAGCACTGCGGGCACTGGTTCCATCCGGACGTAGTTTGTAACGTTCGGGATCTTCGCCACCTTCACCGGTATTGCTTTTTCCACCAAGAATATTCATGGCAATAGCCATTGCTTCATGGGCATCACGACTAATGGAACCATAGGACATGGCACCAGTTACAAAACGCTTGGTTATTTCAGAAGCGGGTTCAACCTCACTGATATCGATAGGCTTCAGGCCTTTGTATGCTAAAAAGTCTCTAAGGAAAATGGGATGAGCCTTTTGATCGACGGCAGCCACATATTCTTTGTACTTCTCATACGATCCTGTTTTTGTTGCAATCTGGAGTCTGGAAATGGTTTCCGGATTCCAGGCATGCAGTTCGCCGTCTTTTCTCCAGGCGTATACACCAGTGTTTTCCGGACCTTTGGGTTCAACAACGCCAAAGCCTTCGTGGTGCATGCGAATGGCATCATTGGCAATATCTTCGAGTGTAATACCTTCCACTTTCGAAGTTGTTCCTTCAAAATAACGATGCAATACATCTGTGCTGATACCAATGGCTTCAAAAATCTGTGCACCGCGGTAACTACGCAAAGTAGAAATTCCCATTTTGGAAAGCACCTTGAGTAAACCTTTATTGATGGATTTTATATAATGTTTTTCAGCCGTTTCATAGTCAGACTGAATCTCCTTATTTTTAACCAGATCTTCCAGAACAGCAAAGGCCATATATGGATTGATCACACTGGCTCCATATCCGAACAGCAGGGCAAAATGCATCACTTCACGAGGCTCAGCACTTTCTACCACTATATCAATCTGCATGCGCTTACGGCATTCGATCAAGTGATGATGAACGGCCGAAACAGCTAATAAAGAAGGAATGGCTACCATTTTTTCATTAACACCCCTATCGGTCAAAATCAGGTAATTATGACCATTTTCAACAGCTTCTTCTGCTTTAAGACAAAGGTTATTTACAGCCTTCTCCAAACCGGCTGCACCTCCTGCGAGTGGAAACAGCATCGGTAATTCAACAGAAGAGAATCGTTTGTACCTTATATTATTTAGAATATCAAACTCCTTGTTGGTTATGACAGGGCTTTTCAATTTTACTACTTTACAATGATCCGGGCTTGGCTCCAGCATATTGGATTGATGAGATCCAATAAAACCGGTCAAGGACATAACCAATTCTTCACGAATCGGATCAATGGGCGGGTTGGTTACCTGCGCAAACAATTGACGGAAATAGGCAAACAAAACCTGAGGTTTATCTGACAATATGGCTATCGGCGCATCGTTACCCATAGATGAAATGGGTTCTTTACCTTCCAAAGCCATAGGAATCATCAGACGATCAATATCTTCCTTGGTGTATCCGAAAGCTTGCATGTTTGCTTTTAGATTGGGCAAACTATTTTTCACTTCACGTCCGGAAGAAAGAGTTTCCAGTTTCAGACGATTTTTATCCAGCCATTCCCGATAAGGATGAGCTGTGGCAATTTCTTTCTTAAGTTCAGCATCATAGAAAACCTGATGTGTTTGTGTATCTACCATCAACATTTTTCCGGGCTTCAAACGTCCTTTTTCACGGATCATCTCGGCAGGAAAAGACTGTACACCAGCTTCTGATGCTACAATCATCATGTCATCAGTGGTAATCAGATAACGAGCAGGTCTCAGACCATTTCGGTCCAGAAGTCCACCAGCAAAACGACCATCAGAGAAAAGCAGTGTGGCAGGACCATCCCATGGCTCCATCAAGGTGCTGTGGTATTCATAGAAAGCCTTGAGATCATCCGAAATTGGATTGGTTTCATTCCAGGAATCAGGAACAAGCATGGACATGGCATGTGGCAGGGTTTTACCGGCCATAACAAGGAATTCAAGCATATTATCCAGAGAGGCTGAATCACTCATACCCGATTGCAGAATCGGATAAAGGTCTTCCATCGTTCCAAGTAAATCCGATTTTAGTACACTTTCGCGCGCCTGCATCCAGAATCTGTTGCCCTTGATGGTGTTGATTTCACCATTGTGTCCCAACAATCGGAATGGCTGTGCCAAATCCCAGGTTGGAAAAGTATTTGTACTAAAACGGGAATGCACCAGGGCAATAGCTGAAGTAAAATTCGGATTTGTCAAATCCGTAAAATAATCACGCAACTGTAGGGAGGTGAGCATTCCTTTATATACGATCTTTTGGGTAGAAAGACTGACAATGTAGAAATTACGTTTTTCAGTCAGGGTGGATTGAGCAGCTGCCTTTTCCACTTTCTTTCTGGCTATATAGAGTTTACGTTCCAGTTCATCCGGTTTACCGGGACCGGTTACAACTATTTGTTTTATAGTAGGTTCATTGGAGCTTGAAATTTCTCCAAGAATGGAACTATTTACTGGTACATCTCTAACTGCCAGCAAATTAAGCCCATCAGCTGTCAGGACGGATTTTAACATATCCATGCATAAATCAGCCTCTTTTTGGACTTTAGGGAAAAACACTAAACCTGTACCGTAGTGACCTCGCTCCGGTACAGGAATTCCCTGTAATAATATAAACTCATGTGGTATTTGAACCAGAATTCCGGCTCCATCACCTGTTTTGTGATCGGCACCTTCCGCACCGCGGTGTACCATATTTTCCAAGACTTGCAAACCGCGTTCCACGATATCGTGAGTTCTTTCACCGGTAATCCGGACAACAAAACCTACACCACATGCATCATGCTCGTTTTCAGGGCTATATAAACCTTGAGCAACTGGATATTTCAACATATACAAAATTTTTAATTACCTTTTTTTTAATAACTGAAATAAACCATCCTCCCGCACCCGGGAGAATGGTTTTTCCCTCAAAACTCCTGCCTCACGGCTGTATCGACCTAAGAAACTATGAAGGGATTTTTTATCTGATAAATAACAATTCGCGGTATTTAGGTAAAGTCCACATTTCGTTATCTACAATGAGTTCTAACTTATCAATATTATAACGTATCTGATTGAAGAAGGGTGCTACCGTTTCGTGATAAGCAATGGCCTTTTCACGTTCGTTCTCAATTTTGTTGGCTACTTTTCTAGATTCAACCATCAAACCGACCATCTTCTGTATAGAATCAACATAAGTCTCAATTTCTTCAATTGTTTCTAGTTTTTCAGCTGCCAGTTTCTTGAATTTGGCATCATCAAACAAACTTTTGAGTTTGTAAACATTATCGAGTAATGCAGACTGGTAACGGTTTGCTACCGGAATGATGTGGTTCATAGCCATATCTCCAAGCACACGTGCTTCGATCTGAATTTTTTTGGTGTAAATTTCCCATTTCACTTCGTTGCGGGCATGTAATTCCACTTCAGTCATGACACCAGTCTTACCGAACAAGTCAATAACATCAGGTCTTAGGTATGCGTCAAACTGAACGGGTACACTCACTTCACAATCAAGACCACGGGCAGCGGCCTCAGCTTTCCATTCTTCGCTATAACCATTACCGTCAAAACGTACTGCTTTTGATTCGGTAATCAATTCACGGATGATTGCAAAAATGGCTTTCTCTTTGGATTCGCCTGCTGCAATACGCTCTTTGGTTTTGATATTGAATTCTTTAAGTTGAGCAGCAACTGCTGTATTCAATGCAGTCATAGCTGAAGCACAGTTGGCAGAAGATCCAACGGCACGGAATTCAAAACGGTTACCGGTGAAAGCGAAAGGAGATGTCCGGTTACGGTCTGTGTTGTCAATCAACAGTTCAGGAATAGGTCCGGCACCCAACTGCAACAAGCCTTTTGCATCAAACTTGATAGCCTCATCGGTTGTAGATGCTTCCAATTTGTCCAAAACCTGAGTGATTTGTGTACCAAGGAATGCAGAAATAATTGCTGGAGGAGCTTCATTGGCACCCAGACGATGTTCATTCGTTGCTGAGGCAATGGAGGCTTTCAACAATGAATTGTATTTGTAAACTGCTGCGAGAGTATTTACCAGGAATGTTACAAACAGAAGATTTTCTTCTGCATTCTTTCCAGGATTGAAAAGGTTTACACCTGTATTGGTACTCAATGACCAGTTGTTGTGTTTACCGGAACCATTGATACCTGCAAATGGTTTTTCGTGCAACAGAACATGGAAGTTATGGCGTTTTGCAATACGGTTCATAATATCCATCACCAAAAGGTTATGATCTACTGCCAGGTTGGTTTCTTCGTAAATCGGAGCCAACTCAAACTGGTTGGGAGCCACTTCGTTGTGACGGGTTTTCAAAGGCATGCCCAATTTGTAGCCTTCAATTTCTAGTTCTTTCATAAAACCAGCTACACGAGTAGGAATGGAACCAAAATAATGATCATCAAGCTGTTGATTCTTAGCTGATTCGTGACCCATCAGGGTTCTGCCTGTAAGCATCAAATCCGGGCGTGCACTATACAAAGCTTCATCAACGAGAAAATATTCCTGTTCCCAGCCGAGATTAGACTGTACTTTTTTGACTTTAGGATCAAAAAACTGACAGGTTTCTGTAGCTGCTTTGTCCACTGCAGACAAAGCTTTCAAAAGTGGAGTCTTATAATCCAGTGCTTCACCGGTATAGGATATAAAAACAGTAGGTATACATAAGGTATCATCCATAATGAAGGCTGGAGATGTAGGATCCCAAGCTGTATAACCTCTGGCTTCAAATGTGTTGCGGAGTCCGCCACTTGGGAAACTGGAAGCATCCGGTTCCTGTTGGGCTAGCAATTTACCATCAAATTCTTCTAATACTTTTCCTAATTCAGCATGTTCTATGAAAGAATCATGTTTTTCAGCTGTTCCATCTGTCAAAGGATGAAACCAGTGGGTATAATGCGTTACGCCCATTTCCATGGCCCACATCTTCATACCGGCTGCCACATGATTGGCTATACCACGATCTAGATTATTACCATTATCAATAGCTTCAGTGACCACCTTGAAAGTTTCCTTCGAGAGGTACTTGCGCATTTTTTCGCGATTAAAGACGTTTACGCCATAATAATCTGACGTTTTTGCTGCCGGTGCTTCCACAGGCACAGGCGTGTGCGAGAAAGCTTCTCTGACCAAATGAAATCTTAAAGTTGACATACGTACAATTTTTAAAAACCAATAATAAAACCTAACTAACTTTTATATAACCCAATTTCGAAAACGAGTCATTGCTTCCATAGTTTCTTCCCGACTACCAAAAGCGGTCAATCGGATATATCCTTCACCACTGGGACCAAATCCAACTCCGGGTGTCCCAATAACATTAATTTCATTCAACATTCGATCGAAAAATTTCCAGGAATCAACTCCACCAGGTGTTTTAAACCATATATAAGGTGCATTAATACCACCAAACACTTCCAATCCCAAACTTGTCAGACTCTGACGAACCAGAGATGCATTCTCCAGATAACCAGCTATATTTTCAGAACATTGAGCCCTTCCTTCCTTGGAATAAACAGCTTCTGCAGCTTTCTGTGTCACATAGGAAACACCATTAAATTTAGTTGTCTGACGTCTGTTCCACAGGGCATTCAAAGAAACTTTCTCACCGGTACTCGTTTTGGCAAACAAGCTTTTTGGTACAACAGTATACCCGCAACGTAAACCGGTAAATCCTGCTGTTTTCGAGAAACTGCGAAATTCAATGGCGCAATCCTTAGCACCTTCTATTTCATAAATGCTGTGTGGTACATCCTTCTCAGTGATAAAAGCCTCATAGGCAGCATCAAAAAGAATCAGGGCGCCAGTACTCAAAGCGTAATCGACCCAAACTTTCAATTCATTTTTGGTGAGTGTCGTACCTGTTGGGTTGTTGGGAAAACAAAGGTAGATGATATCCACTGGTTTCTCCGGCAAAGAGGGAATAAAATTATTTTCTGCAGTACATGGAAGATATACGATATTGCTCCACGCGCCGTCTTCACTAATCAACCCCGAACGTCCATCCATGACATTCGTATCAACATAAACAGGATAAACAGGATCGGTTACTGCAACAATACAATCTTTGGCAAGTATACCGCCAATATTTCCCATGTCACTCTTGCAACCATCGCTCACAAAAACTTCATCCGTATCTAAATGAACTCCTCTGGGTTCAAAATCACCTGCAATTATTTTTTCTACTAAAAAACGATACCCTTGTTCAGGACCATAACCCCTGAAGGTCTTTGCCGTCGCCATTTCATCCACTGCTTGATGCATGGCTTCAATTACAGCTCCTGCCAATGGTTTGGTAACATCTCCGATACCCATGGAAATCAATTTTGCTTCCGGATGATTCTTCCTGAATAAACTGACCTTTCCGGCGATTTCGGAAAAAAGATACCGTCCTTGCAACTTTAAAAAATTATCGTTAACCAATATCATACTATTCTTGTATATTTAAAATCTCTCCTTCAAAGACCATTACGGCCTCACCTGTCATGTAGACATGGTTGTTTTCGGGATTCCATTCTATTTGTAAACTACCACCGCGTAAATCAATCACGGCTTTTCTATTTAGTCTGCCGGTTAAAACGCCTGCAACCAACACTGCGCATGCTCCGGTTCCGCAAGCCAGTGTTTCTCCGGCTCCTCTCTCCCATACACGCATTCTTGCATGTTCCAGACTCAGTATTTCGACAAATTCTGTATTTGTACGTTTGGGGAAAATCTGGTTCAATTCGAATTTAGGACCTAATTCCGGTAGATCAAGTGCATCAATGTCACTGGTAAATAAGACAGCGTGAGGATTTCCCATCGATATGCAGTTCACTTCGTAATTGACCTGATCAATTAAAAGAGGAACCCGGATGGCCTCACCACCGGAAAAAACAACCGGAATCAGAGATGGTTGCAAAATAGGCCCCCCCATATCTACACAGACAGAACTGACCAATCCATCTTCTATCTTCAGGTTTAACATTTTGATACCTGCTTTTGTTTCAAGTGTCAAAGATGTTTTTGTTGTTAACCCCTTTTCATAAACATATTTACCGACACAACGGGATGCATTCCCACACATCTCAGCTTCTGATCCATCCGAATTATACATTCTCATACGAAAATCAGCTGTTACTGAAGGCATGATTAGGACAAGACCGTCTGACCCCACACCAAAATGCCTGTCGCTGAGTTTTACAGCCAAGGCTGAAGGATCACTGATACGCTCCTGCATAGCATTCACATAAATGTAATCATTACCTGCACCATGCATTTTGGTAAATCTCATAATTCGACTATTTTCCTAGGTTAAAATTCTTATCGGTACAAATATATTAGTAAATTTTGAAATCACAATACAATTTTGTCTTTTTATCAGTTTAAAAAGTCCTTTTACTTTCTTTTTGTACTAATTTTCTAATTTTTACGAATCTTTAAAACCATAATGCTTATTTTGACTGCCTTTTTGAGCATTTTGTAAATTACATATTTCAGATTTCGTAGTCAACGACAGTTCTTGAGCAGTTCACTTCCTTGACAAAGGACTTTACTGCCACATGTAGCGGATGTTCATCATAAAGTTTCAGATCGGCCTTATTCGCGAATTCCGAATAAAGAGCCACATCATAACTCATCTCTGTTTGAGAGAAATCGATACCAACTTCCAGTTTCAGAAGTCCTGGAATTTGTCCGTTCAGCACTTCCAGCTTTTCCTTTATCATTCTGGCATTTAAAGCTTTATCATTGCCGCTAGCTTCCTCTTTCAGTTTCCAAAATACAATATGCTTAATCATTTTAAGATGGTTTTTAAGTTGAAACAAAGGTAAGAAGAAGCTGCCGAATTCCAGCTACCCAATAAGCTAGAAATAGTTATGCTTTACTGGATAGTTGAATATATGTGAATATTGCAAATTATTGTGAAAGTTCTGTAACAAATCCTCTTGTAAAACGAACCATCTTTGTCTATATTTTCGAACGAATAATTAATGGTAATGGAACGAATGGTTGTTCATAAAGCAAAAGATTTTATAGTAAAACGATCAATTCGTTTTGGTGAAAAAACTTTTATTAAAAAGCAGGATGCAAGCAACTTCATTACGGATTTAGCAGATGCAGTCCTATTTATAACGCGGGTTATAAAAGAGACATTCTCGCGTCACTTTGAATTTAAAGAATTTCTGCATCAATGTTATCAAATTGGATACATGACATTGCCACTCATCTCAATAACAGGTGCAATCATTGGCTTGGTGCTCACCATCCAGACACGTCCGGTTCTGGTTAATTTTGGCGCTGAAACGTTACTTCCCGGAATGATAGCCGTATCCTTGATCAGGGAAATGGGACCTGTCATTACAGCACTTATTTGCGCTGGAAAAATCAGTTCAGGTATGGGGGCAGAATTAGGTTCCATGAAAGTGACCGAGCAAATAGACGCCATGGAGGTGTCTTCTACCAATCCAATGCGATTTCTGGTGGTCCCCAGAGTATTGGCGGCAACGCTGATGATTCCTTTGTTGATTTTGTATGCAGACACATTGGGTATTTTTGGTAGTTGGTTAGGTGCCAATATAAAAGGCGATGTATCTTTTATATTGTTTTTCTCACAGGCATTCAGTCATATTGATTATATGGATTTTCTTCCTGCGTTCATCAAATCATTTTTCTTTGGAGCAGTCATCGGATTGGTGGGTTGTTATAAAGGATACAATGCAGGCCGTGGCACTGAAAGCGTAGGCATAGCAGCAAATTCTGCTGTTGTGTTGGCGTCACTTCTGGTTTTGATTACAGATATGATTGCAGTACAAATAACAGATATGATAAATTAATTTGAAAATGGAAGTAGATGCTCGTACACCTGTCATCGAAATTACGAATCTCAAAAAAGCATTTGGGGACCAAGAGGTGCTGAAAAACATTTCTTTAAATCTTTATAATGGAGAAAATCTCGTGATTCTGGGTAAATCAGGATCGGGTAAATCTGTACTGATAAAATGTCTGGTTCGTTTATTAGAACCAGATAGTGGAGAAGTGCATATTCTTGGAGAAGAAGTAGGTAAATTAAATACAAAGAACCTGGGTACTCTGAGAAAAAAGATCGGTTTCCTTTTTCAAAGTGGCGCTTTGTATGATTCCATGACTGTAAGAGAAAACCTGGAATTTCCATTGCGCAGGATAAAAAGGAATTTATCAAGTAATGAAACTGACAAGATTGTGAGAGAAGTGCTCGAAAATGTCGGATTATCGGATGCCATAGACAAAATGCCCTCACAACTATCCGGTGGCATGCGAAAAAGAATTAGTCTGGCAAGAACTCTTGTCGCCGACCCTTTGATCATGCTCTATGATGAGCCTACAACAGGTCTTGACCCGGTAACATCTGATGAAATAAGTTTACTCATTAATGATGTTCAAAAAAAGTATAAAACTACTTCCATCATCATCACCCATGATATTGAATGCGCTCGTCATACAGCGAATCGTTTAATTATGCTTCAGGACGGTGAAGTTTATATGGAAGGAAATTTAGAAAAATTTGAAAAATCAACAGACCCTTTAATCAGTTCATTCTTTAAATAAAACACAAACAAGATGAATACGCACAGCTCAAGATTCAAAATGCGTTTAGGACTATTCATAATTGGTGGAATAAGTCTATTGGTATTTGCTCTTTTCATTATTGGAAAGCAAAAAAACTTATTTGATCCTGTCTTCAAACTGAAGACAAACTTCAAAAATATAAGTGGATTACAGGTAGGAAACAATATCCGGTTTTCAGGTATTAATGTAGGTACTGTTGATAACATAAACATTATCAATGATTCCACTGTCAGGGTTGAACTTTTAATAAAAAAAACTGTTCAACAGTTTATTAAATCGGACTGCGTAGTGGCAATCGGTTCTGAAGGAATTATTGGCGACCGTATCATCCTACTTACTCAAGGAAGTTATGATGCGCCAACAGCAAAAGATGGTCAGGTTCTTGCATCTAAAGAACCCGTTGAAACGGATGCCATCATACAAAGCCTCATGGTAACAGCAAATAATGCGGAGGTTATTACCAATCAGCTTGCAGAAATTATGTATAAGATAAATCATGGAAAAGGTACACTCTCCAGGTTGCTCCAGGATTCGACCATTGCGGAGAATCTGAATCAAACAATTGTCAACCTGAAACAAAGCAGCAGGGGTTTGGATGAAAATATGAAGGCAGCAAAAAGTAATTTCCTTTTTAAAGGCTATTTTAATAACAAAAAGAAGGCCGCTCAGAAAAAGAGAGATGATGCTGAACAAAAAAAAGAAGCAGAAATAAAAGCGGAAACAAAAGCGGAAACAAAAGCTAGAAATAAAAAGTAATTATTATCTCTATAATTATCGAAAAATGTTTGTTGTTTTGTATTTTTGGAAATCCAATTACTCTTGTTAATTCATGGAGAAACTGAAAATGAACAAAAAAAGAATGGAAATGTGGCACAAAAATATTTTCATTCTTTTTTGTCTTATGATTCTTATCAGTGAGTCTGCCTATTCACAAAGAGCTACTGTCAAAACAGATACCACCCATATTTATAAAAACATTGAGACTTATTCAAGACGAAGCAAGTTTACGCGGTTTATGTATGCTTTAATTTTTAAACCACAAATACGAATACTGAACAAAAGAAATTCATACCGGAAACTGATTCAAAAACCATATAGCAATTTTGAAGGAAAAGTGATTCGAAAAATTGACATTCAAACATTGGACCCGTTTGGCTATTCTATTACAGACACAATATCACAACTCACTCTTTTATCGAAAGCTGGGAATAAATTACATCTCAAATCTCAGCACATCACTATTCGAAACTTATTACTCTTTCATCAAAATCAAAGATTCGATTCGCTTCTTGTCAAGGAATCAGAACGCTTGGTGCGTAGCAATAGCTATGTGAGCAATGTTTCTTTTTTCGTAAAAAGCACTTCAAATAAATCGGATTCAGTCGATATTTTTATTCGTGAAATCGACAACTGGAGTCTGGTACCAAAAGTAATAGCTTCTACTTCAAGCAACACTGTCATTTTAACAGAAGAAAACTTCCTGGGCCTTGGTCATGAGTTTCGCAATAATTTTTCCAGAAATATTTCGAATGGGATAAATGCATACAGCACAAATTATGTCATTCCAAATATTCAAAACACGTATATAAGTACTACTCTTCACTATGAAGCCGACGAATACAAGAATTTCAACAAAAGCCTGAACGTTGACCGTCCGTTTTATTCTCCATTGGCAAAATGGGCTGGCGGTGTGTCTATTAAAAGCATCAATTCTGTCACCACTCCTTTGAAGTACAAATACAACACTCAAGATTATTGGGCAGGATATGCCAAGCAAGTTTTCAAGGGTAACTCGTTGGATGAACGTACCACCAGCCTGATTTTAACGACAAGGTATTTTCATACACATTTTCTGGAAATGCCGTCTATCATTGAAGATCCTTTGGCTTATTATTCAGATGAGAATTTTTATCTGGCAGGAATCGGTATTTCGACCCGAAAATATGTTCAGGATAAATACGTTTTCAAATATGGTATCACGGAAGATGTACCTATTGGAAAGGTTTACGGACTGACAGCAGGTTATCAGTTAAAAAATGGTTCAAACCGATTGTACTTGGGTGCACGATTCTCTACAGGCAATTATTATTCATGGGGTTATTTCAGCTACAACCTCGAATACGAATCCTTCTTTCTTGCATCCATAGCCCAAGAGGGTATTCTGACCGCAGACATCAATTATTTTACAGGTTTGTTTGAAATTGGTAAATGGAAATTCAGGCAATTTGTAAAACCGGAACTTACATTAGGTATCAACCGACTACCCATCGATAGCTTGACTCTCAATGACGGTTATGGACTGGGTGGATTTAAAAGCAAGAACTTATCGGGCACCAGTCGCTTTTTACTTTCACTTCAAACACAAGTTTACGCACCCTGGAATTTAATTGGTTTCCGTTTTGGCCCGTTTTTGACCTATACACTAGGTGTACTTGGTCATCCCGAAACAGGATTTAAAGACCAGAGACTGTTTTCACAAATAGGTTTGGGCGTTTTAATAAAGAATGAGAATCTAATCATCAATACTTTTCAATTTTCCTTTTCTTTTTACCCCCAGATGCCTGGCAATGGCTATAATATTTTTAAAACGAACTCATTTAAAACAACCGATTACGGCTTCAGTAATTTCGAAATTGGGAAACCGGCTACAAAGGTGTTTCAATGAATTTATTCAGACAACCGATTATAGCTGATTGTCAAATTTTATGGCAGTATCTTTTTTCTTCTGGCTTCCAAAGTTGTAGCTAATTCCCACATAAATCAGTCGTGCACTACGTTTTCGAACAGTTTTCTGATAAAGTTCCGGAGTATCTATGATTGAACTGTTTTGCATCGTATTAAAAACATCGGATATCGTAAAAAGTGCGGATACCTTGTTCTTTAAAAACTCTTGTTTCAGACCAAGATTTGTTACAAAAGACGGGAGACGCTTTCCTTGAGGAGTCAGGCTCAGAGAAGAATAATTGGATGACACTTGCAACATGGAACTTTTTGTCAAATTGACTGTAGAATTTAAATTTGCAGTCCAGGATAGACTCGATTTTTTTGAGCTATAGCCTAAATTGGACGCATCTATGGTAGATAAAAAGGTGTTGGTGCTTAGGTTCAAATTAATAATCTGTGCTAAAGTAGTCGATGCAATCAATTCAAGCCCCAGAGAACTGCTCTTGGATAGATTCTCCGCTGTATTTATCAATACAGAATCATTCAAATATTTAGTAATGCTGGTCAAACCATTGAATCTGTATCTGTAATAAAGGGTTGAAAGGAAGGTCGTATTTTTCTTATTATATTGATAGCCAAATTCTATGGAATGAATATCCTCCGGTTTGAGCCTTGGGTTACCTATCCGTAGATTGTATGGATTCTGATACTCAGGAAATGGATTCAATTCGTCACCTTCCGGGCGACGTACCCTATGGCTGTAATTCAATTGCAGTTCATTGATGTCAGACAACTTGTAGGACATATGCAGCGAAGGGTATAATTTGAAATTAGTACTTTTGAATATCGAATCTGTTGTAATCTGGTTTGAATTCGCGAATGCCATTTCGGACCGCAAACCTGCTAAAAATCCAAATTTACCGAATGTCCTTTCATAGGTAGCAAACAATACGTGGATATTTTCCGTGTATATAAAATGGTTCGTTTTCTGGAGGTCCTTTTGCCATGTAGCAGATAACGGATTAAGGGATTCACCGTAAAAGTCCATGTCGTTTTGACGTGATTCCAGAATATAACCCGTTTCAAACAGACTTTCCTCCGTAATCGGATTGGAATACTGAATGGAAAGTTGCGATTCTTTATCACCCTGTTTGATTAAGGTGTTGTCATAAGTCGTTTCAGCATTCGGGAAATTAATGATATTGGTGTAGTGATTATCTTCCACCTCGTTGGATGCCGATGACGTGTAATCAATAGTTAGTTCATGCCCTTCCTTACTGAATGAATGTTTAAAGTTCGCGGAAAATTCCAGGTCTTCCTCCATTTCCGGATCAATGCGATTTCGGTCATAATTTTTGGTAATAACAGAATTTGCATCTTTTAGCAAGGTATTTACTTTTTCAACTTTGTTTTGATTGCGGTAGTTGTAATTGCCCGAAACGCCCAACTGATTGTTGTCGTTCAGTTTATAATCAATCCCTGCATTAAAGATTTGGGATATAGGTCTGGACTTATCATTTGAATGCAAATCCGTAAAACTAACCTGATTCAATGAATCCGTTTTTCTTCTCAAATCGGTATTGTATCTTTTTCTGTCGTCCTGACGCAACCCGTAACTTCCGAAAATATTGAATTTTCCTGAATTGTAGTTGGTAATGATATTCCCATTGTAACGGTCATCGTTTCCGATATTACCCATTATTGTACCATTCATTCCAAGAGATTTATTCTTCTTAAGTACAATATTAATAATACCGGAAGTGCCATCTGGTTTATATTTTGCAGAAGGATTGGTTATAACCTCAATTTTCTCAATGGAATTGGCAGGCATTTGCTGTAAAACAGCTGCCCTGTTGGCTCCCATCAGGGCTGATGGTTTTCCGTTAATAAGAATCATTACACTTTCAGACCCTCTCAAACTAATAATGCCATCCATATCTACTGTAACAGAAGGCACGTTTTGCAACAATTCGCTTACAGAACCGCTTTTGCCGATCAGGTCCTCACCTACATTGAAAACTTTTCGGTCGATGGAGTTCACAAACGTGGACCGTTTGCCTGAAATGACCACTTCGTTTAATTTCAGGTTTGACGTTGTGAGACTCAATCCTCTAAATTGAATTTCCTTATTTTTCTCATCAATAGTAAAAACAGGAGTCTCTTCTTTTCCATACCCTATAAAACTATAGATGATGGAATAGTTTCCCTTTGACAGCTTCTCGAAACGAAATTTTCCTTTGATATCTGTTAACGTTTCTACAATCTTTGATGTATCTGATAGATCACGAATGGCAACTTTGGCTAATTCAATAGGATTATGCGACTCTTTTTCAATAATAACACCTGAAACAATTCCATTAAATTGGTTTTGTGAGAAAGCGCCAATTAGAATCAACCAAAAAAAGGTAAAAAGGATGTAAGCTTTTCTTTTCATTAGTAGTTATTCGTGAGTTTTGTTTACTGTCTTTTTCACCAGTAACACATGTCGTTCATCTTTATATATATATGAAATAATTAAACCACTGGTTTCAACAATATGTTTAACAAGTGCCAATCCAAGACCTAAGTGCTCGGGTGATTGATCTCCTTTTTTAAAACGGTTAAACAATAATTCAGTGGAACAAGTCGGCGCTGGACCTGTATTGCTGATTTCAAACAAATCTTTTTCTATAGTAATATTCACTTCTCCATTTGGAAAATTGTGTTTAATGGCATTGTTTAAAAGATTAGAAATCAAGATATCCGCCAACATCGGATTGATTTCAAAAACGAATTCGTCGTTCTTTTTAAATTTGATTTCAATCTCTCTTTGTAGAATTATTTCAGCGTAAATCTCCAGATATTTATCAAAAGCCTCTGTGAAATTCACCCTTTGCTTTTGTTCAAATTGACGGTTTTCGATTTTCGTGAGCAATAACAAGGACTGGTTAAGCCGTGATAAACGGACAGTATTTTCCAACGCCTGGTCAATCAATTGGGCATCCTCGTTGTTCAAATTTTCGCTTTGTAAAAGACTCTCCAGTTTGGATCGAATGATGGAAAGAGGTGTCTGGAGTTCATGAGCCGCATTTTCAGAAAATTCTTTCATTCGAAAATAATCGGACTTAATTTGTTCGATCATTTTCTGCAAAGAACTATTTAATTCATTCAGTTCCTCAATCTGTGAATCTTTATACTTGAATGAAACATCAAGATCGTTGATATTCAATGATTTAATTGCTGCTATCGTTTCCAGAAAAGGGGACCATATTTTTCTGTTCAGGTAGGAATTTGACACATAAAGAATCATGCAAAATAACCCAAAGACAAACATTAAGCTAAGGAATATACCAAAAAACAAATCCACTGTTTCAATCTTGGATTTTTTTATGAGGATGACATACCTGGCATTTTTAGTTTGTGCAGAAAAACGGATGACCCTGAACGGAATCATGTCTTTTTCAACATCGTCATACATCAATGAATCAAATATCTCAGGTTTACGAATTACATCTGCGGATGTTTCCTTCACAAAAAAGTTGTCATACAAAGGTATTGATAATTTATTAAAATGATCGACCGACCGGATGGCATTTACAACGTGAACTTTTTCGGTATTCAATTGTTCATCCATCTCTTGATCTAAGTTGTAGGAGATGGCAAAAAAAATCAAAACGCCGGCAAAATTGAAGAACAACAACAGACTAATCAAATAGTAGCGGTTGGTTATCGATAATAATTTTATTGGTCTTCCCATTTGTATCCTATTCCATAAACCGATTTCAAATAATTTGTACAGCCTGCATCCTGGATCTTTTTTCTTAGATTCCGGATGTGCGTGTAAAGGAATGCATACGAATCAGACAGCTCTATTTCATCCGGCCACAAGTGTTCAACGATGGCTAGTTGTGAAAGTACCTTGTTTTTATTTGTGATGAAATAAACCAATAAATCAAACTCTTTACGGGTCAATATCAACGACTTATCATTTATCGTCACATTTTGAGCAACATGATCAATCCCTATTTCATTGAAAGTGGTCTTATTATTCCCTTCTTGAAACCGTCTTCTGATTATGGAATTGATGCGGGCATTCAGCTCACTCAGGTGAAAAGGCTTCACCAGATAATCGTCTGCACCGATATTTAAACCTTTCAGTTTATCATCCAGTGAATTTCGCGCTGATATGATAATGATGCCGGTTTTTGATTTTTGAGATTTGAGTTCCTGAACAAGATCAAAGCCAGAACCATTTGGGAGGTTGATATCGACTACAATGCAATCGTACTCAAAATCAGAAATCTTAAGCTTGGCTTCTTGAAAATCAGGTGCTGTTTCCACAACCATATTTTCAACCTCCAGATATTTCTTAATATCTTGTAGTAAAGCGATTTCATCTTCTATAACGAGCACTTTCATTTCATCCATTATTTTACAAAAGAAAGACTAAAATCTAAAGCAAAATTGAAGGAATGATAAACCGACTTTAAATTTACTTTAGAATCAATAAGTACTATTGTTTTGTATATTACAACACAAATCTACATTTAAAAAACGAAGTTATGAAAAACGTGATTTTAATTGGGTTGCTGGCGTTGTTGAGCACCAACGCCATTGCCCAGAAAAATGAAAAAAAAGAGGAAAAAAAAGTAAATGCACCAGCATTGGTCGTCAAGGCTTTTCAAAAAGATTTCCCCAAGGTGACAAAAGTAAACTGGAGTGCCGAGGGTACAGCTTTTGAAGCTGAGTTTAAACTGAATGGCGTTGAAGCCAGTGCTAACTATGATAAAGCCGGTAAAAGGACAGAGACAGAACTCGAAATTAAAAAGGAGCAAATACCTGCCAAGGCATTGAGTTACATCAAGAAAAATTTCAGCACGTATAAAATATCGGAGGCCGCCAGGATTACCGATGCAAATAAGCTCGTATCTTACGAAGCTGAAATGACCAAAGCCGGGAAATCGTTCGATCTGATCTTTGATACTAACGGGAATTTTTTGAAGAAAGAATAGGAATAGAATGCCACTAATAATTAAAAGAATGAGACCGTTTCAAATGACAAAATGTTACATAATCGCTTTTATTGTTTTGGTTATTAGTGATATAAACAAAATTAGCGCAGAGGAGAAGGACACTATAGACACTAAAAAATACGTTGTATATACTGGTTTCTTTGAGAGTGGAAGGGTTCAATCCAGCAACCAATTTCTGAAAAAACTAAATGCCACCGGTGAAGAATTGGGAGAATTCACCGCATTATCCTTTCAGATACTGAAACAAACAACAGGTAAGGAACTTTGGGAGCAGTATTACCAATATCCAAAATACGGTATTGGTATCTATGGTGCCCGGTTCTTTCAAAATAACTATTTAAGTACCCCCATTGCTCTTTATGGGACCTATGAAGCACCTCTCAAAAAATGGAATAAATTAAGTCTGAATTACAATGCGGGATTTGGAGTCACGTTCAATTGGGAATCCTACAATCCTGTCGAAAATAATCAGAACATTTCATTGGGTGCTGTACTAACGTCCTATATTGATGCCGGGCTTTCCCTGAGTTACGAAATCAGTCCGCATTTTGACTTTGGAGTTGGATATAGTTTTACCCATTTTTCCAACGGAGCCATGAAAATACCGAATTTTGGATTAAATACCATGGCGCCTAGATTTAGCCTTAAATACATCGTAAACAGATTTGAATCCCCAAAAGTAAAACCGATCTTTCCTCCATACATCCAAAATACAACCCTTGACCTTTCCGTATACGGTGGAGAAAAAAATGTGATTTACCCAGATCAGAATATTGACACGGCATCTGTATTCAATGGATTGTATTATCCTGTTTTCGGTATCAATGCCATTTTATACAGGCAGATCAATTATAAATCAAAAATAGGAATCGGAATGACAATGAGTTACGATGGCACAAAAAATGCGGTTGTCGATGTAGTTAGGGGCTTGCCTGACCCAGACCAAAGCCTTCGTAAGGAGAATATCACTTTAAGTATTTATCCTTCCTACGAATTGGTTTTTAATAAAATAGCCTTGTTTGCACAACCCAGTTTCTATATTATCAAGCATCAAACCACCTACATGCGCCCCCTGTTTTATGCTCGGGTAGGCTTCAAATATCAATTAAGTAACAATCTGTATACCGGCCTTGCCTTACATTCATACAATGCTCATAAAGCCGATCATATAGAATGGACGATGGGTTATCGAATACCACTTTCTAAAATGTCAGATAAATAAATTTTCACAGTATCTTTGAGGCAAACTTTAACAGCTTCTGAATCCTAAAAAAAGCACTACAAAATGTTACAGAAATTTCTACTTTTTTTTGCTGTTCTTGTTTGCTTCAGTAATACTTCCCAGTGCCAAAACACGGACATTAAATTGCTGCGCGAAATCAATTTAAACCGCAATCAATCGCTTGATGGTACTTTTAAAGCTATTACGAACTCAGCAGCACCTATTTCAGTCGGATTGCCTATTGGTCTGTTTGGCGTGGGGTTAATTACAAAAGACTCTGCATTAACACGCAACGCCTTGGTGATAGGCACTTCCGTTGTCGTATCAACTATACTCACTACGGTGATGAAAAAAGCCATCAATCGCCCCCGACCGTACGAGACCTATCCGGATATTGAAAAGCTGTCAGATGGTGGAAGTGCATCTTTTCCTTCAGGTCATACGTCCGGTGCCTTTTCTTTGGCCACCTCACTGAGTCTTGAATACCCCAAATGGTATATCATCGCTCCATCTTATGCCTGGGCTTCTGCTGTTGCCTATTCACGGATGGATCTGGGCGTCCATTACCCTTCGGATGTTTTGATGGGTGCAGTCGTTGGTGCAGGTAGTGCCTGGTTATGCCATTACGTTAACAAAAAGATATTCAAACAAAAAAACATACTTCACTGGGTCCAATAAGTTAGACGGATGAAAAAAACAATCTTTTTTCTACTATTCATCTTTCCTCTATTTCAGGCGATGGCCCAAACCAAAGACCTGAGCTTTTTTATTGGTGAAGGCCTGAACAACAGTCCTTTACTTAAAGAATACCAAAACCGGGAGCAGAGGAATAAGCTTGACAGCATGAATATCGCTGCCAAATCAGGTTTTAATGTACTGGCAGAGAGCAACAATTCCTATGCTCCTGTCATTAAAGGCTGGGGATATGACGAGGTAAAGACCGACAAAGCAAATGTCAGTGCACTCTTAACAGTCTCTAAGGAACTGACAGGAGCCCGAAACAGGCGAAAACAGTACGAATTAATCGCACTGGAAAATCAGTCTGCCAAGAATGCGGGCAAGGTTACAGAACAAGAATTAAAGAAAAGCATTACGGAGCAATATATCGCAGCGTATAACAGTGAGCAGCAACACCTTTTCAATCAGGAAATACTAAATCTTCTAAGTAAAGAAGAAACCTTTCTGAACAAACTGACACAAGCCGGCATCTACAAACAAACGGATTATCTCTCTTTCAGCGTGAATCAACGACAACAGAAAATCCTGGTCAAAAGCCTTAAAAACCAATATGACTACGACTTTTTCACCCTTTGCTACCTGTGTGGCATAAAGGACACCAGCGTTTACAACTTATCTGATCCGGCACTAAAGGCAGAACAACTTCCCGATTTATCTTCATCCGTCTACTACCGTCAATTTGTACTGGACAGTCTCAAAATACAGCATTCCAAAGAGTTGGTTGATCTGGACTACAAACCAAAAATTAGTGCTTATGCAGATGCAGGCTATCTTTCATCCTTATCCTATATGCCGGGTCGTAATTTCGGAGCAAGTGCCGGTTTTACGCTGAGCATTCCAATTTACGATGGCGGACAAAAAGAAATCCAACATAAGCAACTGGCTATTGATGAAAAAAATCGCAGCAACTACGCCGATTTTTACAAATCAAACTATCAACTGCAGCTCAACAATCTCTGGAAACGATTGAGCGCTAATGGGGAAATGTCCGGGCAAATAGCTGAACAAATTCACCTTGTAAAAACCCTTATGGAGGCCAATCACAAACTCCTGGAAAGTGGCGATATTCGTATATCCGAATACCTGGATGCCATAAGCAACTACCTGAATGCAAGGAATTTACTCATCGAAAATACGATTGAGAAATACCAGATTATCAATGAATTAAATTATTGGAACCGTACAAAATAGTCCGTCATGTCTAAAAAAATCATTGTATTATCCGTATTAATTACGTTTGCCTTTTTGTCTTGCAAGTCAAATAAAGAGGAATCCAAGCCTGCTGAAAACGCCACACCAGTCACTATTACCCATATCCAAACAGGTCGGATGGATGAGGTTATAGAGCTCAACGCCACTTCTGTTTTTCAGGTAAAATCGTACATAAAATCACCCGTCAACGGTTATTTGCAGGAAGTGAACGCCCGCTTAGGCGAAAGCATTGGAAAAGGACACAAAATGTTTGTTATCCGCTCCAAAGAAGCTGAAAATTTGGGGAACACCGTCAACAAACTGGATACCGCTTTTCATTTTAATGGCATCACACAAATCAAAGCCCCTTGCAACGGTTATATTACAGATCTATCCTATCGTTCAGGCGATTATGTACAAGATGGTGAAACACTTGCCGCCATTAGCGATATCAATAGTTTGGTTTTTATGCTCGAGCTGCCTTATAGCTTAAAATCCTTCCTGCCCAACAACACTACAGTGACCCTTACTTTGCCCGATACTAAAAAATTAGCCGGGAAACTTTCTTCAGCCATGCCAGTTGTGGATCCTATATCCCAAACTCAAAGCCACGTTATTCGACTCACAAAAAGCACTTTAGTACCTGAAAATCTGATTGCCAAAGTCTCCTTCATAAAAACGTCAAAGACAAATACCGTTTCACTACCCAAAGCAGCCGTTCTAACCAATGAAATTCAAAGTGAGTATTGGATCATGAAAATGACAGGTCCTTCAACGGCAGTCAAGGTGCCTGTATTAAAAGGTATGGAAAGCAACGACCGGGTTGAAATCGTTTCACCACATCTGACCCTTTCCGACCAGATACTCCTGACTGGAAACTATGGGTTGCCCGATACAGCAAAGGTTACTATTGAAAACGTCGCAAAATGAAAAAAAACTTTTTCACTACCTATAAAAGCCCGCTGACTTTAGCCATTGTCTTAGTCATATTGGGAGGAATGTTTGCCTATAGCAAGATGCAGACCTCCCTTTTTCCGGAAATAACTTTTCCAAAAATCAAGATTATCGCCGATGCAGGGGAACTGCCTGTTGAACAAATGATGGTTACAGTAACTCGTCCGTTGGAACTGGCAGTAAAAAAAGTGCCCGACCTGAAAACTCTGCGCAGTACTACAAGCCGTGGCAGCTGTGAGATTTCAGCATATATGGACTGGACTACGGATATTGACCTGAGCCAGCAACGCATCGAATCGAAAATCAATGAAATCAGGAATACACTGCCTCCTGACATGGATATCAATGTGGAACGGATGAATCCTTCCATCCTTCCCGTGATTGGATATACCCTCGAAAGTAAAACTCGTTCCCCTATTGACCTGAAGTTCCTGGCCACGTATACCGTCAAACCTTTTCTATCACAAGTGGACGGCGTTTCCGAAATCCGGGTGATTGGGGGTAAAGAAAAGGAATTTCTGATACTGCTCAACCAATCCAGAATGTCCGCTTTGGGTATAACGCCGGTAACAGTGCGTTCGGCCCTCAGTGAAACAGGGTTCGTAAAATCTAACGGGTATCTTTCCGATTACCGTTTCCTGTACCTGAGTATTACCGATGCCAGAATAAACAGCAGGGAGAAATTGGAAAATGTCGTGATAGCCGGAAGTAACAAACGTACGGTCACATTGAGCGATATAGCCGAAATAAAAATCGACGAAGCAAAAGAATATGTTAAAATCAATGCAAATGGGAAAGATGGCATCTTAATCGCTGTCATTAAACAGCCAAATTCCAATTTGATTGAGCTCTCCGATAAAATGGAGAAAAAACTGGCAGACCTCAGACAGGTTCTTCCAGCCGATGTGACCATTATGCCTTACTATGTTCAGGCTGACTTTGTAAACGACTCCATGAAAAGTGTCAGTGACAGTGTGTGGATTGGATTGATATTGGCCATTCTGGTCGCTGTGCTCTTTCTTAAATCAGCAAAGGCAAGCTCCGTCATTTTGATAACCATTCCAATAACTTTATTGCTGACAATGATTGTGCTTTATATGACCGGACAATCGCTCAACATCATGACATTGGGTGCCATAGCTGCTTCCATAGGTCTGATCATTGACGATGCCATTGTCGTAGTCGAACAGATTCATCGCACGCATGAGGAACATCCGGGCGAAAAATCCGTCAGTCTGGTGCACAAAGCCATCCATTACCTTTTCCCGGCCATGGTGGGATCCTCCTTGAGTACCATTGTCATTTTTCTGCCTTTTGTACTCATGTCCGGTGTGGCAGGAGCCTATTTCAAGGTAATGACCAATACCATGATCGTTACACTTTGCTGCTCATTCTTTGTCACCTGGATTGCTTTGCCTGTGATTTATCTTTGGCTGACCTCCAAAAAAGGGGAAAAAACAGTCAATCAGGAAAAAGAAGTCCATCTGGTAAAAAAACAAGGATGGGTGAATTATTTCATCACACGTCCATGGATTAGCTTAGCCTATATCGTTTTCCTTATTATTTCAGTCTTACTGATAGTACCTCGTCTGGAAACTGGTTTTTTACCGGAAATGGATGAAGGGAGTATTGTGCTCGATTACAAGTCTCCCCCGGGAACATCTTTGGAAGAAACAGACCAAATACTCAGAAAAGTTGAAAAAATACTTTTGACTATTCCTGAAGTTGAAACTTATTCCCGTCGTACCGGTACTCAAATGGGCTTTTTCATTACAGAGCCAAATGATGGTGACTACCTCATTCAACTTAAAAAGAAAAGAAAACGCTCTACAGAGGAAGTCATTGACGAGATCCGACAGCGTGTAGAAGCTTCTCAACCCTCACTTCAAATTGATTTTGGTCAGGTTATAGGCGATATGCTTGGTGACCTGATGGAATCGACTCAACCTATAGAGGTTAAAATATTTGGTTCAGACCGCAAAGAACTGGAAATCTTGTCCAGAAAAGTGGCTGGAATTGTATCCAATATAAAAGGTACAGCGGACGTTTTTGATGGTATAACTATTGCCGGCCCATACATCAACATTGAACCAAATTCAGAACATCTGGCACAATTTGGTATAACTCCCGCCAACTTGCAATCACAGATACAAACCTCACTGGAAGGAGACGTTGCAGGTGTTGCTTTTGATAATGACAGGCTGACAAACATTAGAATCATTTACCCGGATAACAACAAGTTGAGTGTATCAGACATTACTAAGCTGCAACTATTTTTACCCAATGGGAAGTTAATTCCTGTCACAGACCTGGCAAACATCCGACTTATGTCTGGTGATCCGGAAATACAACGTGAAAATCTGCAGAACATGGGTCTGGTAACAGCCAGATTGAATGGACGCGATCTGGGTAGTGTGATGAGCGAAGTAAGCAAACAGATATCCTCGAAAATAGCCTTGAAACAAGGTTACAGCATCACATACGGCGGTGCATGGCAAGAGCAGAAGCAATCTTTTCAGGAACTCATGTTCATACTGATTACAGCAAGCTTGCTTGTTTTTTGCGTAATCCTGACCTTATTTAAAGATTTTCGAATTGCATGCATCATTCTGTTTATTGCGGTATTGGGTATCGCCGGCAGCTTTCTGGCTTTATTCCTCACAGGAACGCCTCTGAATGTAGGCAGCTATACCGGACTCATCATGATTGTTGGTATCATTGGTGAAAACGCCATATTCACCCATCTGCAATACCGGGAAGCAGCGGAAAGAATGAAACTGGATGATGCAATCGTATTCGCCATTTCTACACGATTGCGACCCAAATTGATGACTGCACTTGGGGCCATCATTGCACTCATGCCTTTGGCATTGGCTTTTGGTACCGGATCTCAAATGCATCAGCCTTTGGCTATTGCAATCATTGGCGGTTTCCTGGTTGCGTTACCTTTATTATTGATCGTGTTACCCTCTCTGATCAGATTATTTTATCAGAATCGAAAAGCAATCAGTTAAGAAAACCAGTCTAACAATCTTAACTTGGTAACCTCTTTTACCCCGGTCTGCAAACTGGTCCCAAAAGTTAACCCCAAAAGTTTTTATCAAACTTTTGGGGTTAACTATAAAAGTAAGGACTTAATAATTCTCTATTTCATAAGCACTAGTTTCCCTGTATCAGATCCTGAGCGGATCAGGTACATCCCGTTATCCAACCCTGAAAGATCTAGGGTAACCTGACCTGAGAGGGCAATGCCTTTCATAATAAGTTTTCCCTGAAGGTTGAATAGCTCATAATTCTGGGCATCACTTTTCAAACCACTGATTGTAACGACACCCTTGGAAGGATTTGGATAAATGGAGAACAATCTGTCGTTTGATTCTTTTGAAACGCCTACCATTTCTGATAGTGGAAGCAATTTCCAATATTCTCCAAAATGGTTATCCACATCGTAACGGTTCAATGAAATACCCACGCTCGTATTGGGAAGTACCGGCCAAGGCGCTTTGTTGTTGTAAATCACCTGATCAATAACCTTTCCAAAAATATTTACCAACTGAATTTTCTCACCAGCATCATCAAGGTGGCCACTTTCCCATTGATAAACAACAGCACCCTTACTATTCCAAAAAGTGGAAGTTGCCAGAGATGTGACGTATATTTTCTCTTTTGGTGTGAGAGTAACCCCTAAAGGGAAAGTAAAGTTTATGCCACTGGTAAACATGCAACTATCCAACTGAATGGGGGAATCTCCCGGATTATACAATCCGATGAATTCAAGATCCTCTTTACCTGGATCTGAAGCGTAAGCAATATCGCTGATCATAGCAGAAATTGGGAGTTTTGGCAACTTCAGATTGGCACCAAGGTTTTTCCCAAAAGTTCCTGAGCCAATGAGAGGCGACCCCGCTAATAAGGAAAAATCGTATTGTACAGGATCTGCAAACAGAGGGTTCCCAACTACGTTATTTTTCCCATCAGGTAATTTCTCCGTATCATCTGATGTATTAGAAATATCAATCT
>Ga0209430_1000076_pt1 | contig 152403 bp, 91 predicted proteins | sample BarGraIncub1133A_FD_184504 | JGI IMG/M metagenome (GOLD analysis project Ga0209430, IMG submission 184504) | Arctic peat soil microbial communities from Barrow, Alaska - Barrow Graham LP Incubations 11-33A (SPAdes) (version 2) | ecosystem: Environmental > Terrestrial > Soil > Wetlands > Peat...
AAGATGAGATCTCTCATAGAGTAATCTAGTAAGACCCCTTGTAGATCACAAGGTTGATAGGCCAGGTGTGTAAGTCTAGTAATAGACTCAGCTGACTGGTACTAATAGGTCGAGGGCTTGACTTAATTAGTTAGCACTACGTGCTAACGACATTCATTCTAAAATACACGCTTTCTTCTGTGCAGTTTTGAGGGAGCATACTCTTTGAGATGTTTACCTCTATAAATCTGGTGACGATAGCTAAGGGGTTCCACCTGTTCCCATACCGAACACAGCAGTTAAGCCCTTATACGCCGAAAGTACTTGTTTGGAAACGAGCTGGAAGGATAGGTAGTTGCCAGTTATATTCCTGGATAGCTCAGTTGGTAGAGCAATCGGCTGTTAACCGATCGGTCGTAGGTTCGAGTCCTACTCCAGGAGCCATTTTATAAAAACACCATTCATTTTCGTGAATGGTGTTTTCGTCTTATTAAATGATATTAGCATTTTGATACTAATGAAGCGACTCACGAAAAAAATATCAAAGATTTTAGTTCCCTGCTTCATTAAGATAAGAATAGTAATATATGTTACGCTTTTCCATAAATAATGTTGCTGTATTTTTATTATTAAGGTAAATAAATTAGTATATATAGTGAGGTGCTTCTTGATGTCTCATTCAAAAATTAAATATTGTCCGTTTTGTGGTGCTCAGATATCACAAAATACGATGGTTAAGTATTGCTCACTTTGCGGAAGGCGGCTATTATTAAACGATAATAACAGTCAAGAGTCTCGATATGATGAGCAGATGGTTCTCCAAGATCAGTTATCACAAAAACAAATGGTTTTAAGTAATGATGATCATATGGAAATTAATATTGAAAATTATAATAGAATAAAAAAAGAAAAGTTTTTGCAGTCTAAATATTATAGTATTATATTAAAAGAGGCTACTGATAAACAAGGCTTAGTACATAAATTAGAAAAAGTATTATTGCGTGGTTCTTTTGCTATTCGATTAGCAGTTGATAATATACCTAGTATTATTATTTACAAGGCTAAAAATCAAGATATATTGGATTTCACAAAAATATTTATGGAAGAACAGGCTAGTGTCAGTGTTATAGCAGGTGATTTCAATGATAGGCCTACAGTGGAAGAATTATTTAATGTTTTTGAAAAATTAAGTGTACAGACACAAAAAAATATTAAAAATATGCCAATAAATTTATGGCTGGGCGATAGTATACATGGAACTTTTCCTCATACTTATAGGGATAATAAAGAAGGTATCATGGTTATAACTGACAAAAATATTTACTTTGTGCCTAATCATATATCTACTTTAACCTATCGTTGGTTTGTAAGATCATATAATTTATTATCAAAAATAGTCATGCAGGATCATTATTTAGAACTATTTTATAAAAATATGAAAGTGACTCGTATTGCTTTTACGGATAAACAACAGCTGACAGATGCTTACCAGTCTATTCTCCATGCTGTGCAGATATATAAATATTGAGATCTAAGAAAGACTTGGCTTAGCCAAGTCTTTCTTAGATCTCAATATTTAATAATATCTCTTATACTATTTTTAAGCGAGGATTAGGTTTATATTGCCGACCCACTTTGGCTGATGGTTGACCATCAACTACCACAATATCTGCAGTAAAATTTATACTTTCATTATAAAGACTGCTACCTACGGCATATGAATCAACTGGCACTTTAGCTGCTTCAAACTCTGAAATGCGTTGAGCGGTAAAGCCCCCAGATACCATAATTTGCACATGAGTGAATCCTTCAGCATCTAATGCTGAACGGACGTTTCTGACTAACTGAGGGCATACACCTGTGGGTTTAAAAGTACTCATATGAGGTATGACTGAGGCATCAATAAGTGTGTCAGACGTATCCAAGCGAACTGCCCATAGTTTATTTTTTAATTCATGGGCGACCGCTAAGCTAGTGGCAACACAATCATTATCAAAATCGACCAGAGCCACTCTCTTAATCGATTGATCAATATGCTGATCGAATGCTTTTGTTGCTTTTAATGTATCGCCTGAATAGATAGAAATTAGTGCATGAGGAATCGTACCAAGGGCTTCTCCTCCCCAGTACATTCCATTGGCAGGGGTAGAAACACCATATGCTCCTCCTATGTAAGCAGCATAACCATCGCTGGGTTGTACACTATAATGATCAAAACGGGAGGGAAAAAATAATAGTGGTTTGCCATTGGCTGCATTAACGGCATTGCGAACATTAGTAGCAATTTTTGTTTGGCGGGACAATACACCAAGATAAACTGTTTCTAGATGGGAAAAATCAGCAAGATCTCCTTCAATGGTCAGAACTGTTTCCCACGGCTCAAGATGATCGCCATCATGCAAAGCCTTAATAGTAAGACGTTCAGGATGGTGAGCACATTTTTGTATAATGGCAATAGCTTCATCAATTCCGCACAATATAGCACTATGACGTTGGAAAACCTGCATGAGTACACGAGGATGATAATTATCTCGGGTTAAAATTTCTGTAGTCCGTAAAAAATAGCGATCACTATAAAGGCCATTTTTAATTTCTTCGACTGGAATACGAAATTTATCTGGGGATAAACGTGATGTCATGTATAAAGCCTCCTAAAAATCTAATGTAAAAAATGATATAATGATTGGCTAACTATTTTATTATGGGCCTTCATATAATTTTCATTATGCAATCTATTTATGATACAATAAGTATAAATACTTTGGCAATCATTGAATTTATTGAAGGTATATGAAATACAACTCATATTGGAAAAATTACTTAGAAGAGCGTGTTTTAAGGGCAAAAATAAAAATTGTTATATTTATAAGTAGAAGTTGATTTTATAGGAGGTTAGAATGCTCTTTAATGAACATATCATCGAAATAAACAATCTTAAGCAAGCAGAAATAGAACTTTCTAAAATTAAATGTGATAAAGCTAGTATTAGTATTATATCTAATAAAGCGATATTTAAAATAATAAAGCTACAGAAAGTTTCGGCGAAAGATGCCAATTTGTTAAAACAAACATTTCTAACAAACGGTGGGGAGGTAGTTATAGCAAGAGGTATAGCAGATCTTAGTGTACCATATACAGATGTATTGATATGTGCTACATTGATACAATATAAGCTGGCATTAGCACAATTGAAAATACAGCCATGGGGATTACTGAAGATGGCCCAGGCAATTGAGTCTGTTTTACACAATGGTGAGCAGTTTCCTAAACGTGAATATTATTGGGATAAGCATACATTAACTATTATGCCACGACGTACTTTAATTATGGGGATTTTGAATTTCACACCTGATTCTTTCTCAGATGGAGGTCAATATAATACCATAGATATGGCTCTACGCCATGTGGAAGAGATGATTGAAAATGGTGCTGATATGATTGATATTGGTGCTGAATCTACCAGGCCTTATGGTGGAGGAAAAAAGATATCGGCTGAAGAAGAACTCAATCGATTAGCGCCTCTATTAGAAAAGGTAATATCCATATCCACGGTACCTATCTCAGTAGATACATATAAAGCTAGCGTGGCATCAGAAGCATTAAATCTCGGGGCTCATATGATAAATGATGTATGGGGCTTACAACGAGATGCTAAGATGGCTAAAATAGTAGCCCAATATGATGTACCTGTGATTATTATGCATAATCAGGAGGGTACTCATTATGAACAAGATATCATGTCACATATATATGATTTCTTGCAAACCAGTATTAATATTGGACTAGAAGCAGGTATTGATTTTAAAAGATTGATTATTGATCCGGGCATTGGCTTTGGTAAAACACTAGAACAAAACTTAATCGTAATGTCACGATTAGAAGAATTAAAATTATTAGGCTGTCCTATCTTGCTTGGAACTTCACGAAAAAGATTTATCGGCGAAATTTTAAATCTTCCTGTGGAAGACAGGGTAGAAGGTACTGGTGCAACAGTTGCTGTGGGGATTACTAAAGGTAGTAATATTATCAGGGTACATGATGTATTGGCTATGGCCCGAATTGCAAAAATGACAGATATGATGATGAGGAGTGATGGATAATGGGTAATAAAATTTTATTGCAGAATATGATGTTCTATGGTTTCCATGGTGTTTATGAATATGAGCGTGAGCAGGGTCAGAGATTTTATGTAGATGCTGAAATATGTGCAGATTTAAGTTTGGCAGGAACAACTGATAACGTTATGGATACAATTGATTATACAGTCGTATATAGTCATATTAAAGAAATAATGGAGAATCACCGTTTTCAATTATTGGAAGCCCTCGGCGACCATATTGCTGAGGTCATATTACAAATAACGATAGCTACTGAGGTTACGATAAAAATTAGAAAACCAGCTGTCGCTATACCTGGACCTCTGGATTATGTTCAGGTCGAAACGAACAGGAGAAAATAGACTAATGATTTTAATTGGGCTTGGTTCAAATATTGGTGATCGACAAAAAAATATTATGACAGCCATTCAGAAGCTAGGCATACATACAGGGATTCATATTGAAAAGATATCATCTTTATATGAAACAAAACCAGTGGGCGTAACAGAGCAACCAGATTTTTTAAATGGGGCTATCAGTATCACGACGCATTTAGCACCACACAAATTACTCGAAGTTTGTTTGCAGGTGGAATGCCAAATGGGGAGGATTCGTGATCAAAGGTGGGGTCCAAGGAATATCGATATTGATATTCTTGTGTATGATGATTATGTAATCGTGGATGAGGTGCTCTGCATTCCTCATCCGCGATTACATGAAAGAAGTTTTGTTCTTATCCCGCTGCAGGAACTTGTTGGGGACGCACCAATCTATCAAGGTCAAACACCTGGGGAATTGCTGGGCAAAATCGATGATCATAGTGATGTGGTGTTATACAAAAGAATGAATTATAATCTGTTACAGTTATAAAATAAGGAGGCTAACAGAAGTTGGCTAAGTTACCTAGAATATTATTTATCAGCGCTCCTGTAGGGGCAGGCCATATAAGAGCAGCTCAGGCAGTGAGTTTAGCACTGTGCAAGCATAATATTCATATTGAGACTAAAATGGCAAACGTTTTTGATTTTTTTAACCCTTATATTGGGGAATGGATTTTAAAAGTATATCTTAGAATATTAAAAATATTTCCCCAACTATATGGTATGGCTTATAGCTGGGGCAATGACAGCTATTTGGCATTGGCTGGTCGTAAAATAATCAGTAGCTATTTGGCTAGGCGTATGGAAAAATATATTTTGGCATATAATCCAACAGTGATCATATGTACTCATGCTACGCCAGCTGGACTTGTCGCTCATCTGATTAAAAAAAATAAAATAGAGATGACTATCGTGGCGGTGGTTACTGATTTTGTCGTACATCGTTTATGGATTTATCCTGAAATTGAGCATTATATAGTGGCTAATGAACATATGCGTGATATGCTAGTTGGGTATGGTATAAAATATAATGGCATAGAAGTAATGGGTATTCCAGTCGATGAAAAATTTTCCATAGTATCAGGTAAAGAGCAAATCGTAAGTGAGCTACAATTTAATCCTAATGTTAAAACTATTTTAGTCATGGGTGGCGGTGAGGGAATGTTGCCTATGGATGATATTGTTCTATGTTGCGAAAATATTAATATAACCCTACAGATGATAGTTGTCACAGGTCATAATAAGAGTATATATAACAAACTTGTTCAATTGCAGCCGAGCTTACGTAAAACAGTGAGAATTTTAAGGCATGTAGATAATGTTAATGAGTTAATGGCGGCTAGTGATCTTATTATTTCTAAGCCAGGGGGTATGACGTGTGCAGAAACCTTGTGCCAAGGATTACCTATGCTTATTTATTGTCCAATACCGGGACAAGAAGAAGCTAATACTAACTATCTTGTCAAATGCCAGGCGGCTTTGCGTGCTGATTCTTTAGAGGAAATACAAGTGATCATAAAGAGGTTGTTTATTGAAGAGCCAGAACAGTTGATTGCCATGCGCCAGAATGCTTTAGCTATCAGCCAACCAATGTCTGCCCCACAGATAGCCGAATACATAGTTAATTTTGTGTAGATGTGGCCTATTAAAGAATGCAAATAAGCAGTGAAAATGGCTAGTATCACCAATATATTTAGATACAGCATATATTTCTATTGGTATGCAATAAAAATATATGCTATAATTACCATTGTTTTATATTGTTAATTGTTGGGGATAATAGAGAATACTAATATATTAATAGCAATGTCGGAGGTCAAAGTGGATAAAATATATCTGGCGGCATTACAGATGGTACCGGGTATTGGTAGCGCACGTCTTAAATCTCTAATCTCGTTTTTTGGTAGCGCTGAGCTAGCTTGGCAAGCTAGTAGGCGTGATTTATTTTTATGTGGATGTTTAGACGAAACAATATATAATAAATTACTCATACATCGGGAAAAGATAGATATATATAAATTAGCAGGTGAATGGGAAAAACAAGGTATTCATATTTGCGCGTTACCTGATCTGGAGTATCCCCAGTTACTGCTTAATACTTTTAATGCACCTTATGTGTTTTATTATCGAGGGATATTACCAACCACTGAAAATATGATAGCGATTGTTGGTGCCAGACATGCATCGCCCTATGGTAAAAATATTGCCACCAGGCTTGGCTCAGAACTTGCTGAAGCTGGAGTTTGGGTAGTGAGTGGTGCGGCCCGGGGCATTGATACCGCAGCGCATCAGGGAGCACTGACTAAAGGGTATACAGTGGCTGTACTTGGCTGTGGAGTAGATGTTAATTATCCACCAGAAAATAGCAAGCTACTTTCTCATATTGCTGAATGTGGTGTTGTTATTTCTGAATATCCCCCTGGCACGATGGCGCATCCAGGGCAGTTTCCTGCTCGCAACCGGATTATTAGTGGATTATCCCGTGGAGTAATCGTTGTTGAGGCAGCAGAAAAAAGTGGTGCACTCATTACGGCTGATTTCGCCTTAGAAGAAGGCCGTGATGTATTTGCTGTACCTGGTAGTATTTTCTCAGAGTCAAGTAAAGGCACACATCGGCTCATAAAACAAGGTGCTAAACTGATTGATAGTACTGCTGATATCCTAGAAGAGTATAATATTGGATTGACTAATAAAAAGGGATCGGTCATAGAATTAAGTACAGATGAAGAAACTGTTTATGAGGTTCTTACATATGATACCCCAATAGGGATTGAAGAAATTATAATGCAAGCTAATTTAAATCCAGCGACAGTTACATATATATTACTACAGTTGGAATTACGTGGGTTAGCGATAGAGCATAGTGGAAAGCGTTATTTGCGTATCGCTAAGGAGGGGATCTAAGTGAGTAAATCATTAGTTATAGTTGAATCACCGGCTAAAGCGAAGACTATTGAAAAGTTTTTGGGTAAAAATTATACAGTACGAGCATCAATGGGACATTTACGTGATTTACCTAAAAGTCAGTTTGGTGTAGATGTTGATAACGACTTTATGCCTAAATATATCAATATCCGGGGTAAGGGCGATATTATAAAGAGTCTTAAAAGTGCTGCTAAAGGAGCTGATAAAGTTTATTTGGCATCTGACCCTGATCGCGAGGGGGAAGCGATTGCTTGGCACTTAGCACATATCTTAAATATTCCTGAAGATCAGGCATGTCGGATTGAATTTAATGAAATAACCAAATCAACCATTCAAAATGCTGTAAAACATCCTCGGCCTATTAATATGGAGCGGGTGGATGCCCAGCAAGCTCGACGCCTATTAGATCGAATGGTAGGTTACCAGCTCAGTCCACTACTCTGGCGTAAAGTTCGCAAGGGACTTAGTGCAGGGCGAGTACAGTCTGTAGCTGTAGGGATAATCTGTGATAGGGAAAAAGAAATTCAAGCGTTTGTATCAGTGGAATATTGGTCAGTCATAGCAAAAATGCGAGAAAAACCAAAAGGAGCAGTATTTGATGCCCAGGTTATCTTGATTGATGGTAAAAAAGCTAAGGTTGATAATGGGGCCCAAGCTGAAAGTATTAAAAATGAATTGGAGCAGGCTGAATTTACGGTAACTGATGTAAAGCGCCGAGAGCGTCGTCGCAATCCGGCCGCCCCATTTATTACGAGTAGTTTACAACAAGAAGCATCTCGGAAACTCGGTTTTACCTCTCGCAAAACCATGGTGGTAGCTCAACAATTATACGAAGGTTTAGAACTTGGCAGTTTAGGTCATGTAGGGCTTATTACATATATGCGTACTGATTCCGTGCGTCTTGCAGAATCTGCGCAACAAGATATTCGCACATATGTTGAACTAAAATATGGAAAAATTTATTTACCAGAAAAAAGTCCAGTATATGTGATGAATAAAAAATCTCAAGACGCACATGAAGCCATTCGCCCAAGTAATTTTGAGCTACCCCCAGATCAGCTAACTAAGTATCTTTCCAGGGAACAGTTACGATTGTATACTTTAATTTGGGAAAGGGTCATTGCCAGCCAAATGACGGCTGCTATTTATGATACCTTAACAGTTGATATTACGGCTAGCCATTTCGGACTTCGCTCTACTGGTTCTACTGTGAAATTCGCGGGCTTTATGGCAGTGTATACTGAAAGTAAAGATAATGAAGAAAAAGAGAAGGACATTACTTTACCAGCCCTAACAGTTGGGCAAACTTTAAAATTGGATAAAATTGTTCCGATGCAACATTTTACTGAACCACCACCTAGGTACACTGAAGCAACTTTGGTAAAGATTCTAGAAGAAAAAGGTATTGGTCGTCCTAGTACATATGCGCCAATTATTGAAACAATCTTGGCTAGGGGTTATGTATTACGAGTTGATAAAAAATTTCAGCCCACCGAACTAGGTTTTGTCGTGTTGGATTTATTAAAACAATACTTTAAGACAATAGTCGATGTTGAGTTTACGGCGAATATGGAAAACAGTCTTGATGAAATTGCTGATGGTAAAGGTTCAAGGGTTGATCTATTACGAGATTTTTATAGTTGGTTTGCTGTTGATTTGGCACACGCGGAAGAAGAGATTGGTCATGTTGAACTTCCAGTACAAGTCTCTGATGTACAATGTGAAAATTGCGGGAAATATATGGTAGTGAAACACGGTCGCTATGGCGACTTCCTAGCTTGCCCAGGTTTTCCTGAATGCCGCAATACGAAAGCTATTCTGAAAGAAACAGGCGTACAATGTTCGAGGTGTGCTGGTAATATTGTCGAACGCAAAACGAAACGTGGCAAGATATTCTATGGTTGCCAAAACTATCCGACATGTGATTTTATGACATGGGATATACCATTAAAAGAGAATTGCCAAAGTTGTGGTGCTTTTATGCTCAGGCATAATTTGAAAAATGGTCTATTTAATACATTATGTAGTAATGAAGCATGTGTGACACGTCCAGTTGTTGCTGAAAAAAAAGTCGTTGATGACTCTAAAAAAACTAAGACTGTAGCTAAAACCAAAACCAAGGCTAAACCTAAGACTAAACCAAAAGCTACAACTAAAACAAAAGAAAAAAGCAAAACGGAATAAACCATATAATCGGAGGAATAAACGTGTCTAAAGTAACAATTATCGGAGCTGGCCTCGCTGGTAGCGAGGCCGCGTGGCAAGTAGCTGAGGCAGGGTTTGCTGTTGAATTATACGAGATGAGACCTCATGTGATGCCACCGGCCCATCACACTGATCAATTTGCAGAACTAGTTTGCAGTAATTCTCTGCGAGGAGCTGCGATAGAAAATGCGGTAGGGTTATTGAAAGAAGAAATGCGGAGTCTAAATTCATTAATTATGAAAGCTGCAGATGCTACTAAAGTTCCAGCAGGCGGGGCACTAGCAGTAGACCGTCAGGCCTTCAGCAAATATATAACGGATACCTTGAAACAGCATCCACGGGTAACAATTACTCATCAAGAAGTAACAGAAATCCCTGAAGCTTGCCCGCTCATTATTGCCAGCGGACCCTTGACATCACTGGCCTTGTCAGATGCAATTGGACGCATGACTGGTAGCAAATATCTTTATTTTTATGACGCAGCTGCGCCTATTTTAGTAGGTGAGTCTCTTGATATGAAAAAAATATATAGAGCCTCCCGCTATGGTAAAGGTGATGATGATTATTTAAATTGCCCTATGAATAAAGAGGAATACACTAATTTTTGGCATGAATTAACAAGCGCTGAAACAGTGCCTGTTAAAGATTTTGAAAAGCCTATTTTCTTTGAAGGTTGTATGCCAGTGGAAGAAATGGCCAGCAGGGGTATTGACACATTGTGTTTTGGACCCCTCAAACCCGTGGGACTGGAACATCCACTGACAGGTATCACGCCCCATGCCGTAGTGCAACTACGCCAAGATAATTTTGCAGCGACCTTGTATAATATTGTTGGTTTTCAGACACATTTAAAATGGCCTGAACAAGAACGTGTTTTTCGTTTAATACCAGGCCTTGAGAAGGCTGAGTTTGTCAGATTAGGTGTTATGCATCGTAATACCTTTATTAATTCTCCCAAAGTACTGCGTTCAACATTACAAATGGTTGATAATAGTAATGTGTTTTTTGCTGGACAAATAACTGGCGTTGAGGGATATGTTGAGTCAGCTGCTTCAGGACTCATGGCAGGACTTAATGCTGCACGCCGCTTAGCAGGTCTGGAGCTCTTAGTATTTCCGAGAGAAACAGCACATGGTGCTCTGTGCCAATATATTACCAATACAGATGCTAAGCATTTTCAGCCGATGAATATAAATTTTGGATTATTGCCTCCGCTAGAACAAAGAATAAAGGACAAAAAAGTGAAGAATGGGCTGATTGCTCAGAGGGCTTTAGTGGCATTAGAAATGTTTAGAGAAAAATTAGAGAAAAATTAGAGAAAAATCTTGCATAATACATATTATTATGATATTATATGTTATAAATCAATAGCTTTGATTACATATTTCGACAAAAAAGTACAATTTATCTTCTGCGTGAGTATGATTACGAAAGAACGCCTCACAACACACCGTATTGAATTATCTGGCAGATATAGATTTATCGAATTTGCTGTATTACAATGTGTTGGAGAGGTGCTTTTTGATTATTTGACTAGGAAAATAGTAAAGAATGTATATAAGTGTAACCAAGTAGGCAGGAGGTGGTATTGATGTTTCACGCTACAACAATTATTGCTGTAAAACATCAAGGCAAAACAGCGATTGCCGGCGACGGACAGGTCACTTTTGGTGGTAATACTGTAATGAAACATAATGCGAAAAAAGTTCGCCGTTTATATCATGGTAAAGTTTTAGCAGGTTTTGCCGGGTCGGTAGCTGATGCATTTACATTATTTGGTAAATTTGAAGCCAAATTAGAAGAATTTAATGGTAATTTAATGCGTGCAGCAGTTGAACTCGCCAAAGAGTGGCGTATGGATAGAGTTTTACGACGGTTAGAGGCATTGCTCATTGTGACAGATGCCGAACATATGTTAATTATCTCGGGTAATGGTGAGGTCATTGAGCCTGATGATGGCGTTACTGCTATTGGTTCAGGAGGTGCTTATGCCTTAGCTGCTGCCCGGGCTTTGGTACAACATTCTAGTTTATCGGCTCCTGAAATTGTTCGAGAAGCACTCTTAATAGCATCAACTATTTGTGTTTTTACAAATGATCATATTACAGTTGAGGAGCTATAAGAAAAGACTTGACCTCAGGCATAAGGATGTTTGCTAATACATCGAATAAAGCGAACACATCGCCCTCAGCGACCTATGCCTGCTTTTTAGAATCAAGAAAGTGTTAAACTTTCTGATTCTGTGAAAAAGGAGTGATGATATTGACTGAGATGACACCCAGACAAATTGTAGTGGAATTAGACAAATATATTGTAGGGCAAAAACAAGCTAAAAAAGCAGTAGCCATAGCACTTCGTAATCGCTGGCGTAGCAAGCAACTATCTGCTGAGCTAAAAGATGAAATAATTCCCAAGAATATATTAATGATTGGTCCGACTGGCGTAGGTAAAACCGAAATTGCTCGTCGTTTGGCTAAACTAGTAAATGCACCCTTTGTAAAAGTCGAAGCGACAAAATTTACGGAAGTTGGATATGTAGGGCGTGATGTTGAATCCATGGTTCGTGATTTGGTGGAGACCGCTATTCGTATGGTCAAACAGGAAAAGATGTTGGAAGTAACAGATAAAGCACATAAATTTGCTGAAGAACGCATCTTAAATTTTTTTATACCATCAGCAAAAAAAGAACCGGCACGCAATCCTTTTGAAATACTATTCGGTGGAGTAAACTCGACTGGCGTAGGGGCGCAAAATAACGTTCCAACTGAAAATATACAAAATGCTGGCAATGACCGTGAATGTTGGCAAAAACGTTTAGCGAATGGTGAATTGGAAAATGAATTTATTGAAATAATAGTAGAAGATAATGCAAATCCGATGGCTGCAGCTTTTTCTGGATCAGGTATTGAAGAAATGGGGATAAATATTCAAGATATGTTGGGTAGTTTTATGCCTAAAAAGCAGAAGCATCGTAAAGTGACAGTGGCTGATGCTCGGAAGGTGTTCATCCAGGAAGAAGCACAAAAGCTTATTGATATGGATGAGGTTATTATGGTCGCTCTTAATTTAGCTGAAAATTCGGGAATTATTTTCCTGGATGAAATTGATAAGATCGTCGGGGGTGGTCATTCCACAGGACCTGATGTATCAAGAGAAGGCGTACAGCGTGATATTTTGCCAATTGTTGAAGGTTCTACAGTAGTTACTAAATATGGTTCCCTGAAAACAGATCATATCTTGTTTATGGCAGCAGGAGCTTTTCACACTGCTAAACCATCGGAACTTATCCCTGAACTTCAAGGGCGCTTTCCGATCCGAGTGGAACTTACTAATCTATCGAAAGATGATTTCAAACAAATATTAACTGAGCCAGCTAATGCATTAATTAAGCAATATATTAGTCTAATAGGAACTGAAAACATAAAAATTGAATTTACCGCAGATGCTATTGAAAAATTAGCAGAAATTGCTTTTCAGGTAAATGCGCAGACTGAAAATATCGGTGCTAGACGTTTACACACGGTTATGGAAAAGTTGCTAGAAGATTTGGCATTTAATGCCCCTGATATAACAGAGAAGCTGATTGTTATTAATGAAGAATATGTCAATGAAAAATTAGCACATATTGTGGTAAATCAAGATTTAAGTCATTTTATTTTATAAAATAGGTTATAGGACCTAATGAAAGGTAGGAGAAATTGTTGTGATATCCTTGTTAGAACGTACTCGTAAAATTAATAAATTACTGCAGAAATCCGAAAAAGTGGCATATGATGAAATATCTACTTTACTTAGTACTGTAATCAACGCTAATATATATATTGTCAGTAAAGATGGTACAGTGTTTGGTTATGCCTTGTTAGATAATTTTGAATGTGACCTGATGCGTGATAAAGTACTGTTACAGGGAAGTTTTCCAGAGCGTTATGTGGAGTGGTTGCTTAGAATCAATGAAACTTCACCAAACTTAAGTCTTGAAGGTGGAATGTGCTCATTTAGTGATGGAACTCACTGTTTATTCCATGATAAGTTTACGACGATTGTACCTATACATGGCGTAGGTGAGCGAATTGGTACTTTGATTGTCGCTAAGTTTCACTCTGAGTTTAGTGCTGATGATCTTATTTTGGCTGAATATGGAGCCACAGTTGTGGGGATGGAAATTCTACGAGATCGTAGCGGGAAAATTGAGGAAGAAGCTCGTAAAAAAGCTACAGTACAAGTAGCCCTTGGCACCCTTTCTTATTCAGAACTTGAAGCTGTGATACACATTTTAAATGAATTAGATGGCAGTGAAGGATTGTTGGTAGCTAGCAAAATTGCTGACCGTGTAGGTATTACTCGTTCGGTCATTGTCAATGCTTTGCGGAAATTTGAAAGTGCTGGAGTTATTGAATCTAAATCTCTTGGCATGAAGGGAACATATATCAAAGTATTAAATGATCGCTTGTTTGAAGAATTAAAAAAACTTAAATAGAAATATAAAGAGTGTAAAAAGCAAAGGAGACCAAAAACCGCTAAAGGTTTTACTGGTCTCCTTTTTTCTTGGAATATTCATGTAAATCGACAAAATTTGCAAATTAATAATGGTATAATTTGCACTTGAATGGAGAAATAAATCGTGAATTGTTTATTGTAGATCTACTAGACAAGCTTGGGTAAAGCATATAGCAAAGATGGATACTTTATTGGGATTATTCGGCAATGTGGTTTTTTATAAAAGATGATTTTGCAAAAGCAAGTAGGACTTTTATCCTATTTTATCGAAAAAGGTAAAAAAAAATCATGAATAAAGCTTTTGATAAAGGTGTTTTAAATCTTTATGTAGAAATCAGTTGTAGCGAATGTTTATTTTATGTCGTATTGTAGAATTATAGGAGGATTATTGATGTTAAATTCGATTTTATCATCACCACGCGTGACTGTATTAGAACAAGCGCTGTCTGCGTCTTCCCTTAGGCAAAAGGTAATTAGTAATAATATTTCTAATGTCAATACACCGGGTTATAAGAAAAGTGAAGTGTTATTTGAAGATATGTTGCAAAGTGTCATGAGTGGTGATAAAATGCCAATGCTACAAACGAATGTGCGACATTTACCCTTGCAGCAGGCAGCTATTCCAGCTCCCAAGATTAATGTTATTAGTGATACTTCAATGCGCACAGATGGTAATAATGTAGACATTGATGTTGAAATGGCTGATTTAGCGAAAAATAGTATTTACTATAATGCTGTCGTCCAACAATTGAGTAGTTATTTTTCAACAATAAAGTCGGCGATAAAAGAAGGGAGATAGTTCATTATGGGAATGTTTGGTGCTATTGATGCAGCAGCATCTGGCTTAACAGCTGAAAGACTTAGAATGGATGTTATTTCTAATAATATTGCCAATGTCAATACGACTCGTACTGCTGAAGGTGGCGCTTATCGCAGGCAGATGGTTGTATTTGCGCCAAGAGCAAATGAAACCAATTTTGCACAAGTGCTGTCTGAGCAAATAGACCCTGGCAGTGGAGTTAGAGTGGTGGGTATACGTCAAGATAGTTCTCCTACTCGGAAACTTTACGATCCTACTCATCCTGACGCTAATAAAGATGGTTATGTGGAAATGCCTAATATTAATATTGTCAGTGAAATGGTGGATATGATTACTGCGACGAGGGCTTATGAAGCAAATGTTACAGTTTTAAATGCGGCGAAAAGTATGGCGCTCAAGGCGCTAGAAATAGGAAAATAGTAGGAGTGGTACAATAATGCGTGTTGAAGCCCTTAAATTAATGCCAGTCGGTTCTAAGGATGTTGGGCAGATCATATCACCGGTTGAAGGGGGCAGCAAGAACTTTGGTGAGTTTTTGACCCAGGCTCTTGGTGAAGTTAACCAATTACAAAACGATTCAGCTCAGGCCAGCTTTGATTTAGCAGCAGGTAAACTTCAAGATGTTTCCCAAGTCACCATTGCTACTGAAAAAGCAACTATAGCCATGCAATTAACGATGCAAGTACGTAATAAGATGATTGATGCATATCAAGAGATTATGCGTATGCAGGTGTAGTTGAATGATATTTTTGTTAATTTGAAAGGGTGGAGACAATGGCAGATTGGAAAGAACGGTCTCTGCGCTTATGGCAAAACTTAGGGAAAAAACAAAGGTACACAATTCTCGGTTCGGCCATACTTATAGTTATAGCTGTTTTAGCGTGGAGTTTTTGGTGGGGTGGGCGTCCAGATCTTGTACCTTTATTTACTGATTTGGAAAGCAAAGATGCTGGTGAAATTGTAGGGAAATTGAAAGAAATGAAGGTCACCAATGAGATTGGTGCTAATGGCAGTACTATTTTGGTGCCGTCTAAAGATGTGTATCGTATCAGATTAGAATTGGCTAGCCAGGGTTTGCCACGAGGCAATAAGGGGTTTGAGATATTCGAACAAAGTAAGTTTGGTGCTACAGAATTTCAAAATAAAGTAAATTTAGTGCAAGCACTGCAGGGGGAATTGGCGCGAACGATTGAGCAAATGTCAGAAGTTGAAAAGGCAAGAGTACATATTGTATTGTCGGAAGATAGCTTGTATAAGAAAAATGAAAAGCCGGCTACTGCTTCCATTATGCTTAAATTACGTCCTTCCGCTCAATTATCTCGAGAACAAGTCAAAGGTGTTGTCAATTTAGTAGCCCATAGTATTCAAGGCTTGAAGCCAGAGAATGTAACCGTTATTGATCAAATGGCTCATATTCTTAATGATCAAAATGATGCTACTGGCCTTGCTGGTGCTGGTACATTGACGCAAATTGAGATGACTAAGAAAGTACAAGAAGATTTGCAGAAAAATATACAGTCTTTACTAGAACAAGTATTAGGTCCAAACAAGGCTGCAGCGCGCGTTAATGTTGAGCTAAGTTTTGATCAGCGTACTGTAGATAAACAAGTTTTTGAACCAGTGGTTGATGACAAAGGTATCATAAGAAGTTCCCAAGACCTTAATGAAACCTTTAAGGGTACTTCAGCAAATCCTGTGGGTGGGGTGCCAGGAACGACTTCGAACATTCCGGGTTATGTAACGAATGGAAATTCTGGGCAGTCTAATTACGAGAAAAAAGAAGTTACCCGTAATTATGAAATCAATGAGACAAAAGAAAAAGTAGTAGCTACACCGGGCTCTGTAAAAAGGTTGACAGTGGCAGTGTTGGTTGATGCTAGTATTAATAAAGCTCAGCAGGATAGTATTTCAAAGACGGTAGCTTCGGCAATTGGTATTAATGTAGCTCGAGGCGATACTGTCTCAGTGGAAAGTTTAGCATTTAATACTGAACTTTTTGATAAACAACGTAAAGAAGAGCAAGATTATGAGAATCAGCAGCAACAAGCACTATGGTTAAAGATTGGGTTAGCGGTGTTGGCAGTGTTAGCTATTATATATATAATTCGTATGTTGCGCCGAAGACAATCAGAAGATGATATAGAAGCAAGAGATACGGACGAGATAGCTGCGAATGATTTACCAGCTATCAAAGATGGTGATGGGGAATTAACTGCGCAAGAAAAGGCAAGGAATATACAAAGAAAGGACATTGAAAAATTGGCGAAATCAAATCCTGAAGATGTGGCTCAATTAATTAAAATTTGGTTATCAGAAGAGTGAAATGGGGGGGATTATGTGTACCAATCGAATGAAATAACCAATAAGCAAAAAGCAGCAATTCTATTGATAACCCTTGGCCCTGATATTTCATCACAGATTTTTAAACATTTACGGGAAGAAGAAATAGATAAGATAACTCTTGAAATTGCTAATCAGCGAAAAGTCCCCCAAGAACAAAAAGATAAAATTTTAACTGAATTTCATCAAATGCTGATAGCGAAAGATTATATTTCGTCAGGTGGACTCGAGTATGCTCGTGAAATTTTGGAAAAAGCGTTAGGTGCAGAGAAGGCCGTCGCTATTATTAATCGATTGACATCTAGTTTGCAAATTAGACCTTTTGATTTTGCCCGTAAAACTGATCCTGCTCAATTACTTAATTTTATTCAAAATGAACATCCTCAGACAATTGCTTTAATCATGGCATATTTACAGCCTGAACAATCAGGAGTGATTTTGTCCTCATTGCCACCTGACCGTCAGGTTGATGTAGCCAAGCGCATTGCAACAATGGATCGCACTTCCCCTGATGTGCTTAAAGATGTTGAACGTATTTTGGAACGCAAGCTATCATCACTTGTTACGCAGGACTTTACAGCAGCTGGAGGCGTTGACGCTATTGTTGAAGTATTAAATAGAGTTGACCGCACGACTGAAAGAACAATTATTGAGAACTTGGAAATTCAGGATCCCGAGCTTGCTGAAGAAATTAAACGTCGTATGTTTGTCTTTGAAGATATTGTCCTCTTGGATGATCGATCATTGCAATTGGTATTGCGTGAAATTGAAAGTAAAGACTTGGCATTAGCCCTTAAAGCTTCATCAAGTGAAGTAGGTGAAAAAATTTACAAAAATATGTCAAAACGCGCGGCGGATATGCTACGTGAAGAAATTGAGTTTATGGGTCCTGTACGCATTAGAGATGTAGAAGAAGCACAACAAAAAATAGTGAATGTGATCCGTCGTCTTGAAGAATCAGGTGAAATTGTTGTGGCACGTGGTAAAGGGGACGAGCTCATTGTCTAAAATTATAAAATATGTCTGTATGCAAGAGGCACCTGTTTTCATAGATAGTAATTTTATAGTTGATGCAGTTCAGGTAGATACTTCAATAGTCGATGATTTGATGATTGCAGCACATCGTGAAGTTGCAACTATGATTGCTGAGGCTAAGATGACTGCGGAGCGTTGCTTGAGTGAAGCCAACCAACAAGTTGCACCAATCAAAAAACAGGCCTATGATGAAGGGCATCAGCAAGGGTATGCAGAAGGTATGATACAAGGTCAGCAGGCTGGTCGGGCTGAAATGCAGCAGGCTATTGATCAAGCCATTGCAAAAACTGGGCGAACTTTAGCTGCTGGCGAGCAAGCAGCTAAACAAATGATAGTAACCGCCCAAGAGCAGATTGTTGAGATTGCATTGGCGGTGGCAAGAAAAATCCTAGCATATGAAATTGCTGAAAATCCGATGGTTGTGCTACCTTTGGTAAAAACGGCTTTGCAAAAAGTGAGTGATCAAGAGGAAGTTGTGATTAGAGTTAGCATTGATGATTTTGATGCGGTGCTACTCGCTAAGAAGGAGTTACAAACGATGGTTGGTCGGGAGCAGGCCTTAGCAATCATTGTTGATAGTACAATTGAAGGTGGTAATTGTATAATCGATACTTCCTATGGTACAGTTGATGCTAGAATTGATACTCAGTTTGAAACAATTAAAAAAGCGTTGCAGGGTGTAGTATAATGAATATCTTTAGTGCCGATAAATATTTAAATGTAATCAGTTGTATTGAACCCATACGAATAGCGGGTAAAATAACGCAAATTGTGGGACTGGTTATTGAATCGCAAGGTCCTAGTGTTAATTTGGGGGATTTATGTTATATTTGTCCTCGAAACGGCGAAATGGTTATTCCAGCTGAAGTTGTTGGCTTCAGGCAAAATCGGGTACTACTCATGCCTATTGGTGAAATGCAAGGCATTGGTCCAGGGTGTGAGGTGTTTTCTGCTCGTAGAACACTAAAAGTGAATGTAGGCAATCATCTGTTAGGGCGCATATTAGATGGACTCGGTAATCCCATTGATGGGAAGGGACCTCTCATGCAAAATCAAGAATATCCCCTGCACGCGATTCCACCCCATCCGTTATCACGCCTTCGTATTACTGAAAAGTTATCTGTAGGGGTACGGGCCATTGATGGCTTGCTAACACTGGGCCGTGGCCAGCGGATCGGCATTATGGCTGGCAGTGGTGTGGGTAAGAGTACGCTACTCGGTATGATTGCACGTAATACCGAGGCGGATATTAATGTGATTGCTTTGATTGGTGAACGAGGCCGGGAAGTCAGAGAATTTATTGAACGTGATTTAGGTGAAGAAGGCTTGAAAAAGTCAGTGGTAGTGGTAGCGACATCAGATCAACCAGCATTGGTACGGATTAAAGGGGCAATGACAGCGACTGCTATTGCTGAATATTTTCGTGATCAGGGTCTCGATATTGTACTGATGATGGATTCGGTAACACGGTTTGCTATGGCTCAGCGGGAAGTGGGGTTGACAATTGGTGAACCGCCAGCGACGAGGGGGTATACACCATCAGTCTTCGCGATGCTACCCAAATTATTAGAACGCTCTGGTACGGGAGAGCAAGGTTCTATTACCGGTATCTATACTGTCTTAGTCGATGGTGATGATATGAATGAACCGATTGCCGATGCTGTACGTAGTATTTTAGATGGTCATATTGTGTTGTCACGTAATATTGCGGCGCAAAATCATTATCCGGCGATTGATGTGCTTGCAAGTGTTAGCAGAGTAATGTCTCAGATCGTCCAAAAAGAACATAATGTTGCTGCCCAGAAATTACGCTCCATTATGGCTACTTATCGTGAAGCTGAAGATTTAATCAATATTGGTGCTTATTCAACAGGCAATAATGTGCATATTGATGAAGCTGTTGCCAAGATTGATGCTGTGAAAGCTTTCTTACAGCAAGATGTAACTGAGAAAATGACAATCGATGAAACGATTAAAAGATTATTGGCGCTCATATCATGAAGCCTTTTCGCTTTCGCCTTGAAGCGTTGCTTGAATTTAGAAAAATCCAAAAAGAACAGTCTCAGATTACTTTTTTGCAGGCTACCAATCAGATGCGTATTGAGAAAGAATTATTGATAGAATTCGAGGGCAAGTTGGCAGAAAATGTTGCATTCTTGCATACTCGTCAACAGCAGTTTTTACCAATTGAAGCATTTAAGTCCTTTCGATATTATTTCGATAAAATAAGTGATGACATTGCTAAACAAAATCAGTGTGTTCTACAAGCAGTTCAATATCGTGAGCAATGTTTGCGTACTCTGGCGGAAGCAGAGAAAAATCACAAGATTGTAGAAAAGTTTCGTGAAAAAAAATTACACAATTACCAGATTGAAGCAATAAATGAAGAACAGAAGCTTTTGGATGAAATCGGTCTACAAATTTATACACGAGAGAAGTAGGGTGAGTGGATGCAGGGAATAAGTGAAGTTTTGCAACGTATGAATTCGATTGAGCAACGATTTAAAGGTTCGCCTGGACCTAGTGGCGATTTTTCCAAGATCTTGGATGGTGCACAACAAAGCAATTCCGTAGCCCCAAAAAAAATTGCAACGGATGATATTAGTAAGATCATTCAATTTACTGCCAAAAAGTATGGGGTTGATGAAAAACTGGCCATGGCTGTAGCTAAGGTTGAGTCAAACCTAACATCTGATGTAGTTTCTTCAGCTGGCGCAGTGGGTGTAATGCAGTTAATGCCAGAAACGGCCCAAGGATTGGGTGTTCGTAATAGTAAAGATCCTCGAGAAAATATTGATGGTGGTGTGCGCTATTTAAAACAATTAATGACCACTTTCGATGGTGATGTTACGAAGACGGTAGCTGCTTATAATGCTGGACCACAAGCTGTAAAGAAATATAATGGCACTCCTCCTTATCCAGAAACTCAGGATTATGTGGCTAAAGTAATGGCCCAGTATAAATAAGTAGGAAAGGCACTTTTCACAGTCCTCCAAGGTAGGTGAAAGATAGTGGCTGATAAAGTGAAAACTGATAATAAAGCTAAAAAAAATGATAAGCGGCCTGAAAAACTAAAGAAAAACTCAGGTGGAATATTAAAAGTGATATTAATCTTATTGATCTTATTGATACTTGCTGCAGCTGGTTTTGCTATAGGAGTTTATTTGAAAATTATTGATGTACAAGGTTTGGTAGATCGCTGGAAGCTCAATGAATATCCAGTGATTGGTCAATATTTTTCACCGCCAAAAACTAATTTTGAACCAGTTGGATTAGAACAGCGAAGTCTTGTGGAAATACCTACAAAGTCTGTTGCAACGCCAATCGTTCAGCCAGAGATCATTTCACCTGGGAACCGGAAAATTGATGATGTTGAATTTCAAAAACAGGCTAAAATAAAACAACAAGAAGAAGTAAAACGTATTTCCAAAGTATCCAGGTTATATGGTACTATGAAGCCTGATGAGGCAGTGGCTATTTTGGACAAAATGGATGACGATACTGTTTTAGTTATTTTAAGTAAAATGGATGATGAGCAAGTTGCAAAAATCATGGCACTTTTTGATGCTAAACGTGCTGCGATTCTCTCGCAAAGTATGCTTAGAGGTAGAAGCACTAATTAATGTTTTGTACATAAACTCTGCTATGCAAGAAGACAGTGAAAGGAGGTGAGAATATGGTTGCAATACAAAATATGATACCTATAGAGCAGAAACAAAATAGTGTATCTAAAAATGCAAATAACAAGGGTGGTACAAATAGTGATAAGTCTACGCTCGGTTTTGCCAAGGCACTAAATGTTGAGACTGACAAAAATGGAACAGATGTTGACTCTAAAGTGAAAAGTGACGATACGATGCAATTCATGGCAGCTATGGCGGGAATGGTGGTGCCGATAGTTGTCAAATTAGCGCTGGTTGATCAAGTTGTGGGCAATACTGCTGATACTCTGGGAGAAACCACAAGTGCACCACAAGCTTTACTAACGAATGCAGTACCTGTCGTACCACAAGCTTTATTGACGAATGCAGTACCTGTCGTACCACAAGCTTTGTTGACGAATGCAGTACCTGTCGTACCACAAGCTTTATTGACGAATGCAGTACCTGTCGTACCACAAACTTTGTTGTCTAATGCAGTATCTGTCATACCACAAGCTTTGTTATCGAATGCAGTACCTGTCATACCACAAGCGGATGTAGTACCAGAGGATAGTGGGAAGGTAGGACTAACTGTTGACATGAATACTCCTCAAAATCAATTAGCAACTTTATTGGAAAAAATGACTACTGTAGATTTACAGGTGAATAGTAAAGAGCTTGGTGAATTCCCAGAGTTGCAAGCACAAACACAATTACAAAATAAATCGATTTCAGGACAAGTTCCAATAACAGAAGTTGCAAAAAAAAATACGGATATATTGACGAATAATCTTATTGTGCCAAATATGGCCCCTACTGTTGTCTCTATAGGCAACCCTGCTATTTTGGCTAAAAATGGTAGTAAACAGCCTAATGACAAAAAAATAGTAGCCAGTCAAGTCAATGTTGAGGCAACTGAAATTGGGGATCGTGTTGGGGTGGTTGGTGCTGTTGCGGTTAAGTCGATATTAGCACCTCAGGCGATCGTAACTGCTGTTGATGGTAAAAGCAATGAAAATATTTCTATGCTACTGGATGGTAAAGAACAAGCAAATTTAGAGATACTTTTACCGAATCAAACAGCAAAGAATACTGATGTTTTCGCTAGTATGTTAAACCAACAAGGGGTGAAAATTGAAAATCCATCGATGGTAGAGGTAAAATATGTGACGCCACAACCAGTATCTGATGCTTACAATATTACATCTCAGATCATTGATCAGGCTCGTCTGGTTGCAGGGACCAAGAACACTGAAATGATTATTCAACTTAAACCTGAGCATTTGGGTGAATTAACATTTAAAGTAAGTGTTGAGAATGGTATTGTCAGTGCCAGTTTCCATTCTAACAATCCGGAAGTCCGCAGTATGATTGAGTCATCGTTGTACCAGTTAAAACAAGAATTGTCTAGTCAAGGTTTGAAAATTGATAATGTAGGTGTGTATGCTGGACTCGGACATTTTTTTTCCAATGGGCAGCAATCGGGAAGTCAACAACAACAACCTGTAATTAAAGTTCAAAACAAGAAACAAGAGGAAGATTTCCTCGATGTTTTAGAAACAACTGATTCAGCTAGCAAGGTGCTAAATGCAGCCGGAGTTGATTATCGTGTATAAAAAAGGAGTGGTGATTTATGTCAGCTGTTAGCGCTACATCAAATACTAGTGGAACTACAAATACTAGTACGACTGTAACGAATAAGCAAGAGAGCTTAGGTAAAGATGATTTTTTGAAATTACTAATGACTCAAATGCAAAATCAAGATCCATTAAAACCAATGGATGATGCCGCAAGCATAGCGCAATTAGCCCAATTCTCCAGTTTGGAGCAAATGCAGAATATGAATTCAGCAACCCTTGCTACCCAAGCTAACGAGATGATCGGTAGAAATATAACATGGACAGATACAAGTGGCGCCGTGCAAACCGGTAAAGTTACAGCAGCGAAGTTTGTTACAGGTCAATCACCGTCCTTATTAGTTGGTGATGTGAGTGTACCGGTAGCTTCAGTTACTAACATTACTGCGTGACTGAAAGGAGGGCTGTTTGATGGATAATAGTCGTATATATTATTCACCACAACCTATTTTACCAAGCAATAAATCGGGGATTTGTGCTAATAGTAAATCGATAAATAATAGTGTCGAAAACAAAACACCTTTCACTCAGATCCTCGCTCAGGAATTAAATAGTGTACAGTTTTCTCAACATGCGTTAGGGCGTTTGCAAGCTCGTAATATTGTGCTAGGGCAGGCAGAGTTAGTAAAGCTTAATCATGCGATTGAGAAGGTTGCTCAAAAAGGTGCTAAGGAATCAGTGGTGTTCATGCAGAACAATAACTTAGCTTTAGTGGTGAGTGTGAAAAATAAAACAGTGATTACTGCTATGGATGGTGCTAGTATTAAGGATAACATCTTTACCAATATCGATAGTGCGGTAATGATATAGGGCTGGACCTCTTGAGGGAGCCTTGGACTGCTGACTGATTGATGCAGTTTTAATGGAAAAATAAAAAAAAGTGAGGTCATGTACTTATGATGCGTTCATTATGGTCCGGTGTTGCCGGTTTAAAAAACCATCAAACGAAGATGGATGTTATTGGCAATAATATCGCCAATGTAAATACGGTAGGATTTAAAGCGAGCCGTGTTACTTTTCAAGATATGCTTAGTCAAACCATGCAAGGTGCAGGTAGTGCCACGGGAAATGTTGGCGGTACCAACCCGGTACAAGTTGGTATGGGGATGTCAGTGGCCAGTATTGATACTATATTTACGGATGGCGCTCCTCAGGCTACTGGTAAGCAGACAGATTTAGCCATTTCGGGACAAGGATTCTTTCAGTTGTCTAACGATGGTGGGGTTACTAAAGTATACTCACGTGATGGGGCTTTTGATTTTGATGCTAAAGGTGATTATGTTGTGCCTAACACGGGTTATAAGGTTATGGGTTATCAGGTCGACGCTGCAGGTAAGACAACTAGTACTTTAGGACCGATAAATATTCCTACAACAGATACTATGGCACCCCTAGCATCAACAACGCTGACATTGGCTGGGAATTTAAAGGCAAGTGCAACAGCTGCAGTAGCGGCCACAGCTGCAACCTTAAATACAGCTAGACAAGCAAACGCAGCTGCAGCTGGAGCCGCAGCGATAACCGTACCAGCTGCAACAGTTGCAAGCGTAGTGGCAGCTGTAACTGCACTTTCAGTTGCCGTTCCCCCAAGCGCCTCAGCGGCAGATCTAGCAGTAGCTACTACAGCTGCTGCGGTTGCAGGAGCTACACCAGCAAGTGTAGCCGCAGCTATGGCCGCAAACTTAGTCACAGCTACAACAGCGGCTAGCGCTAGTTCCGATATTTCCACGTCATTTAAGGTATATGATTCATTAGGAACCGCGTATACTTTAAATGGAACTTTTGAGAAAACTGCAGCGAATACATGGACGTTTACGCCTGTTGGAACGATCACTGATCCAACAACTGGTGCCACAACAGCAAAAGTTACAACAACACCAGCAACACCAGTAACTATTAACTTTAGTTCTACTGGTGCATTTACTAGTAGTACGACACCCTTTACAATGACAATTACACCAACAGGAAGCCCAACTCCTCTCACAATAACTCCTGATTTCTCAACAATGACGCAATACGATAGTACATCGACTGCCATGGCTACTGATACGGATGGCTATGGTGCTGGTACCTTGTCTAAAATAACGGCTAGTTCTACGGGTATGTTTGTAGCGACATACACCAATGGAGAAACCAAGAACAAAGGGCAAGTTGCCTTATTTAGCTTCAATAATCCAGGTGGTTTGAATAAATCCGGTGGAAATTTATATGTGGAATCCAATAACTCGGGTATTGCTACGAAGGATCAAACAAGTAGTGTTAATCCAGGGAATCTAGAGATGTCTAACGTAGATTTAGCCCAGCAATTTAGTGATATGATTGTTACCCAGCGTGGTTTCCAGGCTAATTCTAAAATTATTACGACAACGGATAGTATGTTAGAAGAACTTGTAAATCTTAAACGTTAATGGTCAGAAAGTGGGGGATAATACCCCCCACTCATTTATTACAATAAGGGAGATGATTCATATGATAAAAGTGGCACGTCTTAAATCCCAGGAAGAATATATTTTGAATGCTGAATTAATTGAAACAATTGAAGAGACGCCGGACACCGTTATTACCTTGACAAGTGGTCGCAAATTGATTGTTGAAGAATCCATGGATCAAGTGGTACGCAAAATAATGGATTACCGCAGAGCTATTTTAGGTAAATTCCGGTAAGGTTGTTGGCAATGCAAGGTATTATTTTACATAGCAATAGAGGATATAGTACGACTATTGAGGATAATTTTTGCAGATTTTTATTATAGATAGCCTAAGATGGAGGGGTAGCAGTGGCAGAAGGTGAAAAAAAGTTTTCGATGATGATGATTGTTGGAATGATTGTTGTTGGTTTATTGTTAGCTGGAGGTATTTCTTATTTTATAGCTACTAAAATTGTCGCAGATAAAGCAGTCGAGAAGACTGTTGTTCAGCATGAACCAGGAGTTTTCATGAAACTCGGTGATATGAAAGACGGCTTAATTATCAATATTGGTGGCTTAAATAGCGGTCGCTATTTGAAGATAAGTATGATTGTAGAATTAAAGCCTGATAAAAAGGCAGTACCTGCCACAGGGAAATTACCTTCCCTTGAGGAAATCAAAATTTCTGATACTGCAGTATCTGTGCTAAGATCACAAAAAATTGAGGATTTTGACCCACTTAAGCAGGAACAGTTAAAGGAACTTCTTAAGAATGAAATGAATAAAGTCTTTGGTGAAGAGAAGGTTTATGAGGTGTATATTACCAACTTTGTATTACAGTAGATTTAAGTATCTATATTGTATTATAATAGTGACTAACAGGGTGTAGGAAGGGGGGAGGGAATATTGGCAGGAGATATATTATCGCAATCTGAGATTGATGATTTATTATCTGCGTTATCCACGGGTACGGTATCTGCTGAAGAAATTAAGGATGAGCAGAAACAAAAGAAAATTAAAGTTTATGATTTTAAGCGTCCTGATAAATTCTCGAAAGATCAGATTCGGACTTTATATATGTTACATGAACATTTTGCCCGCCTGATGAACACTTATCTTTCTGGTAGTCTTCGGACAATTGTGCATATTGATGTTGCTTCTGTAGATCAGTTAACTTATGAAGAATTCATTCGGTCATTGCCGAATCCCAGTGTTATCGGTGTTTTTAAAATGAGCCCACTTAAGGGTAATGCAATATTGGAACTCAATCCCAATATTGTATTTTCAATTATTGATCGATTGTTTGGCGGTCCTGGTTTGCCGCCAGCCAAGATCCGTGCATTGACTGATATTGAAGACGCTATTATCAGGCGGGTTATTAATAAGACCTTAGAATGTTTTCAAGAAGCTTGGAAACAAGTTGTTATTATTGAACCCAAACTGGAAGTCATCGAAACAAATCCTCAATTTACGCAGATTGTACCACCTAATGATATGGTAGTTATTATAACCCTGCACATCAAGATTGGTCAGGCTGAAGGATTGGTTAATCTTTGTATACCTTATTTGGTGGTTGAACCAATTATGGCCAAATTGACAACGACATATTGGGTGGCGTCCTCAGTAGCTAAGCAGGGATTGCCTGAGCATACGAATGCGATACGACAGAAGGTGGAAAAAACACTTGTTCCCATGCTTGTTGAGCTAGGTAGAGCCACAGTAACGGTGCAGGAGCTTTTAGGTTTGGCAGTTGATGATGTGTTACAATTAGATAGTAAAATAGATATGGATCTTAGAATACGAGTCGGACAAAATGAGAAATTTAGAGGCAAGCCAGGAATTTCCGGACGAAAAGTTGCAATACAAATTACACAATTAGTTCTCGAAGGAGATGATAATAATGAGTGAAGGCTTTCTTTCCCAAGAAGAAATCGATGCCTTATTGAGAGGCGATCCGATTTCATCTCCTGCAGTACCTGATTTATCAGATATAGAAAAAGATGCCCTTGGTGAGATTGGCAATATTTCTATGGGGAGTGCAGCAACGACACTATCAGTGCTCCTTGGTCGGCGGGTATCGATAACAACGCCTCGAGTATCCGTTGTTAGTATGGAAGAAATAAAAGGTAAGTATCCTTTGCCCTATGTGGTCATTGAAGTTGGTTATACTCATGGCATTTTAGGAACCAATGTACTGGCGATTCGTGAACAGGATGCTTTGATTATTTCTGATCTTATGATGGGGGGAGATGGTACAAATCCGCCAACAGAATTAAATGAGTTATATCTGAGTGCTGTGAGTGAGGCGATGAATCAGATGATGGGGGGGGTAGCTACCTCACTGTCAACTTTGTTTAGAAAAAAAATAGATATTTCACCACCGAATCTTAATATAATAGATTTTGCTGTTGCTGCGAGTATTACTGATTCTGTTGAGGCCGATGATCATGTTGTTAGTATTGCTTTCCGCATGGAAGTGGAAGATTTGATTGATAGTGAAATGATGCAAATTATTCCAATCGCTGTCGCTAAAGAAATGGTGGATAATTTAATGAATTCTATGCAACCGCCAGAGGTTCCAGCGCAGGCGCCACCAAAACCTGTAGCACCTCAAGTACAACAACAAGTAGCCATGCCAGGCCCAAAACAACAACCTGTACAACATGTTAATGTTCAACCAGTACAGTTTGCTCCCCTTGTGCAACAGACCTTACCAGTTGTAGACACCAATATTAATCTTATTATGGATGTTCCACTACAAGTAACGGTAGAATTAGGGCGAACTCGTAAATTGATTCGTGATATATTAGAATTAGCGCCTGGATCGGTCATTGAGCTTGACAAGTTGGCTGGCGAAGCTGTGGATATTTTGGTTAATGGCAAACTGATTGCCAAAGGTGAAGTTGTAGTCATTGATGATAATTTTGGTGTAAGAATTACTGAAATTGTAAGCCCCTTAGAGCGTACTTATACTTTACAGTAAGGTTTATCCATCTAAATAAAAAACTTTAGAATATTATAAAAAATAGTAAGGGGAGATATATTAATGGCGATTAGAATATTAGTGGTTGATGATGCTGCATTTATGCGTATGATGGTAAAGGATATCTTGAGTAAAAATGGTTATGAAGTAGTAGGTGAAGCTGAAAATGGACTCAAAGCGGTGGAAAAATACCAAGAATTGAAGCCTGATCTTACAACGATGGATATTACCATGCCAGAAATGGATGGTATTAGTGCTGTTAAGGCAATTAAAAAAATTGATCCAGCGGCAAAAGTGATTATGTGTAGTGCTATGGGGCAGCAAGCCATGGTTGTTGAAGCCATCCAGGCAGGTGCTCGTGACTTTATTGTTAAGCCATTTCAAGCTGATAGGGTATTGGAAGCTGTTCGTAAAGCAGTAGGTTAATATAATGAGTAAAAAATATTATCTAGGTTTGTATATACTATTGCTGATGCTTTTCCTCACTGGGGTAGCTTTGTGGGGGACAGCATCTGCGGCCGAACCTACTGGTCAATATTTGCAATATGAAGAACCAAAGCCAGCAGTATATTCATCTGGGTTATCGACTCTTGCTTATATTTTTTCACTGCTCGTTACTTTCGCGATTGTAATTGGTCTTGCATATTTTGCATCGCGCTTTGTGGGGCAGAAAATGAGAAGCAAATTGGCAAGTGGTAGTCATAAAATAGTTGCCACATTGCCCTTAGGGACGAATCGTGGGGTTTATATTGTTGAAATCGCCGGTAAGTTTTTAGTACTTGGAGTTACTGATCATACGATTAATGTCTTGCAAGAAATAACAGAACTTGTAGAAATTGAAAAACTTAAAGAGGAACAAATATCTGTACCAGAAACTCAGTTTGATAAGGTCTTTCAACGACAACTTGCTTCCTTACAACAATTGTCTCCCAAATTTCCAAATGTTTTTAATACTCATAATCAAAGTGAGCAAAAACATGAACATGAAGCCGAGAAGAGGTAACGTAAGTGTCTAAATATCAAAATATGATAAGAACTACTATCGTTGTTCTGGTGTTATTCATGATGCCATCATTAGTTGGCGCTGCGCCGTTGGTCCCTATTCCTAATGTTACGATTGGCGTAGAGAATGCCACGAGTCCTAAAGACGTCGCGCTTAGTTTACAAATTTTATTGACATTAACAGTATTAACATTAGCACCATCAATTTTGATTATGATGACATCTTTTACACGTATTATTGTTGTTTTATCTTTTTTACGTAGTGCCCTTGCTACACAACAAATGCCACCTAATCAGGTATTGGTAGGACTAGCGCTATTCATTACTTTTTTTACTATGTCTCCATATCTGGAACAGGTTAATAACGATGGTCTGCAACCGTACTTGGCAGGGAAAATAAATCAAGAGACGGCGATGACTGAGGCGTTAAAGCCAATGCGTACCTTTATGTTTAAGCAAACAAGGGAAAATGATTTGGCTTTATTTGTTAACTTATCAGAAGGTCCTCGCCCGAGTTCTCAGGATGATGTACCAACCATGACATTGATACCAGCTTTTATTATCAGTGAGCTTAAAACTGCTTTTCAAATAGGATTTCTAATTTATATTCCCTTTATTGTTATTGACATGGTAGTAGCAAGTACTTTGATGTCCATGGGGATGATGATGGTACCACCCGCTATGATTTCATTGCCATTTAAATTGCTATTATTCATATTAGTGGATGGTTGGCATTTAATTATTAGCTCACTGATTGCTAGTTTTCATTAAAGGAGGATTTTATGTCAGGTGATATGGCAATCCAAATCGGCCGTGATGCCCTATACATGGTCATGCTTATATCAGCACCCATGCTGGTCCTTGGCTTATTGGTGGGTGTTTTGGTTAGTATTTTTCAAGCGACTACACAAATACAAGAACAGACATTGGTATTTATCCCTAAAATTATTGCAATATTTGTTGCTATCGTGGTATTTGGTCCCTGGATGCTCAGTTTGATGGTTGACTATACCCGTGAAATTTTCATCAGTTTGCCTAACATGATACGCTAAAGTAAGGAGTCTTTATTTGTGGATTTTTTTGCACTGATGCAAATTCAAGTGGGTTTTTTTCTATTGATATTTGTGCGCATTAGCGGCATATTTATGATGATGCCTATATTTAGCAGCCATAACATTCCCGGTCGTGTCAAAGCCGCCTTCGCGTTAATCATCACATATATATTATTCCCATTAGTATTTAATAGTACTGCTGTTATACCTGAGCATTTTCTGCCGTTTCTTTTTCTTGTGGCAGGCGAGCTTATCGTGGGTCTTATTTTAGGGTTTGTTAGTTCATTGATATTTACTGCCATACAAATGGCAGGACAAATATTAGACATGCAAATTGGCTTTGGTATTGTGAATATGATTGACCCTATGTCTGGACAACAGGCACCATTGATCGGCAATTTTAAGTATATATTAGCATTAATGACTTTTCTAGGGACTAATGGTCACCATGTGTTATTATCAGCATTGTTTGCTAGTTTTAAATTAATACCTGTTACTGGTGTATTCGTAAATGTTGCTGTAACTAAATTTATAGTTGATATGATTGGCGGTCTGTTTATTCTTGCTTTAAAAATAAGTTTACCTGTCATTGTATCCTTACTACTAACAGATATGGCCCTTGGCATATTAGCCCGTACGATGCCGCAAATGAATATCTTTGTTGTTGGTGTGCCGGGTAAGATCATTATCGGTATTTTTGTCCTATCTATGGCATTACCTTTTTATATATTTTTTTTGGAGATGGCGTTTGATGGGATGTACAAAAATATTTTCAGTCTTTTATCCTTCTTTCAATGAGGTAAAGCTGAGGCCTTTATATATAGCTAATGCTTTTGATTTACAATTGTTTGCTGGGGAGAAAACCGAAGAAGCAACTCCCAAACGCAAAGAAGAAGCCCGAGGAAAAGGACAAGTTGCTAAAAGTATGGAGATGAATTCTGTATTTGTTATTGTCGCAGCTTTCTTCACCTTAAAAATTATTGGTTCCTATATTTTTGATCAATTAACTGCGTATATGAAATTTGTTTTTTCCAATCTAGTTATCGCTGATATTACGATTACTTCGGCGCAGCAAGTATTTATTGGTTTTGCTATCGTTTTCTTAAAAACAACACTGCCTGTGATGTGTGTTATCTTAGTGGTCGCTTTAACTATAAATTTCGCACAGGTGGGATTTTCTTTTTCAATGGAACCACTTATTCCGAATTTTGATAAAATAAATCCTTTGTCAGGCTTTGGAAGGTTGTTTTCTAAACGTTCTTTAGTAGAGCTATTTAAGTCACTATTGAAAATAGCCATTATTGGTGGTTTTGTTTATCGTTTTATGATGAATCAGACGAAGCAGGTTCCATCTTTAATAAGTGCTGAGCTGATTGATTCCTTGCATTTAACAGCATCTCTTATTTTAGATTTAGTGTTTAATATTAGTACAGTCATGTTTATTATGGCTGTATTTGATTATATGTATCAATGGTGGGAAAACCAAGAAAGTATGAAAATGAGTAAAGATGATGTTAAGCAAGAATTTAAACAAGCTGAAGGTGATCCACAGATTAAAGGGAAAATTAAACAGCGGCAGCGAGAAATGGCTATGCGACGTATGATGCAGGATGTGCCTAATGCCGATGTTGTTGTGACCAATCCGACTCACTTTGCTGTTGCCTTAAAATATGATCAAGAGATGTTAGCGCCCATTATAGTTGCTAAAGGACAGAATCTGATCGCGCAAAAAATCAAAGAGATTGCCAAAGATCATCGGGTTATTATTGTTGAAAATAAAATGTTGGCACGGGCGTTATATACTGCTGTTGAAATTGGTCATCCTGTGCCACATGAACTATATCAGGCTGTCGCCGAAGTATTAGCTTATGTTTATAAACTAAAAAAACGTTTGTCGTAAATTAGAAGGAGAAAAATAATTTGGCTACTCAAACATCGCCATTTGCCGTTTTATCAAAACTAGCTAAATATAGTGATATTATAGTGGCCCTTGGCATCATTACAATTATTATCATGATGATTATTCCCTTGCCATCTTTTTTACTGGATTTGCTATTATCATTGAATATTACTTTTGCTCTTGTTATTATCATGGTCGCTGTTTATAATATAGAACCTTTGGATTTTTCAGTGTTTCCTTCCTTATTATTAATTACAACCTTATTTCGGTTGGCTCTTAATGTTTCCTCAACCAGGCTTATTCTGCTTGATGGTTATGCTGGCGAAGTCATTATGGCTTTTGGTAACTTTGTGGTTGGTGGTAATGCTGTTGTTGGTTTTATTATCTTTGTTATTTTGATTATTATACAATTTCTTGTTATTACTAAGGGATCTGAGCGTGTTGCTGAAGTTGCTGCCAGGTTTACCCTTGATGCTATGCCAGGCAAGCAGATGAGTATTGATGCCGATTTAAATTCTGGTGCCATCACGGATGCCCAGGCTCATCAGCGACGTAAAGATATTCAACGAGAAGCTGATTTTTATGGGGCCATGGATGGTGCGAGTAAGTTTGTCAAAGGTGATGCAATAGCCGCCATTATTATTATTGTGATTAATATTGTTGGCGGCTTTATTATTGGTATGGTGCAGCGAGATTTAGGGCCATTGGAAGCATTACACAGCTATACTCTGCTCACTGTCGGCGAGGGACTCGTCAATCAGATACCAGCGCTGCTTATTTCTACGGCAACAGGTATTGTTGTGACAAGAGCGGCATCGGAGTCTAACTTAGGGCATGACTTAACAGACCAGCTTTTTAACAATCCTCGAGTATTCTTTATTGTATCAGGAGTACTAATGTTAATGGGATTTGTTCCTGGATTGCCGTTGGTTCCGTTTTTAAGCCTTGGTATTATATGTTTTGTCATTGGCTATATATTGAAAAGTACGCAGAAGCATGCGGCAGAGTCGCAAATAACGAACCAGGAAGAACAAGAACAAGAAGAAGTACGTAAACCTGAAAATATTGTATCCTTGTTACAAATTGATACAATGGAACTTGAGATTGGTTATAGTCTTATCCCCATGGTAGATGTTTCACAAGGTGGAGATTTGCTGGATCGTGTCGTCATGATTAGGCGTCAATGTGCCTTAGAACTCGGACTTATTGTTCCTACTATTCGTATTCGTGATAATATTCAATTAAAACCTAATATATATGTTATAAAATTAAAAGGTATAGAGATTGCTAAAGGCGAATTATTACTTGATCACTATTTAGCAATGAATCCTGGTACTGTTTTTGAGGAAATGATTGGTATCGAAACCATAGAGCCAGCTTTTGGTTTACCCGCGTTATGGATTCCAGAATCAAAGCGAGAAGATGCTGAACTTGCTGGGTATACTGTTGTCGATCCTGTATCCGTACTGGCCACTCATCTGACTGAAGTGATTAAATCTCATGCTGCAGAGGTACTTGGTCGCCAAGAAGTGCAGACGCTCATTGATGCTGTAAAACAAAATAATCCTGCAGTAGTCGATGAGGTCACGCCTAATTTGTTGTCAATTGGTGACATCCAAAAGGTATTAGCTAAGCTCCTGCGTGAGCGTATTTCAATTCGTGATATGGTGACCATTTTAGAAACCTTGGCTGATTATGCACAACTGACCAAAGATACTGAGATTTTAACTGAATATGTTCGTCATGCGTTAGCCAGACAAATATCAAGACAGTATGCTCAAAATAATACGTTAACATGTTTAACTGTTGATTTGCAATTGGAAAATAAGATTACTGGTGCAGTTCAACGTACTGAAAGTGGCTCTTATGTGGCACTTGATCCCAATGTATTACAAGCTATTATGGCCAGCATAACAAAGGAATTACCTAAGATTACCAATCTTGGTTATCAGCCAATTGTTTTGACCAGTCCTGCTGTTAGAACCTATTTTCATAAGTTAATTGAACGCAGTGCCCCTAATTTAATTGTTTTATCATATGCTGAATTAGAACCTAAAGTAGAAGTGCAATCATTAGGGATGGTGAGAATATAATTGAAAGTCAGATTTTTTACTGCTGATTCGATACAAAATGCCATGGCACAGGTTAAAAATGTGCTCGGCCGTGATGCTATTATTTTGCATACGCGCACTTTTCGTAAAGGCGGCATTATGGGTTTTTTTGGAAAAGATAAGGTGGAGGTTATGGCAGCAATTGATACGCCTGCCGCTACGATTGCTTCAAAGGAAATACAGCCGCTACATGTTGAAGAAAATAAAAGTCTAGCTGCTGTACAGCAGGAACTTGCTACGATGCGCAACCTTTTGGAACAAGTGCTGTGTAGAGATCCACAGGAAGTTAAAACATCTCCAATTTTAGATTTATTAATAAATAATGATATTGAGATGCATATTGCACAGCAAATAATAAAAAAAATAAATGTCGACAATGCAGGTGATCATTCTGTTACTTCTGAGTTGAAAGAGTTAATTATTAAACAGATTGAGGATAAGGTGCAAGGTGTTGAGGGCATTGTAGTTCCTGTAGTAGGCAGAAAAATAGTTGCATTTATTGGACCGACAGGGGTCGGAAAAACGACAACCATTGCCAAACTAGCCGCAAAATTTGCAATACAAGATCGATACAATGTTGCTCTTATCACAGCCGATACTTATCGTGTTTCCGCTGTTGAGCAATTGAAAACATATTCAGATATTATGGGAATACCCATCCATGTTGTGTATACTACTGATGAGCTTAAGAGAGTATTAGACGCTAGCCCAGATAAGCAGCTCATCTTAATTGATACAGCTGGACGGAGTCCTCACAATAGTGATCAATTAAAAGAACTGGAAAATTTTTTGCAAGTAGATGATGCGATTGAGAAATATTTAGTATTAAGTGCTACAACTAAATATAAAGATGCATTAGACATTGTAAAGAACTTTTCAGCGTGCGCACCAGACAAGGTTATATTTACTAAAATTGACGAAGCAAGAAATATTGGTACTATAGTGAATCTTTTATATCAAATCCCCATTCCATTGTCCTATGTTACCAATGGGCAAAATGTACCTGATGATATTGAATTAGTTGACCCCCAGAAGCTGGCACAACTGATTTTTAGGAATTAATGATGTGGGATCAGGCAGAAAGTTTACGTAAAATGGTGAAAACTGTTCATGCCAAGACCCAAAGTGCAGTCATTAAAGCGAGTACGAATAAAGCACGTGTTATTACTGTTACGAGTGGTAAAGGCGGTGTTGGTAAGACTAATTTTACAGTTAACTTAGCGCTGGCATTAGCAAAATTAGGGAAAAAAGTTGTGATAATCGATGCTGACTTAGGTATGGGTAATGTTGATGTAGTACTCGGTTGCTCTGGGACATACAATATACTTCATTTGTTAGAAGGTAGATTTTCGCTGCAGGATATTATTACTGATGGTCCTTTTGGGATAAAATTTATGTCAGGCGGGTCTGGGATACATGAGTTGTCTAATCTAACTAACTTAGAGCTTACTTATATCATTAATCAGATTACATTACTCGATGACTGGGCTGAAATTATTTTGATTGATACCGGAGCGGGTATCAATCAAAGTGTAATGAATTTTGTGGTAGCGGCAGATGAAGTTATTATTATGACCACGCCTGAGCCAACTGCTATTACTGATGCGTATGCCATGATGAAAGCCTTTGTTCATCATCATGGAACGGGAGTTTTGAAATTAGTAGTCAATCGTGCAATTGACGTAAATGAAGGCAATGTAGCAGCTAATAAATTAACGCAAGTGGCTTTGAATTTTTTAGGGTTATCACTAACGAGTCTCGGTACGATTTATGAGGATGGTAATCTAATTCGGGCTGTAAAAAAACAAATACCTTTGTTAGTGGCATTTCCTGATACGATATCAGCACGTTGCATAGAACAAATTGCTCATCGTTTATTACCGATTGAAAATAATAAAAAAACTGGTGGGATTAAAAGATTTTTCGATAATTTAGTAGAATTAATGCGGTAAGTGATCTACAGTAAGGAGGAGTAAATTATTAGTGTTGGAAAATTTTTTTAAAATAAATCAACGGTTAGAAATTACACTATCTAAAAAAGGTGATGCTCAGCAGTATACTAGCCGCATTGAAGAAATCATTCATGACCATATGATTATTGCTATGCCTATGGAAAAAGGATATCCTGTTTTTCATGGAAGAGGGAATACGTTTTACGGTAAGGTATTTGATGCGAGTGGGGTTTATTCTTTTAAAAGTACCTTCGTTGACAAAAAAATGGGCCATTTGCCTATATGGATTGTTACGATGCCTTTTGATATTAAAAAAAACCAACAACGATCCTTTGTTCGTTTTGATGTAGCTTTACCTGTTGTTATCGAGTACCCATTACATGATGAAACTGATGAGGTAGTCACTCTTAAACTAATAACTAAAGATCTTAGTGGTGGCGGCTTGCAGGTTATATGTAATCAAACAATAAAAGTAGGTAAAAAAATTAATTTGACACTAGACTTCCCAGATTATGAGGTTTTTCAAGTTGATGGTGAAGTTGTCAGGGTGCATCAGCCTCAAGCTGAACGGCAACTATTTTGGATTAGCATTAAATTTTTAAGTATTACTGAAAAAATTCGTGATAAAATAAGTAGATTTATTTTTAGAAAGCAATTAGAACAGCGCCAAAAGGGACTTTAATTTACAGGAGGTAGGGTGATGACATGATAAAAATATTAATTGTTGACGATTCTGCTTTTATGCGAAAATTGTTATCAGATCTATTTTCCTCTGAACCAGATTTTATGGTCATTGATACAGCTCGCAATGGTCAGGATGCCGTGGAGAAGGTAAAACGATTAAAACCGGATTTAATAACGATGGATGTTGAAATGCCAATTATGGATGGGATAACAGCCTTAGAGATGATTATGAAGGATACGCCAACACCTGTAGTTATGATTAGCAGTTTAACGCGCGATGGCGCAGAGGCTACGATATGCGCTTTAGAGCTAGGTGCAGTTGATTTCGTTGCCAAATCAGCGGGAATACTTTCTAGTATAGCGGGTATTGGCAATGAAATAGTGGCTAAAGCCAGGGTGGCAGTAGGGGCAAAAGTGCCCAAATTCTTTGGAAGGGCAGTGAAAGCACCAGCAATGATGAATCCTTTATTTCAACGTACGACAGTGGCTAGTGATGAGCAAATCGTGGCTATTGGTACATCGACTGGGGGACCACGAGCCCTGCAAGAAATAATTACCAATTTACCTGGTAATTTACCATGTGGGGTAGTCATTGTACAGCACATGCCACCAGGATTTACCAAATCTTTATCGGAGCGTCTCAACTCGTTGTCATCTTTAACGGTCAAGGAAGCTGAGCATAATGATGTGGTGCGTCCAGGCTTAGTGCTCATTGCTCCAGGCAATTATCATATGACCATTGAACATGAAAACAATAAAAAAATAATAAAATTAAATCAAAATCCTCCAATTGGTGGGCATAGACCAGCAGTAGATCCGATGATGGAGTCTGTTGCTAGGGCTTATGGACAGAGAGCTGTCGGTGTGATTCTTACTGGTATGGGACATGATGGTGCTAAAGGTGTGCAAGCTATTAAACAAAGACATGGTTACACGATAGCCGAAGATCAATCCACAGCAGTGGTCTATGGGATGCCGAAATCTGCAATTGAACTCGGTGTAGTTGATAAAGTAGCACCACTTTCAGCGATTGCTGCAGAAATTGTCAAAGTAATTATCAAATAAATGTGGAGGTGGAGATTATGGATATAAATCAATACATGGGAATGTTTTTAGAAGAATCCCGAGAACATTTGCAAAATTTAAATAGTTGTGTACTTCAATTAGAGAATGCTCCTGATAATTTATCCGTACTTGGTGAAATATTTCGTAGTGCGCATACGATTAAAGGTATGTCTGCAACCATGGGATTTACAACGATTGCTGAATTAACACATGAGATGGAAAATATTCTTGACATGCTTCGGAAGAGTCAATTGCACGCAAATCCTGATATTATTAATACTATTTTTAAGTGCGTGGATACATTAGAGCAACTTGTAGAAAGCGTTGCCACTAATAGTGAGAGTTCAATTGATAGTAAGCCATTAATCGGTAAGCTTAAGGCGTTAGCTAAAGGTGAATCAATTCAAGTCTCTGTTGCTGCAACAAAAACAGAAAAAGTTACAACAGAGTATTCTAAGATAGAGCTTAGTGATACAGAAATAGCTGTGATTAAAAAGGCCTATGAGCAGGGTATGAATGCTTATGAAGTAACTATTTACTTGCGTGAGGGCTGCTTATTGAAATCTGCTCGATCCTATATGGTCATGAATGCATTAGATGAAATTGGTGAAGTTATTAGAACCATTCCAACAGTAGATGAACTAGAAAAAGAAAAGTTTGATCTTAGTTTCCAAGCTATTCTTGTTACTGGATGTGACACTGATAAAATACAGCAAGCCGTTCTCTCTATTTCTGAAATTGAAAGAGCCGTTGTAGTGGCTTGTGTAGTGCCTGACAATATTAATGTACAAGAAATACAACAAATGACTAAGGTGCAAGTTGTACAAACAGTGCCTGCAAATGCTGTGGCAACTGTATCAGCTGCTGTTGATAAAAAAAATAAAGGCGGTCAATCAGTACGTGTCGATATTGATAAGCTAGATGCCTTATTAAATCTAGTTGGTGAACTTGTTATCAATAAAACCAGGCTGGAACAAATTGGGTTAACACATAAATTGGTAGATTTAGTAGAGACCATTGAGCAGATGGATCGTGTAACGACTGATCTGCAAAGTGTTGTAATGAAAGTGCGCATGGTTTCGGTTGGGCAGGTATTTAATCGTTTTCCTCGGATGGTACGGGATTTGTCTCATGGTCTAGGCAAAGAGATTAACCTTATCATTCAAGGTGAAGAAACAGAATTGGATCGCACTGTTATTGATGAAATAGGTGACCCATTAGTTCATTTACTCAGGAATTCGATTGACCATGGTATAGAGACACCAGAAGAAAGACAAGCCAAAGGTAAAAATCCTATTGGTGAAGTGCGCCTCATAGCTCGTTATGAAGGTAATAATGTAATTATTATGGTTGAGGATGATGGAAAAGGCATTAATCCAGAGATTATTAAGGGGATAGCTGTGAAGAAGGAGCTAATCACCCAAGCTGAAGCTGATAAAATGGATATGAACGAAGCTGTTAAAATGGTATTTTTGCCAGGTTTCTCAACAGCTGAAGTTGTCACTGATGTATCAGGCCGAGGCGTAGGTATGGATGCTGTAAAAAATAAAATAGAATCTCTTGGCGGGATGGTCGATGTTGAGACCAAGGTTAATGAAGGCAGTAAATTTAAAATTCGTTTGCCTCTCACCCTTGCTATTATCCAGGCATTATTAGTTAATGTTTCTGATGAAATTTATGCCATTCCACTCGGATCGATTGATAGTACAATTAATATTAAGTCATCTGATCTTAAAACAGTACAAAATAAAGAAGTGATTTTACTCCGAGGGCAGATTATTCCAATTGTGAGATTGGCTCATGTGTTGAACATACCTGAAACTGTGGAGCAGCAAGATGAATTGTTTATTGTAATTGTACATATTGGTGACCTCAAAGCAGGGGTTATTGTGGACAATCTGATTGGTCAACAAGAAATTGTCATTAAATCATTAGGTAAGCTTCTAGCAGGTATTAAAGTAATCGCTGGTGCAACTATTTTGGGTAATGGTCAAGTGGCACTTATTTTAGATATCGCTTCATTGATCCAATAAGGAGGAGTAATATATGTCGGAGCAAACATATTCAAGTAGTGATCTACAATTGGTTGTTTTTAAGTTAGGACAGGAAGAATATGGTGTAAGCATCTTGCAAGTGCAGGAAATTAAACGTATTACAGAAATTACTCGGGTTCCTCATACCCCAGAGTATATTAAAGGCGTAATTAATTTAAGAGGTAGCGTTTTGCCAGTCATTGATCTGAAAAAACGTCTTAATCTGCCACAGCAGGCATCTACAGAAAATGCACGTATTATTATTGTCAAAGTAGAAGAGATATCAATAGGTATGATGGTTGATGCAGTATCTGAAGTGATGACAATAAATGAACAAAATATTGATTATCCTGATGTTGTTGTTGGTAGTGTTTCTGCAAATTATCTTAGTGGAGTTGGTAAACTAGACAATAGGTTACTAATTTTGCTGAATTTAGAAACAATCACCGGTATTGGCCAAGAGACAACCCCTGTATAGCTATATTAGTTTATAAATGAGGTGTAGATATTGTCCGAAGAAATATTAAATTTATCTTTAATGCAGTTAGATGCATTAAAGGAAATTGGCAATGTTGGTGCTGGGAATTCTGCGACAGCATTATCTCAGCTTATCAATCGTAAAATAGATATGACAGTACCCCAAATTGCTATCATGCCCTTAGGTGATGTGCCAGATGTAGTGGGTGGCCCTGATGCAATGGTTGCAGGTGTATTCTTACGTGTATATGGCCCTGCGCCAAGTAGTATTTTGTTTCTATTGCCGCGGGATAGCGCTTTTGCTTTAGTTGATATGTTAATGGGGCGAGAACAAGGAACGACTACGTCATTAAATTCCATGGATGAATCAGCTTTAATGGAGATCGGTAATATTCTGGCAGGTGCCTATTTAAATGCCTTATCACATTTTACCAAGTTGACTTTGCTACCATCGATCCCGTCTTTGGCCATGGATATGGCTGGAGCTATTTTAAGTGTTATTTTAATTCAGTTAGGTGAAATGGGTGATCATGCTCTGGTGATTGAAACTGAATTTACAACAGAAAATGATGGTGTAAAAGGACATTTCTTTCTAATTCCTGATCCAGGTTCGTTAAGTACTATTTTGGCGGCAATAGGGGTGAAGGAATAATGTCAGAACTAATTAAAGTGGGGATGGCTGACTATAAAACTGGATATAATCCCAATAGTCTAATTAGCTATGGTTTAGGATCGTGCGTTGGAATTGCACTGTATGATGCCGTAACTAAAATCGGCGGACTTGCTCATATTATGCTTCCTGATAGTACACAAGCTCGCTCAACTGAAAACCCCGCAAAATTTGCCGATACTGCCTTGCCTTTAATGTTAAATGAAATGATAAAAATGGGTGCTATAAAAGCCCGGGTTACCGCCAAAATTGCTGGTGGTTCTCAAATGTTTACCTTTGCAAATGCTACAGATGTCATGCGTATTGGTGAACGTAATGCACAAGCCGTACGGATGCTACTCAAAAAGATGGATATTAGGATACTTGCTGATGATACTGGGGGGAATTATGGTCGGACTGTAGAATTGAAAATAGATACAGGAATTTATCGTGTGCGAACCATCGCTCAAGGAGAAAAAGAACTATAATTAGGGGAGGGATAGCGTGCTTAAGTTTCGCATTGCTTTGTGCTTAGCACTCGTTGTTGGCACCCTGACACTAACAAATGGTATTTTATCTGGTGCTAGGATAGTAACTATTGTTTATCGTGTAGTTATTTCCATTGCTGTTTTTGCCTTTGCAGGTTATGGTGTGGGAGTTGTGGTCGAAAATTTTTTGAACAAACTATTAGCCCCCAAAAAGGCACAAGATCAAGACATAGATGTAGATCATGAGCAGCAAACTATTGATGAACTACCTAATCAATCTTCATTTAGCCCGTTTACCTCTGATGATTTTCAGCAGATATCGCGCCCCAAAGAATGATGTATATGTGGGTTGGGGGTAATTAAAGATGACAGATAGTAATCAATCTCAAATAGACGAAAACATGAAATTATGGCTGTTGTATCAGCGAAGTCAGAAAATTGAAATACGTGAAAAGCTGATTGAGCGTTATTTATCATTAGTTAAGTTAGTTGCCAGTCGTTTGGCGATAAGTTTGCCACAGCATGTGGATAAAGATGATTTGATTAGCAATGGATTTTTTGGATTACTTGATGCGATTGAAAAATATGATCCGACGCGGGGAATAAAGTTTGAAACCTATGCAGTAGTTCGTATCAGGGGGTCTATGCTTGACGCGATACGTTCGCAAGATTGGGTGCCGACAAGTATTAGACAAAAAGCAAAGCTATATGAACAAGCGATAGCTGGCCTTGAAAATCAGCTAGGAAGATCTGCGACAGATGAAGAAATTGCTGGGAAGCTTGGCATTACTTGCAGTGAGTTATATACTTTAATAACTCAGCTTAATGCGAGTACTATTATTCCGTTAGAAGAGTTTACTAAAACGGAAACCTCATCCAATCATATAGTGAATCCATCTGATCACATCGAAGTTGAAGAAGTAAAACAAGCTTTAGCTAAAGCCATTGATAAATTACCTGAAAAAGAAAAATTAGTAGTTAGTTTATATTATTATGACGGTTTAACGTTAAAAGAAATTAGTTTGATTTTAAAACTGTCTGAAGCACGTATTTCTCAGCTTCATACTAAATCTATTTTTAGATTAAGAGGGGCGTTATCACGTATTAAATCAAGCTTTATTTGAGGTTCTTAAAAGGGGGGATAATCTGTGAGTGATGATGTGTTTGATGGGTATTCGATTGTTGTTAATGATAATGGTGTATATTTAACCATATGCCCCCTTGATGCTGGAGAAATTCCAGTAAACGAAATTGTTATAGCTACACAATTGAAGAAGTTGAAAGTAATTGAATATAATGTAAGTACCATCGTAGGTGCAATTAAAGAAGCGAGTGGTCAGCCGGTTAAAGTAGCTGAGACGCCTGCAGTAGTACCAATAGTTGAACCTGATATTCGAATTCTTGTCACGCGTGATAGAATGGAAGCTTCACTACAGATTACCTTACCGCCAGGTAGCCGCCCTCTATCCATAGATGAGTTACTCGAAGTAATTAAAAAAAATGGTGTTGTATTTGGCCTTAATTATGAGCATGTAAAAAAGGCTTATGATTGTCCAGGCGTTAGATTAGTATGTGCTAGCGGTCAGAAGCCGATCAATGGTGAGAATGCATCTATTAAATACCATATTGATATGGATAATAATGGATGCCCGTCGGAAATGGAAGATGGTAGTGTAGATTTTAAAAACCTTAATTTATTTACAATAGTACAAGAAGGTGACTTATTAGCCGAGAAGGTTCCAGCAACGCCCAGTATACCTGGAATTGATGTTTTAGGTAATGAAATAAACGGAAAATCCGGCAAAGATATACCACTCCCTGTGGGAAAGAATGTACAGGTTGTTGACGGTAATACTCTTGTTGCGATGATTCCAGGGCAATTACTGATTGCTAATCATAAAATAAACGTAGTTCCTGTTATGGAGATTAAAGAAGATATAGATGTTTCGACAGGAAATATTGAATTTATGGGTGATATTATCGTACGTGGTTCGGTGCAACCAGGATTCTCAGTAAAAGCTGATGGTAATGTGGAAATTTTCGGCACGATTAGTGGCGCGACAGTAGAAGGCAAAAATGTAATTATAAAAATGGGCATACAGGGTATGCATCGTGGTTATATAAAAGCCAAGGAAAGTGTAGTCGCCAAGTTTATCGAGAATGCTACAGTTCATGCTGGTACTGATATTATGGTGAGTGATGTAGTGCTCAATTCCAGGATCAGTGCTGGTAAAAAAATTATGGTGGAAGGGCGACGGGGCTTAATTGTAGGGGGAACTGTTATGGCTGGCGAAGAAATTCGCGCTAAAGTTGTAGGTACTCATATGGCAACCGTTACCACCCTAGAAGTTGGTGTAAATCCAATGCTTAGGGAAGAATATCAACATGTTCGTACTGAAATCAAAAAAGTAGATATAAATCTTGAAAAAGCAAAAAAAGCCCTGATTATTTTAAAGTCAATGGATCAAAGTACCTTGCCCCCTGACAAACGAGAAATGCTTTTAAAGTTAACTAAGGCCCAGTTTCATCTCGTTGGTCAAGGCGAAACCATGCGTAGCCGTATGGCTGTTATTCAAGGTGAATTTGCTGGAATGCTTGATGGGCGTATAAAGGTAGCGGACACCATTTATCCTGGTGTTAAAGTTGTAGTAGGTACACTTGTTAAGCCCATAGGGGAAAATTTGAAATTTGCTTCTTTATATGCTGAGGATGGAGAAATAAAAATCGGCACATTTAAATAGAAGAGCTTGCGCGGTACGCTCTTCTATTTACCGATCACTACATATTGTGTAATGGGATGGTGTAAATTTTGACAATTCGACCAGTTGACTTACAAGTGCTAATCCCCAAAGTTACAGAAGTTGGTAAAATGCAACATATTACTGATCATCAAGAGACGTTGCAGCAACAACAGTTTGCAGATCAATGGCAACACATTGCAGCAAAGCGAGAGCAACAAGTACAAGGTACAACTAAAAGCGAAGATGGTAAAGTTGGCCGGGAAAACCATCCTAAGGAACAGAGTCATTCAAATAATGGGAAAAAGCATCAAGATACCAAACAGAGTGATGCTGATATGGCTAATCATGCTTCAAGTGAAGATCCTATCCGGGGAAATTTAATTGATATAAAAACATAACTTGTAGATAGTCAGACTGGCATAATGAGGTGATCATATGTTTTCAAGTGGTATTACTGTATTATTTTTTATTTTGGTATTATTTCTTATTTTTTATAAGTGGGGCCAACTAAAACAAATGTTTTCCATTGATGTGACATCACCTGCTAATCGATTTCAGGAGCAATTGGAGCAAACTGCTGATATTGTAATTAAGCGTTTAGAAGAAAAAATTATTCATTTAGAATCATTATTAAATGAGGCTAATGAAAAAATTATTAATTTAGCTGATAAAATTCAGGCTGCGAATGAAATTTTGCATAGAGAAAATAGCAGTAGCAAAGAATCTTTAAATCCGTTAATAAGTTCGGCCATAGGGAGTAATATAGAGACTGTTACAAATGAGATTGCTGCGATAAGTATAAATAATTATAAAAACATGGGGCGTAGTGATAAACGAAGTTCAATAATAGAAATGGCTGATTTGGGATATGATATTACTGAAATTGCTAAAACTACAGGTATAAGTAAAGGTGAAATTATGCTGCTGCTGCAGTTAAATAAAAAATAAAAAAGCGAAAAAAAGATTTATTTAAAATTAATTCTAAAACGATCTTGTTATATATAAGGAGTTATGTTATAGTTATTGTTGTTGCAAATCCACACGCAATCTAATTTTGTTTACTGTGCCAATGTTGAATTGGTTTAAAACAAAAAACGCAGATAGCGGCGGTAAATTAACAGGAGGTATAGATATGTCAGTAATTTCTATGAAACAGCTTTTAGAAGCAGGTGTTCATTTTGGGCATCAAACTCGCAGATGGAATCCTAAGATGGCTCCTTATATCTTTACGGAGCGCAATGGTATCTACATAATTGACTTACAGAAAACAGTCAAAAAAGTAGACGATGCCTATAATGCAGTACGTGAGATTGCCAAAGATCAAACAATTTTGTTTGTTGGCACCAAAAAACAAGCACAAGATGCTGTAAAAGAAGAAGCAATTAGATCCAATATGTACTATGTAAATGAGAGATGGCTTGGTGGTATGTTAACTAACTTCCAAACAATTCAGAAACGTATTAAGCGTTTGCACGAATTAGAAAAAATGGAAGTTGAAGGTGTCTTCGAAGTACTATCTAAAAAAGAAGTTCTTACACTTTGTCATGAAATGGAAAGACTGCAAAAATTCCTTGGTGGTATTAAGAACATGACTAAGTTACCTGGAGCTTTGTTTATCATTGATCCTCGTAAAGAACGCATTGCTGTTGCTGAAGCTAAAAAACTTGGTATTCCTATTGTAGCTATTGTCGATACGAATTGTGATCCGGATGAAATTGATTTTATTATTCCGGGTAATGATGATGCGATTCGTGCGGTGAAATTGCTTACCGCTAAAATGGCAGATGCTATTTTAGAAGCTAGGCAAGGCGAACAATTAGAAGAAGCCGAGTAAAATTTATATAATGAAGGGTAAGGGGGACAACGTATGTTTACCCCTTACCTTTAATAGTAGACAGGAGGATTATATATGATAACTGCTGAAATGGTAAAAGAATTGCGCCAAACGACTGGTGCAGGTATGATGGATTGTAAAAAAGCTTTGGTGAAAACAGAAGGTAAGATGGATGAGGCTATTGACTATTTGCGTGAAAATGGCCTAGCTGCTGCTGCGAAAAAAGCAGGGCGTATTGCATCAGAAGGCGTTGTTGAAGCGTACATACATGCGGGCGGACGTGTTGGCGTAATGGTTGAACTCAACTGTGAGACTGACTTCGTAGCCAAAACCGACAAATTCAAATCCTTGGCTAGAGATATTGCAATGCAAATTGCTGCAACGAATCCTAGTTGTGTGCGGCGTGAAGAAATTGCACCAGAAGTACTAGAACATGAGAGAGACATACTGCGGGCGCAAGCTTTAAATGAAGGTAAGCCAGCTAATATTATCGAAAAAATGATCACTGGTCGTGTGGAAAAATATTATAAAGAAGCATGCTTAATGGAACAGACTTTCATTAAGAACCCAGATCAAACAATTACCCAACTTATTAATGAGACAATTTCTAGAATTGGCGAGAATGTTTCGATTAGACGATTTACCAGATACCAACTTGGTGAAGGTATGGAGAAAAAAGCCAATGATTTTGCTGCTGAAGTAATGGCTGCTGTCAAAAAATAAGAGAACACTTTAGTGTTCTCTTATTTTCTAAGGTTTGTGATCTGTTTATAGCATTGAATTGAAGAATAGGGGGGATACACTTGGTTACGTCAAAATATAAGCGCGTAGTTTTGAAACTTAGTGGCGAAGCTTTAGCTGGACAGCAAGGATATGGTATCGATCCCATCGTTGTTGACTCTATTGCTCGTCAAATAAAGGAAGTTAGAGGGACCGGTCTTCAAGTTGCCATCGTAGTGGGTGGTGGCAATATTTGGCGGGGGCTAGCTGGAAGTGCTAAAGGTATGGATAGGGCTGCAGCAGATTATATGGGGATGCTAGCCACTGTTATGAACTCTCTAGCCCTTCAAGATGCTTTAGAACAATGCAATGTGGATACTCGTGTACAGACTGCAATTGAAATGCGTCAAGTCGCTGAACCATATATTCGTCGCCGGGCTATTCGTCATTTAGAAAAAAATAGAGTCATTATTTTTGCTGCCGGCACTGGTAATCCTTATTTTTCTACTGACACCACAGCGGCACTCAGAGCAGCAGAAATTGAAGCAGATGTGATTCTTATGGCCAAAAAGAATACGGATGGTGTATATGATTCTGATCCACGTTTAAATCCCGATGCTAAGAAGTTTGATACACTTGACTATATTGAAGTGCTGCAACGTGGTCTGGGTGTTATGGACTCGACCGCGATAAGTTTGTGCATGGATAATAAAATCCCGATTGTTGTGTTTAGTATCGATGAGCCAGGTAATATTTTAAAAGCTGCGCTTGGGCAAGATATAGGTACTATTGTGGGGGATAATAAATGATGATTAAAGATATTTATGTTAGTCATGAAGACAAAATGAAAAAGGCATTAGATGCCTTGCGCAGAGAATTAGGTACGCTACGAGCTGGGCGGGCTACACCGGCATTGCTTGATAAAATTATTGTGGATTATTATGGTACGCCCACGCCGATTAACCAAGTGGCTAATATCTCAGTGCCGGAACCTCGGATGATTACCATTCAAGCTTGGGAAAAAACGATGATTGCTCAGATTGAAAAAGCTATTTTAAAATCTGATTTAGGACTTACACCCAATAGCGATGGTGTGATTATCAGACTTAATATACCACAGCTGACTCAGCAACGTCGCATTGAATTGGTAAAAGTAGTTCATAAAAAAGCGGAAGAAAATCGAATTGTGATTCGTAATTTACGCCGGGATGCCAATGATATTGTCAAGAAACTTGAGAAAGAAAAAAGCATTTCCGAAGATGAAGCGAAAAAAGCACAAGAAGATATGCAAAAGCTTACTGATAAATATATCAAAGAAGTAGATACTATTATGAGTGCCAAAGAAAAGGAAATATTGGAAGTATAAATGATGGATACAATTGCTCAGTGCTTATCTGAAGTTAAGGAACACTTAGACGAAGTTAATGCAAAATATAGTATATCGATGACTCGTCCAACTCGTAATTTAGCAAGCTTAGATGACGATTGCCTTTATGTCATACGGCAACAGATCGATACGGATGGTATTTATCATTTGATTGTTGCTGCCAAAATACGACAGGGGAAGTGCTAGATTTATGGCTTATAAAATTAATGAAGAATGTATTTCCTGTGGTAGTTGCGTGACCACGTGTCCTGTTAGTGCCATTAGTGAAGGAAGCTCTCTTTATGTCATTTTGGAAGAATGTATAGAATGCGGTGCCTGTGTGGCGGTTTGCCCTGTTGGTGCTATTTTGGCTCCATGATTGGAAGAACCCCCTCGCAAGAGGGGGTTTAGTTTGCGTAATCAGAAAGTATACACTGTCTAATATTCCAAGTAGCGGTAACTAAGGCTTGGTGTAAGCCAATTTTTCTTTATTACTAGATTATCCTGGAGGTCATACGATGTGGAAAAAATGGTTTGGCAAAAAGCATGTTAGGACAGAGATAGATAATCAGTTAGATTTAGATAAAATGCCCAAACATATTGCTATTATTATGGATGGTAATGGGCGCTGGGCCAAGAGTAAAGGATTGCCACGTGCTTTCGGACATCGGGCTGGTGTGGAGAGTTTACGTGATATTGTTACGACCGCTGTTAACATGAAGCTTGGGGTACTGACTGCATATGCATTTTCTACTGAGAATTGGAAAAGGCCTACAGATGAAGTTCGGTTATTAATGAGATTGTTTTCAGAGTATCTTGATAGTGAAATTAATGAACTGCACAAGAAAAATGTCCAGATTCGATTTATCGGTAAGGTTGATGAATTAGATATTGAACTGCAGCATAAAGTAGAAAAAGCTCAGATACATACTGGCAAAAATACTGGACTCGTCTTCAATTTGGCGGTTAATTATGGCGGCCGAGCAGAGATTGTGCGCAGTGTTCAAATGATTGGCGAGAAAATCGCCAAGGGAGAGATGTTGCCTGAGGATATCACTGAGAAGAGTATCCATAACAATTTATATACAGCTGATTTGCCTGACCCTGATTTGTTAATTAGACCAAGTGGTGATTTTAGAATAAGTAATTTCTTATTATGGCAATTAGCGTATACAGAATATTGGTTTACAGATATTTACTGGCCTGATTTTAAGCCTGAGCATCTAATAGAGGCTATTGTAAGTTATCAAAAACGTGAACGAAGATTTGGTGGATTAAAGAAATAAGGTTACAGGTAGGTGTTTCAATGCTTGGTAAGCGGATTTTGACAGCATTTATAGGTATACCCATTGCTGTTTATGTAATACATTATGGAGAATGGTTATTTGCAACTGCTGTTCTTATTCTTACACTTTTGGCTTGGCATGAGTTTTATACGATGCTACAAAATAAGAGCATTAACGTTTTTTATAGCTTCGGTATTTTAATCAATATATTTATTTTGGGATGTGCATGGCTGGGGAATTCACAAGAATTTGTAATTGTGATATTTGTTAGTACGCTGCTGACATTGCTCAAGATAGTGACTTCGGGTACTAAATTTACGGTAGTAGATGCAGCTTGTTCATTATTGGGTATTTCTTATATCGGAATGTCCTTTGCTCATTTATTATTACTTAGATATACCGATAGCTCATTATATCTAATGACTTACTGGGGCGAGTTGCCTGCTGGAGCAGCCTATGTGTGGCTTGCTTTTATCGGTACTTGGGCAAGTGATACCTTTGCTTTTTTTATTGGGTCATATCTTGGTAGGCATAAATTATGTTCTAGGATCAGTCCAAACAAAACAATAGAAGGAGCTCTTGGCGGTATGCTTGGCAGTATCATTGCTCTTGTAGCAATGGGGATGCTATTTAAATTACCTGTCGGCCATAGCGCTATCATGGGGATATTAATTGGCATTGCCGCGCCTGTTGGCGATTTAGTAGAGTCAGCAATTAAACGATTTGCTGGAGTTAAAGATTCTGGACAAATTTTGCCAGGTCATGGTGGTATTTTAGACCGTTTTGACAGTATACTATTTACAGTACCTGCTATTTATTATTATTTACATGTTTTTGTACTATGATAGTATATCTAATATGCATATTAGAATGATAGAGACTATTAAATTACATAATGCCAAATATATATATATATATATTGATGTAAGTATGCTAAAAGGAGAATGTTCTGATGCAATATATAGCAATTTTGGGTAGCACTGGTTCTATTGGCACTCAAGCCCTAGAAGTGATTGCAGCGAATCAAGATAAGTTTTGTGTAACGGCTTTAGCGGCTTATCATAATGATAAACTATTAGAAGAGCAAATTGAATATTTTAAGCCAGAGATAGCCGTGCTTGTTGACCGAGAGGCAGCTGACAGACTTGTCAGGCGATACTCAGGATCTACCATTATTTTAACTGGAGAAGAGGGCTTACTCACGGCAGCTACGCACAGCGCTGTCAATACGGTACTCACTTCCCTAGTGGGGTTTGCTGGTCTAAAGCCAACAATTGCCGCAATTGAAGCTGGTAAGAATATTGCACTCGCCAATAAGGAAACATTGGTAGCTGCTGGTGAACTTATAACAACCCTTGCTAAAGAGAAAGGTGTAAAGATTTTGCCAGTAGATAGTGAACATAGTGCAATTTTTCAATGTCTGCAGGGCGAAGATCGCGATAATATCAGCCGTATTATTCTTACAGCCTCAGGCGGTCCTTTCCGTGGGTTCAATACTGAAGCGTTGCAGCAAGTAACCGTAGAAGATTGCTTGAGACATCCTACCTGGTCTATGGGAAAAAAGATTACAGTTGATTCAGCCACCTTGGTTAATAAGGGGCTTGAGGTCATTGAGGCCCGCTATTTATTTGATGTTGATTATTCACAAATTGATGTGGTTGTTCATCCGCAAAGCATTATTCATTCGATGGTTGAGTTTGTTGATGGATCAGTGATGGCACAACTCGGTAAAGCTGATATGCGTGTGCCAATTCAATATGCCTTGACATATCCAAATAGAATTCAGACAAACTATCCTCGGCTTGATTTTAAAAGATTATCGGCATTAACTTTTTTTGAACCAGATGTCGTTGCATTTCCTGCGCTGCAGCTTGCTTTTCAAGTAGGGCGTACTGGGGGGACACTACCATGTGTGTTTAACGCTGCTAATGAAGAGGCTGTCTATGCTTTTTTGCAAGGCAAGATAAAATTTATTGATATTGTTACAGTGATACGTAGTGTGGTGGAAAGTCATAAAGTAGCTCATCAACCGAAACTAGATGATATTTATAGTGCTGATTTATGGGCACGCGCTCAGGCACATTCAGTTTTTCAAGCCATTAAATAATTGTTTGATAGATATAACAACAATGTAGGAGGGATTTTATTGTTAACGACGATTGCAGCTACTATTTTTGTGTTTGGCTTACTGGTGTTGGTCCATGAATTAGGCCATTTTTTTACCGCGAAGATGGTAGGTATGCGAGTAGATGAGTTTGGTATTGGATTTGGCCCTAAAATCGTTAGCTATAAACATGGTGAGACTTTATATTCTCTAGGAATGATACCACTCGGCGGTTTTAATAAGATTGCTGGTATGGATCCTGAAGAAAAGCAAGATGAACAATCGTTTTATGCTAAGTCCATACCAGCGAGGATGCTAGTGATTGCAGCTGGTTCTACTATGAATTTTGTGTTACCAATCCTCTTATTTATGATTGTTTTTCTCAGTTCAGGTATTGAAACTGCATCTGTGCAGCCTATTATTGGTAATGTAATTGCAGATAGACCTGCAGCTCAAGCAGGCTTAGCCGTAGGTGATCGTATTGTATCGGTTAATGGAAATGAAATTACATCATGGCAAGAATTTGTAAAAGTTATTCAAGTCAATGCTAATAATAAGTTAACTCTAGGTTACGAACATCAAGGAAAAGTGCAAATCGCTACCGTTATACCTGAGTATGATGAGAAAGCTAATCGGGGGATACTTGGCATTATGCCGCAAATTGAGACCTATCACCCTGGTGTTATTGAGGCCATTGGCTTGTCGTTTAAGCAAACCTATATGGTTGCTAGCAATATGGTGGTTGGTATTGCACAAATGATTACAGGCAAAGTTGCTGCTGAAGTAGCTGGGCCAATCGGTGTGGCTCAAATGGCCGGTGAAGTAGCACAGCTAGGATTGATGCCGCTGTTGCAGTTCGCTGCACTTCTTAGTATCAATCTGGGACTGATTAACTTACTGCCGGTACCTGTGCTTGACGGCGGATATCTAGTAACATTAGCAGTTGAAGGACTGCGTGGCAAACCACTAAAACCCAAACAGATGCAGTTTATCCAAATGATCGGGTTTGCTTTATTGATGCTATTATTTCTCGTCGCTACATTCAAAGACATTTCTAGATTAAAACTCTTTTAAAAAAATTTTTATTTAGTAAAGAAATGGGTGAAATTATGGAACGTAGAAAAACATCTTCTGTATGTATTGGTAATGTATTGATTGGTGGCACAGCCCCCGTATCGGTACAATCGATGACGAATACGAAAACTGATAATGTAGAGGCTACTGTGAACCAAATAAAGGCCCTCCGTGAAGCCGGTTGTGATATAGTGAGAGTCGCAGTGCCAGATATGTCTGCAGCCCTTGCTATAAAGCAAATAAAAGCAAATATAGATGTACCACTCATTGCCGATATTCATTTTGATTATCGGTTAGCCATTGCCGCAATGGAAAGTGGCGTTGATGCACTACGTATTAACCCTGGTAATATTGGTAATGTAGAACATGTTGCCATGATTGTTGCTAGTGCTAAAAAACGCCATATTCCTATCCGCATTGGTGTCAATGCTGGTTCTTTAGAAAAAAGTATTCAAGACAAATATGGTGGACATCCCTCGCCTGCCGGCATGGTAGAAAGTGCGCTACAACATATTGCTATGTTAGAAAAATTAGAGTTTTATGATATTAAAATATCTTTAAAAGCCAATGATGTTCCTATGACCATTAAGGCCTATCAGTTAATGTCTGAAACAGTTGATTATCCATTACATTTAGGCATAACTGAAGCTGGAACAATAAAATCAGGTATTATTAAATCGGCAGTCGGTATTGGAGCTTTGCTGTCACAAGGCATTGGTGATACCATTAGAGTATCACTCACTGGTGACCCAGTAGAAGAAGTACGGGCTGCTAATGAAATTTTGAAGTCGCTCGGTTTAAAAGAATATGGTCCTACACTGGTGTCATGTCCGACTTGTGGACGCTGTAATATTGATCTAGCAGCGATTGCTGAAGAGGTTGAGAAAAAGCTAAGTACGGTGCGTAAACCAATTAAAGTTGCAGTTATGGGGTGCATTGTCAATGGACCAGGGGAAGCCCGGGAAGCTGATATTGGAATTGCCGGTGGCAAGGGGCAAGGGTTATTATTTCGCAAAGGCGAGATAATACAAACCGTAGCTGAAGATCAATTATTAACCGTATTATTTGCTGAAATAGATAAACTCATTGAGGAGGAACAATAATTTATGCGCGCAACACTGTTATATGCTCCCACATTAAGGGAAACTCCGGCAGAGGCCGAAGTCGTAAGTCATCAGCTAATGCTCAGGGCTGGTATGATTCGTCGTGGAACTGGTGGGATATATACTTATTTGCCTCTGGCACTACGAATACTTAGAAAAATCGAAACCATTGTACGACAAGAAATGGATGCCAAAGGCGGACAGGAATTGCTAATGCCTATCATGCAACCAGCTGAAATATGGCAGGAAACTGGACGCTGGGATGTATATGGTGACGAAATGTTTAGACTCAAAGATCGCCACAATCGTGCATTTTGTCTTGGTCCGACTCATGAAGAAATGATCACTACATTAGTAAAGTCAGATGTACGTTCTTATCGCCAGTTACCCCTGAGATTATACCAAATTCAGAATAAATATCGTGATGAACGGCGTCCACGTTTTGGACTCATGCGGAGTCGTGAATTTATTATGAAGGACCTTTATTCATTTGATAAAGATGAAGTAGGACTTACTGAATCCTATGACAAAATGTATGCCGCTTATACCAATGTTTTTACTCGTTGTGGACTTACCTTTAGGGCTGTAGAAGCAGATGGAGGGGCTATTGGTGGTAGTGATACCCATGAATTTATGGTCATTGCTGATTCTGGTGAAGCAGCTATCGTCTATTGCTTAGGATGTGATTATGCAGCAAATGTCGAAAAAGCCGAATTAAAGGCCATTGCCCTACCGGACGAACAGCTGAAAGCGTTAACTATTGTTGAGACACCTGGAACTAAGTCGATTGAGGCTGTTACTAAGTTATTAGGTGTTACTGCAGACCAGACCATCAAGACGATTGTCTATACGACGGATAAAGGCCCAGTTCTGGCATTGGTCCGTGGCGATCATGAAGTTAATGAAGTTAAAGTTCAAAATTTAGTAGCATGTTTAACAATTGAACTGGCAGATGAAAACACAATAACACAAACTTTGGCAAGTGCTTCTGGCTTTATTGGCCCAGTTGGTACCAAGTGTGCTACTGTTATTGCTGATCATACGGTAATGAATATGTATAATGCTATATGTGGAGCTAATACCGTTAATCAACATTATATGAATGTTAATGGGCTGCGTGATTTTTCTCCTACGATAGTTGACGATATTCGTTTAATTGCAGAAAATGATCCATGCCCTCATTGCTCTCTGCCAGTAAAAACAGCGAGAGGTATCGAAGTCGGGCAAGTATTTAAACTGCACACGAAGTACAGTAAGGCATTAAAAGCTACCTATCTCGATAATAATGGTCGAGAAGCGCTCATGGTGATGGGGTGTTATGGTATTGGGGTTAGCCGTACTATGGCTGCAACGATTGAACAGCATAATGATGAATATGGTATCGTTTGGCCAGTTGCCATTGCACCTTATCATGTAGTTATTGTACCAATTAGTGTTAAAGATGAGGTGCAAATGTCTTTAGCAGAGCAGATATATGGAACCTTAAATGCTGGTGGTATTGAAGCAATTCTTGATGATCGTAATGAACGACCTGGCGTTAAGTTTAAAGATGCTGATCTGATTGGCTATCCTTTAAAAATCACTGTTGGTCCGAAAGCTGCGACTGATAATCTCATTGAAGTTAAAGTAAGACGCACTGGTGAAGTCCTTAATTACCCAATTGACAATTACCTCGATAACATTAAAGCATTGCTGGCGACATTATAAAGAAAAAAATTTACCACTCTTTCCATAGATCAGGGCAGTAGCCGACAGTTGCGGCTACTGTCCCATTTCTAACAATGGGTGTTTTAAATAGTGCAGGATATTGTAGCAACATATTTTCTGTATTATGGACAATATATTGCATATTGCGTTTTTGATATTCTTTGCACTGGGTATCAATTAAGCTTTTTAAATTGATAAACCGCTCCACACTATGCAATTCGCCCTTGCTTAAGCCTTTTACCGTTAAATCAATAAATTGATAGTTGATTTTTCGCTCCTTAAAATATCTTTCCGCTTTGCGAGTGTCTTGACATTTTTTTGTGCCGAAGATTTGAATGTTCATAAATTCTCCTTTATTTATAACGATAACTCTTCTGATTGCTATTAAAAATAGTTTATCCTTAGTTGATTTATTTTTCAAGGGATAACTTAGCCTTAGTGAATATGTATTTTACTTATGGGTGATAGTATATCTATATAGAGGTTGACCGATAATGTTCTTGAGAATATAATGTAAGTAAGTTGATGTAAGGAGGAAAATAATTGAATACTATTGATGATATGTTGCAATTAAAAACTTGGGCAGTAGTAGGTGCTACTGATAATAAAGAAAAGTTTGGATATAAAATTTTTAAAGTGATGCTAGAAGCAGGTCTTGAAGTTTATCCTATCAATCCTGGTGTTAATCAAATTCTTGACAAAAAATGTTATCCATCACTAAAAGATTTACCCGTAAAACCAGATGCTGTGGATATAGTGGTACCACCAAGGGTTGGTACGCAGATTTTGCATGAATGCATCGAACTTGGTATTACTAATGTTTGGCTACAGCCAGGTGCTAATACCCAGCAAGTTGTTAATTTGGCCAAAGAGCTAGGGCTTACTGTCGTTGATGCCTGTATTATCGTGGAACTAAGAAATAAGGAGGCATAAGTATATGGCAAGTGTAATTAATGGAAATGACGCTAATTTTCAAGGGGAAGTAGTAAATTCAAAATTACCAGTACTAGTAGATTTTTGGGCTCCTTGGTGTGGATATTGTACAAAACTTACACCTGTATTTGAAGAATTAGCAGCTGAAATGAGTGATAAGGTTAAATTCGTAAAAATTAATGTTGATGAAAATCGGACAATTGCAGAAAAATATAATGTAATGAGTTTACCTACAATGCTTTTTATTAAAAATGGTGAGCAAGTAGAAAAATTAATGGGATTTATGCCCAAAACTGCCATTATTGGTAAAATTACACCGTTACTATAAGGCCATAGGAAAAGACTTGGCTTGTGCTAAATCCTCAGACACAGGCAGAAGCCTTAGTCATTCTTACTTGGAACTTTAAAAAGTGATATACTTTCTGATTCCGTAGAAAAAACCGTGTAACAGCATTAGCTGGGACGCGGTTTTTTTTTAGCGTTCTAAATACAATAGAAATTGAATAGAAGATAGGAAGGTAATTTTAGTAGGTGGAGGGAAAATACATTGGCCAAAGTGGTGTTAGTGGGCTCACCAAATGTGGGCAAAAGTGTAATTTTTAATTATTTAACAGAACAGTATGTAACGGTATCTAATTACCCTGGCACCACTGTTGATATATCCCGTGGGCATAGTAGAATAAATGGCAAACGATATGAAGTAATAGATACTCCAGGGATTTATTCACTGATACCCATTACAGAAGAAGAACGGGTAACCAGACAGTTGTTGTACCAGGAAAAAGCTGAGATCATCATACATGTCATTGATGCCAAAAATATTCGTAGAATGTTAAACATGACGCTACAACTTATTGATGCAGGTTTTCCCGTTATATTGAACATTAATTTAATGGATGAAGCTAAAGAATATGGCGTTTTCATTAACATAGTGATGCTTGCTGAGATACTTGGTATTCCGGTCATTGGGACAGCCGCGATAAAAAAAATTGGTTTAAATAATTTAAAACAAGCAATTGCACAGTATCAGTCCCCAAAGTCTAATTTTAATATGAATTTTCCCGCGGATATTGAACAAAGTGTTATGTATATCGAAAGTCGATTAAGGGCTGATTATGGGGTTTCACGGCGCATGGCGGCTCTTTTACTCTTGCAAGGAGATGAGCTTTTATATGACTTAGCCTGCACGGAACAGTTTTTATCTGAGATAAAAGCAGAAATCAAAAAGATAGCTAGCCGTTATGAATATAATATGGAATATGTTTTAACTGTAGAGCGCCAGGCGATCGTTGATAACATTTGTAATGGTATTTTAGGATATAGGGGTAGATACCAGCAGGGAATTGGGGAGAAGTTAGGTCGATTAACCCGAGAACCATTTACCGGTATCCCTATTTTATGTTTGATATTATTTTTAGGATTATATGAATTTGTTGGGAAATTTGGGGCGGGATTTCTAGTTGATTATATTGACATAACTATTTTCGGCCAATATATTAATCCAGTCATGGAATATACTGTTTATCAATATATCCCATGGGAGTGGTTGCAGTCACTTATAATCGGTAAATATGGAGTCTTCTCACTGGGCTTTCGCTATGCATTTGTTATTATTTTACCGATTGTTGGGACTTTCTTCTTAATGTTTGCCATTTTGGAAGATAGTGGATACTTGCCGAGGCTCGCTATGCTAGTCGATAAAATCTTTAAATATTTGGGTTTAAACGGGCGAGCGGTAATTCCCTTCGCCCTAGGACTGGGGTGCGGGACAATGGCAGTTATGGTTACCCGTACCCTAGAAACACGCCGTGAACGCATATTAGTTACTTTTTTACTATCGTTAACCATACCGTGCTCAGCCCAGCTCGGTGTTATTCTGGCACTGTTATCTCATTCGACCTTGTCCCTTACAATATGGGGAATTTATATAGGGATGATTTTTGCAGTGGCTGGTTGGTTAAGCGGGAAAATTATACCTGGTGAATCCAGTGCCTTTTATATGGAAATACCACCCTTAAGGTTACCCCAATTGTCTAATGTTGTAAGCAAGGCCAGCGCACGTATGTGGTGGTATTTTATAGAAATACTGCCTGTATTTATTATCACTAGTTTAATCATGTGGAGTGCTGATCGTAGTGGTCTGTTATTAGATATTATAACATGTATTGAACCGGTTATGACGCTGCTAGGTCTGCCTATCGAGACAGCACAGGCATTTTTACTAGGCTTTTTTCGGCGAGATTATGGTGCGGCAGGACTCTATGATATGTGTGCTAAGGGTAGTTTAACTAAAGAGCAACTACTTATCGCTAGTGTTACATTGACCTTATTTATGCCTTGTATAGCGCAAGTCGCCGTGATGATCAAAGAACGAGGATTGCTGCTGTCAGTCATTATGATACTGATAATAAGTTGCGTGGCCGTGTTTGCAGGATGGTTATTATACTGGTTGCTAAATCTTTGGCAAATCGGTATATACTAGAGCACGGGCGGGGGTGTAAAATACTCCCGTATAGAAGGGGGCTGAAGGTTTTATGTTTGAACCCGTATCTATTGTTAAGCTTCAGGCAACGAAAAAAGTGCGTGTAGTACGTTTACTACCAGTTGATGAAGGGCAATTGCGAAAATTAACAAATTTTGGGGTAATGCCAGGAATGGAAATAGAAATATTACAGACGTATCCTACATATGTATTGCGAATTGGATATACACAAATTGCTTTAGATTATGAAATAGCAAAAAATATAATGGTCACGAAAGAACGAAATCTTGATTTATGACAAGCCAGAATTGCCCTTATTTAGGATCGAAAAGTGTTATATTTTCTTATTCCGTAAAGAAGACTTGGCGTACGCCAAGTCTTCTTTACAATGAAAACCATCTCGAATTTTGTTAATATATCTACCAACTATGAATAATATATCATACCCAATGGCATCATCACCAAGTATGATTGTTGTAATAATATTTAGTATAAGCAGTATTTTATATGATATACTAATATTGGATTATGATGAGTATTTTACTTAGCTTTTTTTAGAATTTTGGAAAGGAGGCTTAAAATGCTGAAAATACGCAAGCAACAAATATATATACTTCTGGGTATAATCGTTATTTTCCTATTTGTGGCGGGCCCTAGAATTGGTACGAGTCCAGTAATAGCCAGTCCCAATGGGAGTAATCTTATAAATCTTAAGGATGTACCTATTTTAAATTATCATAAAGTAGATATCTTAAACCATGCCTTATCTGTATCACCTCAAGAGTTTGAAGAACAGATGGAATATTTATATAAAAATAAATATAATACGATTACGCCAGATCAATTAATGGCATACTTAAAGTATGGCAAGCAATTACCATATAAACCGATTATGATTACTTTTGATGATGGTTATCTTGATAATTATACCAATGCCTATCCTATTATGAAAAAATATGGTTTTATTGCAACTATATTTATTGTTACTAATTTGGTTGGTCATGATCCACGGTTTATGACTTGGGATCAAGCTAAGGAGATGCAACAAAATGGTATTGTATTTGGATCCCACACTGTTAATCATACATCATTGACAAGTCTTACGAAAGAACAGATTAGGGACGAGCTGACTCAGTCGCGAGATGAAATGACTCGTCAGTTAGGTAAACCACCTAACTATTTTGCTTATCCTACGGGCACATATAATTCAGAGATTGAAGATATAGTTAGGTCGGCTGGTTATAAGGCGGCATTTACGATTCGATATGGGCAGGTTGGTGTCGACAGTGATTTATACGCATTGGAACGTATTGCTATTTTCAAAGGACAAAAAACTTTTCGAAGTTTTTTCATTAGATTAAATGGTGCACCTATTTTCGAGGGGTTAGGAATTTTTTAAAGTGACTCTAAAATAATAGACAAAAGACCTAGTTGGCAGGACTTTTGTCTGTTACTGGTAAAAAAGTAAAACTTCTAACAAAAAAAGAAGGATTTTTTTTTGTCCAAATAGAATAGTAAAAGTGGGTAATTGTGGTGAGAAGTGGTGAATAGATAGATTATGGTGGTGATAAAGCTATGCTAATGGGTGAATATTTACATAGTATTGATGATAAAGGACGACTTATCTTGCCAGCGAAGTTTCGCGAGGAGCTTGGAGATAGCTTTATTGTCACCAAAGGTCTTGATAATTGTTTATTTGTATATGATAAGAAAGAATGGGCTATTCTAGAAACTAAGCTAAAACAATTACCATTAGCCAAACCTGAAGCTAGGGCTTTTGTTCGTTTCTTTTTTTCAGGCGGAGCCGAGATTGCATGTGATAAACAAGGGAGGGTATTATTGCCTAATAATCTTAGGGAATATGCTCATATAGATAAAGATGTAGTCGTTATCGGTGTATCAAATCGCATTGAGATATGGAATAAAGGCGCTTGGGATACCTATAATGAGCAGATTGCTCCGACAGTAGCCCAAATAGCTGAAAGCTTAGTTGATTTAGGAATATAAATAGTAGAGTTAACAAAAAAATATGTTATGAGAGTTGAATATATATAGTTTGGATAAAGGTGGTTGACTACTGTGGATTTTCATCATGTTAGTGTATTGTTAGAGGAAAGTGTCTCTGCCCTCGTTACTGATCCGGCAGGTATTTATGTTGACTGTACGTTAGGTGGCAGTGGACATGCGACTCAGATAGTGAGCCAATTAAACTCTTTAGGCAGGTTTATTGGTATTGATCAAGATCCAGCAGCTATCGAGACGGGCAGGGCGCGCCTAGCAAATGCAAGTTGTCAGGTCGATATTGTACAGGATAATTTTCAAAATATTGATCAGGTTTTAGATGGCCTCAGTATTAGTAAAGTTAATGGTATCCTATTTGATTTAGGAGTATCCTCACACCAACTTGATATTGCCGAAAGAGGCTTTTCTTATATGCAGGATGCTCCACTGGATATGCGCATGAATCCTACGGCAATTTTTTCAGCCTATGATGTTGTGAATGACTACTCAGAAGAGCAGCTAACTGAAATTATCATGAAATATGGTGAAGACCGTTGGGCGAAAAGAATTGCTAAATTTATTGTTGAAGCTCGCATAGATGAACCTATTGGGACTACTGGTCAGTTAGTATCTGTGATAAAAAAGGCGATTCCAGCTGCGGCAAGGCGTGATGGACCACATCCTGCTAAACGGACATTCCAGGCGATACGCATTGAAGTCAACAATGAATTGGGAATTTTAAAAGAAGCCTTTAGAACTTCAATTGAGAGGCTCGCTGTCGGCGGACGAATATGTATTATAACTTTTCATTCATTAGAAGATCGTATTGCTAAGCAAACACTACAGTATATGGCTAAAGGTTGTATTTGCCCATTGTCAATGCCGATATGTATGTGTAATAATAAGCCACAGGTTAAAGTATTAGGTAAGCCTAGAGTTCCATCAATGATAGAACTTGAAGAAAACCCTCGGGCACGCAGTGCTAAGTTACGGGTGGCAGAAAAAGTAGGTTTATAGCAGGCAGTGAAATATCAAAAAAAATGGTCTAAACTTTCAGGAGGGGAATACATATGTTAGCAAATAGAAAACAACAAAATCATGTTTATCGGCAACAAGAAACCCCGACCAGTATAAGGTCCTTGCCCAAACTTGATATTGCTCTGCGCACTAGGTGCTTGATAACAGTAATATTGGTAGCCACCGTAGCAATCTTTGCTACTGTGCGCAGTGAGGTTATTGTTAGAGCAGGTTATGATTTAGTACAGCTAAAGTCACAAGCACTTAGTTTACAAAGAGAAAATGAGCTGCTCCGTTTGGACATTGCTAAATTAAAATCACCACAGCGCATTCAATCGATTGCTACTGGTGAACTGGGTATGGTGATGCCACAAAATGTATATTGCGCAGAAAATATTTCTCAAAATGTTCAACCTAATGCCGATAAAGAGAAAAACTTGGTGAGCCGCGTGGTAAAGCCGTAAAGGCCGATAAGGGTCAATCATTACAACGATAGGAGGAGAGGCCATTGCCTTTATCCACACATGTTACCATTAGAAAGAGGGTAGCTTGTCTTTTCCTATTTATTGCAGTCCTTATGGTTGCGCTTGGTTGTCGTCTCATGTTTCTACAATTTTACCGAAGTAATTGGTTAACTGAAAGTGCTCTCGATCAGCGAGTACGGGATATTCCCGTAGAGTCTAAGCGTGGTACAATTTTTGATCGTAATGGTCGAGAACTCGGTGTAAGTATCAGTACTGAGTCTGTATATGCTATACCAGCTGAAATACTAGATGTAGATGAAACAGCAGCCAAATTGGCTGCTATTTTGGCGTTAGATAGAGATAAAAATATAGTAAGAAAATAACCCTTATAGTATCGCTGAATGCTGATTATATAAGGGTTTGTCCATTTATTAGACTGATGATTACTATCAGCTAATCACGGGTAAAAACGATAAAATATAGGTGTTAAGCACTTGATAAGCACTTTTTAAGCACTCGATTTAATAGCTTGTACCCTTTGAATTCACTGGCTTCATAAGGCTTGATATTCTACTGAAAGGTAAAAAATTTGATTTTATAAAACCTTCGCACTAGAGCCCCATACATTATTAAAGTATCAATAATGTGTGTTCCTGTTTATGTTTTCTTATATTTGCTGGGGCATGTTGAAAAAGAGGGGTATATTGGTACTATAATTGAGTACGAAATTTAATAGAGATGGAATGAGCCGGTTAGGATGATTGTAAATCACCTTAATTGGCTTTTTTTGATACAAACTAATGGCGATAACCCCTATTCATTATCCTCGTGCTACAATAAGATATACGAAGAGGGTATTAAGATCCTACCAGCACCCACAAACTGTCCGTTGAGGGTAGACGCAGGACTGTTTTGGATACATAGTATTGACTAAAAACCATCTGTAATAGATGGTTTTTAGTTTTATCGCTTGTAATATTAACCAGATATTAACAAGATATTAACAAATTTATTAATTATTTTAGTTATAATAAACTTAATAAACAGATGCTATTTTCATTTATTATTTATACTCTTATTTTGTCTTAGTTTTTAGATTTTGTGTCCAACCTTATATGTATAGTTTAATTAAACGATTTTTTTTGATCAAGCATGTTGAAATGGTAGGCGAGTGCTGAATTGTTGTTACCCGTATTTGATACAGGACAGCAAAAATTTCTCTTGAAGTTTCATTGCGGAGGCGCGTGAAAAAGATCAAGGGGATGTTATGGTTTACATTGGATGGGGCTCTTTTAATGCCTTAGTGTCTCTGTATGTTTTTTTTTAGGAGGTGATAGTTATTGAGTGGTATGTATTGCGTACGGCTTCTGGCAAAGAGCAAACAGCTTTAACCATCTTACATAAACTATTTTCTGCAGTGGAAGTGATTTATCCTAGAAAAAGAATCAGCTGGCGTAAGCAGGGGAGTATTATCAACTTAGTAAGACCATTATTTAATGGTTATTTATTTATTTCATCCACTAAAGAGAAAATCGGGGAGTTTGACCAATTGTTACGCAGATGTAATTTGAATTTTGCTTGGTTATTATATACCACGGGCTCTTTGCTGCCGATAATGAATGAAGAAAAACAATTAATTCAGAAGTTAATCGGCAATAACGGCATTGCAGAAATGAGTACAGTGGAGAAATATGATAACCAATTGCAGGTTGTGAGTGGCCCGTTAGTGGGATTAGAACATATCGTTACAAAGGTCTCCCGTAGAAATCGACGTATTACAGTAGAAATATCTGTATTAGACGAGAAGCGGAAGGTAGAGTTAGAGGGGGATTTTATCACAAATTAAAGAGGGAGAGCGATTGTGCAAACCGATTACCTTTATGTTTTCGAGTCAAGTATCCCAATATTATGTATGGGAAAATAGCTATATTGGCAAAATACTGTATTTCGTCAGTGGATGTCAAAAATAAATGATATTGTAGATCGAAATTCCGGTCTTTCAATCGATGATGAAATATATAATGAAGCAAAGAATAAGGGCGCACATTTAATTGTTTGTTATATATTTGCATTTAAAAATCTATCTCCCTTTTTATAAATTTCTATAAAGTGAGACGTGAACAGAAAAAGTAAACCCCGCATTAATTTTGTGTAGGGTTTACTTCTTTTTATAGCCTGTTCCTGATTACAAGCTATACGATTTAAAACGGTGGGAGGCTACAGGGGAGGGAGTGATATAATGATCGGCAAGTTGTTGTCTTGGTTAACGGCTATAGATTTGCCTAAGTCCAAACCAGAAGCGGCTGCGGTGGAGCTTACAGCAGTGCGTAAGGTTTATACGACTGGCGCAGGTGAATTTCTTGCACTAAAAGGCATAGACCTTCGGGTAGATCATGGTGAATTTGTGGCAGTAATAGGTAAGTCAGGCAGTGGTAAATCTACTTTGATCAATATGATTACAGGTATAGATCGGCCGACTTCTGGGGAAGTGTGGGTGGCGGGTACACCAGTGCATACTCTGACGGAGAACCAGATTGCCGTCTGGCGGGGGCGTACGGTAGGGGTTGTATTTCAATTTTTCCAATTACTGCCGACACTGACAGTATTGGAAAATGTGATGCTGCCTATGGATTTTTGCAATGTCTACAATCCAGCGGAGCGGCCAGATCGGGCCATGGAACTGTTGAAATTGGTGAATGTAGAAAGCCAGGCCCACAAGGTGCCAGCGAACCTATCTGGAGGTCAGCAACAACGGGTGGCGATCGCCCGCTGCCTGGCCAATGATCCCCCTCTAATGGTGGCGGATGAGCCTACAGGTAATTTAGACCCCCGTACCGCTGAGGCAGTCATTGAATTGTTCAAAGAATTGGCTCATGGCGGCAAAACCATTTTGATGGTCACTCACGATGAGGATCTAGCTCGCCGTAGTGGTCGGATCGTGGTAGTATCCGAGGGGCTGATTACTCCGACGTTTTTGGGCCGGGAGGTGGATTTATGATTGGTTATGTCCTGTTGTCTCCGCGCTGGCGTAAGGTATGGTCGGATATGTGGGTCAATAAGTCGCGGACTGTTCTTGTAGTGTTGTCCATTTCAGTTGGGGTGTTTGCAGTGGGAATGGTATACGGTTGCTACTTGATGTTTCAGCGGGATCTGGCCGCAAGTTGGGGCATAGCGTCACCAGCCAGTGGAAGCTTATATGCTGAACCCTTTGATGAAGAATTGTTACAGAGTGTTCGGAACTTGAGGGAAATCAAGGAAGTTGAGGGACGGTTTAATGTAAATTTGCAGGTATATAATAGTGATGGTCAGTGGCGGAAGATGGTTGTGGTTGCAATCCCGGACTATATGAAGCAAAAGGTTAATATAGTCCGACACCTGTCTGGGGCTTGGCCGCCTGATGATGGAGATGTCCTATTAGATCGGTCTTCTTTGGCCGATCTGGGAGTAAAACAAGGAGAAAAAATTTTAGTAGAGACGTCTATTGGACATAAGCGTTACATGAATGTAACCGGTGTTGTGTACGATCCCACGCAGTTTCCAAGCATGTTCAGCGGAAATTATTACGGTTATATCAGCATGGATACGTTGGAGAAACTGGATGAGACGCGCAAAGTGAATGAAGTTAATTTTGTAGTTCAACCTTGGGTACTGCAGGACAAGGATACGGCACCGATTAATGCGGTGGGACGACAGGCTTGGAGAAAACTTGAGCAGGGCGATACCATAGTGTCATGGTTGGTGGTGAATAAACCTGGAGAGCATCAGATGCAAGGTGGTCTCAATACATTGCTGCTGCTATTAGCGGTACTTGGGATATTATCATTACTACTGGGGACATTTCTGTTGGTGAACACGATATCGGCTATTTTAACCCAACAGGTGCGTCAGGTGGGGATTATGAAGTCCATTGGGGCAAGTAGAGGTCAGATTTTGCGGATGTATTTAGTTCTGGTCGGGATATATGGTGCCCTAGCGCTATTGGTGGCAGCACCTTTAGGAGCATTTGCTGCCAGTGCAGTGGCTAGTATTATCTCTAAGATGTTTAATTTCGATTCTGGTGGAGTAGAGCTACCCCTAGAGGTTGTGCTACTAGAAGCAGTGGTTGCCATTATGGTGCCGTTATTGGCGGCTTTATGGCCAGTATGGCGTGGAACGAGTATGACCGTTCAGATGGCACTCAATGATTACGGTATTGGCGGTATTCAGCCTCAAGGGTGGATAGACCGATGGGTGGATGCTGGTTTAGAACGACTGAAAAGATTACCCCGACCAGTGCTACTTTCACTGCGCAATACCTTTAGACGCAAAGGGCGTCTGGCGCTTACCCTGCTGACTCTGACTGTGGCTGGTACGATGTTTATGGCCGTATTTTCAGTTCGGTCATCCCTATATGCGACCTTAGATCAGGCGTTGAATTATTTTCATTATGATATGTCAGTGGAGTTTGCTCAGAGTTATCGAGCTAACCGAATTGAGCAGGAGGTGTTGGCGGTACCTGGGGTCAAGGCGGTAGAATCTTGGGGAAAGACATCTGGCCGGATTTTAAAAGACAAGCGCAAAGAGTCGGAGGTTGAGGACAGCAAGAATGTGTCAATTCTTGCTCCGCCAGTAGATACCAAAATGATTCAAACTCAACTTGTCGAAGGCCGTTGGCTCTTGCCTAATGACGAAAGTGCCTTAGTGGTGAATACTGATGTATTGAACGACAATCCACAACTAAAGGTAGGCGAACCAGCGGTGGTTATGGTAGGGAGTCGTAAATTGCAATTCACGGTGGTCGGTGTTGTCAAGGGCACTCTAACAGGGGCACTTGCGTATGCTCCCTATGACTGGCTAACGGGAGCTATTCAAGAGACTGGAAGAGCCCGATCAGTGCAGGTTATGACGGATTCTACAGATCCCAAAGAACAAAGTATTGTGGGGAGATCGGTAGAAGAGCACCTGAAAAAAGATAAATTGCGTATTGCATCTACAGAGGTTACCTGGGAACAAAAGGAGCTTATTCGTTCTCAGTTTGATATCATTATCATTTTCCTACTGATTATGGCCGTATTGCTGGCTGTAGTAGGGGCTTTGGGGCTGACAGGCACTATGGGTATCAATGTGCTTGAACGGATTCGGGAGATTGGAGTGATGAGGGCTATTGGTGCTTGCAGTCTGGATATCGGCAAAGTATTCGTGGTAGAGGCCCTATGCATAGGTTTCATTAGCTGTCTGATGGGAACGATTTTGGCATTGCCAGTAGCGGCGTTCTTAAGTTATCAGGTAGGGGTAATGTTTTTACATAATCCCCTGGAATTCTCATTTAGTTTCTTGGGAGTGGGCATTTGGCTGGGGCTATCGACTATACTGTCGGTAATGGCAAGCTTGGTGCCAGCCTGGAAAGCGGCCCAACTGAGTGTGCGGGATGTACTAAGCTATGAATAATATAAGCAAGGAGAGGCTGTATGGCAATTGTAAAACGACATTGGTTGTTATATTTGATATTGTTTGCGGTATTGGCGGCAGGTATATGGTGGCATTTAAACGGTCGCCATGAAGCGAAACAGGCTGTAGCGGTAGTGAAGGCGGATAACCGGGTACTGGCTGAAGGGATTGTATATCCGATACATTATACCGAGATGGCCATGCCTGTAGATGGCATGGTTGGTGAAGTATTGGTCAAAGAGGGGGATAAGGTGAAGGCTGGACAACCGATCGTTCGTCTGGTGCGTGGTGAGTATCAGGATCGGGTGGGTAGTGCCCGCTCAAGTGCAGTTGGGGCTGCCGCCGCAGTGGAACAGTCTCAGGTGAATTTGATCGATGCGGAGCGGGAAATGCAACGTCAGCAACGACTTGAAAAGGCTGGAGCAGTAACCCGGCAGAAAATTGAACAGGCCGAGACGGTAATAGCACAAAAGCGTGCGGCTTTGGCACAGGCACAGGCAGAACGTCTGACTGGAGAAGAAAAGGTAGCGGAGTCGCAAAAGTTAATGGATAAGACGGAACTGAGGGCGCTGATAGATGGCACAGTGGCATTTCTGGATGTGAATGTAGGCGAGCATGCCACTGTGGGTAAGATACTAGTTCGAATTGCAGACCAATCCGGCTGGGAAGTGCGCAGCGATAACTTGACTGAATTGGCTGTAGCCAAAGTCAAGGTGGGAGATGCAGCGACGTTGATGTTTGATGGCATACCTGGCTTGGAGATTACTGGAAGGTTGAAATTTATCCGTTCCTATGGGGAGAAGAAACGAGGAGATATGACTTACACTGTGTTTTTTGCTCCAGATCAGTGGGATGAGCGGCTACGCTGGAATATGACCGCACAAATAGCCATTACGCCTTCAGAATAGGTGTAGATTGGTTAGCTTTACTATTCATTTATCAAGGAGGAATCGTTAAATGACAAGATCTAAAATATGGATAAAAAGGCTGGTGACATTACTGAGTGGAGGAATACTCCTAGTAAACAGTTCCTATGTATTTGGAGCACCCATGGAATTATCGCTTGATGACAGCATTGCTTTGACGTGGAAAAATAACCCTACTATAAAGATGACGGAAGACGATAAAGTAAATTCAGTCTGGGCTGTTAACGAAGCTAAAGCTAAATTTGGTCCCAATTTGATGTACGAACATTCGAATAGTCGGGGGCTCCCCACTTTTTCATTGGACAAGTATCTAGTGGGTACCCCATTAGCGAATATGGTTAGTAATAGTGACGTATCCAGCTCGTTCAGTGACACGATCAGTGTTAGCGTGCCTCTTTATACTGGGGGTAATTTAGAAGGTCTACTTGCCCAAACAAAACACAACCTCTTAGTCGCGGACCTAGAAGTTAAAAAAAACAAGCAACAACTTAAACTTGACACTAGAATTGCCTATTTCGGTGTTTTACAAGCATTCGATCAATTACAAGTGAGCCAGGAATCACTTAATAATCTCACAGCCCATTTGAAAAGTGTTCAAGTGCAGTATGATGAAGGTGTGGTAAATAAGGCTGATGTGCTTCGCTCCGAGGTGGAAGTGATTAACGCGGGGCAAGATCTTATGAAAACTAAAAATAACGACAATTTGGCGATGATAAATCTTAAAAATGTGATGGGGCTACCCCTTGATAGTGTAATTAAGCTAAAGGACAGCCTAAATTATCAAAAAGATACTCGTTCTCTTGATGAGTGTCTGAAATACGCTTTGCGTGATCGTCTAGATATCATTGTGGCCAAAACCAAGGTTGATATTGCTGAGAGTGGGGTAAAAGTGGCAAAAAGCGGCAATTTGCCGCAAGTCAATTTCAAGGGCAGCGAAAATTGGAATGGTGACTACGGTTCGGGGGCAACACACGAGTATTATTGGACATTGAGTCTTACCGCTTCTATCAATGTATTTGACTCTGGTCTTACAAAATCAAAAGTGAGGCAAGCGGAAAGTTCCATCGATAAGGCTCAGGAACTAGTCAGACAGACGAAAGAGACAGCCAATCTTGAAGTAAATAATGCATATTCAAATCTTAAGGTAGCAGAAGAACGCATTGAGACAAGCAAAATTGCGGTAAATAAGTCTCAAGAAGCTTTCAGAATCAATGAGATTTGCTACACAGAAGGCGTAGGCAGAAATTTGGATGTTATTGACGCCCAATTGGCGCTAGTTAAAGCCAAAACTAATTATAATCAGGCATTATACGATTATAATATCAGCAAATCTAAATTGGATAAAGCAATGGGTATTGATTGAGTTAATTTGAATAAATGGATAGGGCATACAAAAATCATAAAAGGGGGAGATATATTGCCGAAACCTATTGTTTTTATGTTTTCTGGTCAAGGATCTCAACATTACTATATGGGAAAAGAGTTGTACTGCCAAAATACTATATTTCAGCAGTGGATGTCAAAATTAAATGATATTGTGTATCAAAATGTTGGTTTTTCAATTATTGATGAAGTATACAATGGAGCAAAAAGTAAGGCAGACAACTTTGATCGACTGCTTTATACTCATCCAGCGATTTTTATGGTGGAATACTCATTGGCGCGTGTATTAATAGAAAATGGGCTTGAGCCTGATTATGTTTTAGGAGCAAGTTTAGGAGAATTCACTTCGGCGGCAGTTGCAGGTGTAATCTCGGTAGACGAAACACTACAATGCCTTTTAAAGCAGGCACAATTAATTGAAAGTTCTTGTAAAAGTGGAAGTATGATAGCAGTAATTGATAATATAGGGCTGTATAATCAATCGGCTATATTTTCCCGCTATTCAGAGCTGGCAGCAGTTAATTATTCCTCTCATTTTATTATTTCAGGCGATAGTGAGAATTTATTAACTATTGAGGCTTATTTAAGAGAAAGAGGGATTTTATTTCAAACTCTTCCTGTGAGATATGGCTTTCATTCTTCAAATATTGATGTGATTGGAGGTGAGTATAAAAGCTTCTTATGCAATTTTTCCTTCAAAAAACCTGAGATTCCAGTTATATCATGTTTATTAAATAGTCGTTTGACAAAAGTTCCTCAAGATTATTTTTGGAATGTTGCTCGGCAACCGATTGGTTTTCAACAAACTATATTAGAATTGGAAAAAGATGATCAGTTTACCTATATTGATGTGGGGCCATCTGGCACATTGGCGAATTTTGTAAAAAGAAATCTAAGTCAGAATTCTTTATCACAAGTTTATGCTGTTTTAAGTCCTTTTGGTCAAGATGTTAAGCGACTTAAAAATTTAAAAGAGAGTCTTTGTTAGCGTGGTTTTGAAACAACCAATATAAAAAATTAACGCGAAAGGGGATAAAAAAAGATGATTACATATGTTTTTCCTGGTCAAGGTTCTCAGTCTAAAGGAATGGGGGGCAAGCTTTTTGATGAGTTTAAAGAATTAACGTTGGAAGCAGATGAAATTCTAGGATATTCTATAAAAGAACTTTGTATAGAAGATCCAAACTCACTTTTAGGCCAAACTCAGTATACTCAACCTGCATTATACATAGTCAATGCATTAAGCTACCTGAAAAAGGTTAAAGAATTAGGCCAAAAGCCAGATTATGTTGCTGGTCATAGTTTGGGTGAATATGATGCATTATTTGCCGCGGGAGCATTCGATTTTGGTACTGGAATTAAACTGGTGCAAAAGAGAGGAGATCTAATGAGTCGCGTTTCAGGAAGTGGTATGGCCGCGGTGATTGGATTGAATGATGAACAAATAGCGGATGTCTTACAACAAAATGATTTGCAGAGTATCGATATTGCTAATTATAACTCTCCAACTCAAATTGTAATTTCAGGTTTAAAATCAGACATAGATAAGGCAAAACCTGTTTTTGAAAAGACTGAAAATGTAATGATGTTTGTTATTTTAAAAACAAGTGCAGCTTTCCATTCTCGTTATATGGAAGATGCGAAGCAGGAGTTCGCATCTTCCATAAATGCTTTTACATTTTCTGAATTAACCATTCCCGTAATTTCAAATGTTCATGCTAGACCATACAAACAAGCAGATGTAAAGCAAAATCTAATTGACCAGATTACAAGCCCAGTAAAATGGACAGAGAGTATCCGTTATCTAATGGGGCGAGGAGAAATGGAATTTGAAGAGATTGGGCCAGGGAAAGTTTTAACCGGGCTCGTTCGGCGTATTCAAAGAGAGGCCGAGCCGTTAGTAGTTGAAGATCATGAAATAGAGAATGTGTTAAAAAAGAAGATGGACTCTCTATGATGACAAATACCTCATCTCTAACAATTGAAGAAAATCGAGAGCCGGCTCAAAGAGTGCTCTCGGAGATTATACCTTCAATGCTAGGCAGTTATGAGTTTATGCAAGATTATAATCTTAAATATGCGTATATAACAGGCGGAATGTATCGAGGGGTTGCTTCTAAGCAATTAGTAGCAAAAATGGGGAAGGCCGGAATGATGGGCTTTTTTGGAACTGGCGGTTTAGATCTATCTCAGATCGAAATTGAAATTCAATATATCCAAAAAGAACTTTCTGATGGTGAAGCCTATGGGATGAACTTAATACATAATCCAGCCAACCCTGACAAGGAAGAAAGGACCATAGATCTTTTTTTAGCATATGGAGTAACAAAGATTGAAGCCGCCGCTTTTATGGGCATGACCCCTGCATTAGTGAAATATCATGCAAAAGGATTAAAGAAAGATCAACAAGGAAAAATCATCGCCTTAAACAAAATTATTGCTAAAGTATCCAGGCCGGAAGTAGCAGAAGCATTTTTAAGTCCTGCACCGGATCAGGTTCTCAACAAACTATTGGTTGAAAACAAGATTACAGAGGAAGAAGCCGAGTTATCAAAAAAAGTTCCCATGGCAGATGATATATGTCTCGAAGCAGATTCGGCTGGTCATACAGATGGTGGAGTGGCTTATGCCTTGATGCCCGCTATCCTACAATTACGGGATGAAATGATGGAAAAGTATCAGTATCCGAAAAAGATTCGAGTTGGAGCGGCTGGTGGAATTGGAACACCTGAGGCAGTCGCTGCAGCTTTTATATTAGGTGCTGACTTTGTAGTGACTGGTTCCATAAACCAGTGTACGGTGGAAGCCGCTACCAGTGAGCGAGTCAAGAATTTACTGCAACAGATAAATATTCAAGATACTGGATATGCACCAGCAGGAGATATGTTTGAGCTCGGTGCCAAAGTTCAAGTTCTTAAAAAAGGCGTATTTTTCCCAACGCGGGCTAATAAATTATATGAATTATATCGTCAATATAACTCGTTAAATGAAATTGATGAGAAAACCAAAAATCAAATTCAACAAAAATATTTTAAAAAAAGTTTTGAGCAAGTTTATGAAGATATTAAAGAGTACTGCCCTGCTCATGAAATTCAAACAGCAGAAAAAAATCCTAAACATAAGATGGCTTTGATTTTTAAATGGTATTTTGGTTATAGCAGTCGTCTTGCTTTAAGTGGCGATGAAGAATCTAGAGTTGACTATCAGGTTCATTGTGGACCAGCACTAGGAGCTTTTAACCAACGGGTTAAGGGGACAAAGTTAGAAAGTTGGCAAAATCGACATGTTGATGAAATTGCAGTCAAATTAATGACGGAAGCAGCAGAAATACTTAATCAGCGTTATCAAACTTTTTTAATGAGCCAAAGAGTATAAAAAACTCCCAGTCACATAAGTGCAGCTAACGGTTGGAATTTAGACAAAGGCGCGACATCAGTCGAGCCTTTGTCTAAAAAAAATATTAAGTTGAGAGCGAGGCTTTCTCATGTGTGATACCATAGTTGCCTTAGGAAACACGACCAAGGATGGTTCGGTTTTATTTGCTAAAAACAGTGATCGACACCCGAATGAGCCGCATCTTATGATCCGGATCCCCCGGCGTAAAAACAGCCTTAATAAGGAACAGCTGACAACTACTTATATCAAAATACCTCAGGTTGCCGAGACTTATGAAGTACTGCTATTAAAACCGTCCTGGATATGGGGCTGTGAAATGGGTTGTAATGAGTTTGGGTTAAATATTGGCAATGAAGGGGTATTTACCAAAGAAAAATATAGTAAAGTGGGCTTAGGCGGTATGGACATGGCAAGGATTGCTTTGGAACGCTGCCAGACAAGTGAAGAAGCTGTTGCCATGATTACCGATTTTTTATGTTCTTATGGACAAGGTGGAAATCATGAATTTGAAAAAGACCTTATCTATCATAACTCATATTTAATCGCGGATAAACAATCAGCTTGGGTGCTAGAGACTGCTGGTCAGTATTGGGTTGCTAAAAAAGTTAGTGATTTTTATTGCATCTCTAATGGTTTAACGATTGAAGATGATTTTGACAAGGCTCATCCCGATGTTATAAAGCATGCCATCGATAAAGGCTGGTGTCGCAATGCACTTGAATTTAATTTTCGTAAATGTTACAGTGACCAGTTAGGAACCTATTTGACTGAAGCTAGTAAACGACGTAATTATTGCCGTTCAATTCTTGACAGTGAAAAAGGTAACATCACTGTTGATACAATAAAAAGAATATTGCGGGCTCATGATGCAAAGATAGAGGGAAAGCAATTTAGCCATAGCTCGAGAAAAAGCATTTGCATGCATGCTGGTGGTCTAATTGATAACCATCATACAACTGGTAGTTATATTGCATCGTTGCAGGAAAAGTCTTGTACTTATTGGGTAACTGGGGCATCTACACCATGTGTTTCAATATATAAGCCGGTATGGTTAGTTAACGGAGCTCCGCTATTTTCCGAGCAAGATAAAGCGGCAGCTATTGAGTACTGGAGAGTACGGGAAAATGTACATCGGCTTATAATCGCGGAAATGGTTGACATGAATTGGTATTTTGAGGAACGGGACAAGTTGGAAGTTGATTTCCAAAAGCTTCTTGAGAAATGCGATGTTAAGGCTGCATCTGAGGAGAAGTTAGGCCTAATTTCGCAAGAAATTTTTCAAAGTGAAGCAAAATTCATGGATCGGGTATTGAAACATGCTGAAATATCTGGGAAACGCGCGAGGCTTAATGGCAATTGGTATTTTAATTATTATTGGAAGGAACAAAATCGGAATTTGAAAAAAGTTATAACCACGAGTGACAGACTGTGATTTTGTCGTTCTCCAAGAACTCATAACTATGTATGGAATTGGGAGGGGAAAATTATGTGTAATAAAATAAATGACCAAGAAAAAAATAACCAGCAATCTTCAGAGAATACTGGGATAGTAGAACAAAATAATACTGTTGAAGACAGTAAGCAGATCCTAATTTCAGCATCATTTACGGCAACTCCAATTTTGCCAGGGTTAGAGTTCTGGAAAGATGAACTTGGTCTAAATTATAGTACTAAAATACTAAATTATAATCAGGTTTTTCAAGAACTGCTAAATCGAGAAAGTCTATTTCTTAGTAATGGAAATGGCATAAATGTAATTATGTTGCGGTTTGAAGATTGGCTGCCTTACCCAGAAAAAGTTATTTTTTCTGATCGGGCTGTATTTACTGCCGAAAGTGATGAATTTCAAGACCAGAAGAAAAAATTGCATATGATACTGAATGACTTTATAAGCGTACTTCGGACTTTTCAGACACATGCACCATGCCGCACGTTATTAATGATTTGTCCAGCATCGCAGAAATTCGGGCAGCAGAAACATTGGAACTTGTGCTTTCTGGAACTTAATAAGCTTTTGCTAGAACGAACAAAAGATTTGAGCCTTCTACAGGTTTTAATAGCGGAAGAATTTCATACTCAATATCAAGTAGAGGTAGTTGACGATCCGTTCAGAAATGAAATCGGTCATATTCCCTTTGTTGATAATTATTATGATTTTTTGGGTACTTTGCTAATTCGCTATTATTATTATACTATTAGCAAGGAGTTTAAAGTTATTGTCTTAGATTGTGACAATACTTTATGGAAGGGAGTTTGTGGAGAAGTCAGTCCAGGAGAGCTTGAAGTCCATGAGGGATTTAAAGAATGGCAACAATTTCTTGTCCAGCAGAAAGAGAAGGGTATGTTACTCTGCCTTTGTAGTAAAAATGTTGAGGCGGATATTTGGAATGTTTTTGAGAAACGAAAGGATTTTTCGTTACAGCGTGAGCATTTAACAGATTATCAGATTAATTGGCAATCTAAATCTAAAAATATTCATTTATTAGCAAAAACATTAAATTTAGGGCTAGAAAGTTTTATTTTTATCGATGATAATCCTGTAGAATGTGCGGAAGTCCGCGCTCATTGTCCAGAAGTATTAACGTTACAATGGCCTCAAAGTGAAGATGGTAGAAGAGAGCTAACTTACCATACTTGGGAGTTTGATCACTTTTCTGTGACAGAAGAAGACACTAAAAGAACAATAATGACCCAGCAAAATATACATCGTGAATCATTATTAGAAGAATGTAATAATTTTAACGATTTTATTGAAAAATTAGATTTGGTTGTTGATATTCTGCCGATAGCCCCCAAAAATCTTGCGAGGGTTTCTCAACTGACGAAAAGAACAAACCAATTCAACTTTACTACGATTCGTAGAAGTGAGCACGATATTCAAGCCATATTAGACCAAACAGGCTTTGAATGTAGAATTGTCAATGTAAAAGACCGTTTTGGAGAATATGGTTTGGTTGGTGTCTTAATTTTCTACCAAGCTGAGCAACATTTGAAAATTGATAGTTTTATCTTAAGCTGCCGTGTTTTAGGACGTGGTGTAGAACATAAAATGATGGCCGAATTAGGTAGATATGCCATAGAACAAAAACTTACCCATGTAAAAGCTTTATTTATTGAGACTGATAAAAATAAGCCAGTTTGGGATTTTCTAGGCAATGTAGTCAGGCAACTTGATGTCGAGACAAAAATTAATAAAACAGAGCAGCACACTGAGTATCTTTTCGATGCAACGAGCTTAAGTGACCTTTGTTTTATTCCACCTTCTTCGACACAGTCTAACCTAATATCTGAGAAGAAACAAATTTCTTCAACAACAAAAAAAAGTACTGGGATATCAACTAAGAAAGATATAAAAATAAGAGGGCTATTAACAAATAATGATCGAATTTCCCAAGCAGTCAAAACATTTAGTGAGTCTACCTCTTATGTGGCAGAAGATTTTAAAAAAACAGAGTGTAATAATTTAGACAAAAATCAATATTTTAGCGTATTGAAGAAGATAAAAACAATATTTAGAGATGTCCTTTCCATCGATATGGGAAAAATTTGTGATACTGGAAAATTTGAAAGTTATATTGAAAGTTCTCTTAAAATTGTAGAACTAACAGTTGAACTGAAAAAAAGTTTTCCGGATATCTCTGCCACATTTTTATTCGAATATTCATCCATAGCAGAAATTGCGCGTGAACTCAGCGGAGACTCAATGACGACAAATTATTCGGTCATTGCAGAGAACATTCATGTACCGCTTGCTGATAACATGCTCCAATCGGATGAGGATCAACAGCAGGATATAGAAAAAAATGCTATTGCAATTGTGGCAATAAGTGGTAAGTTTCCTATGGCCAACGATGTGCTTGAATTTTGGAATAATATATGTGAAGGTAAGGATTGTATTACGGAAATACCGGAAAATCGCTGGAATTGGCAAGATTATTATGGCGATCCAGCCGAAAACACAAATAAAACAAACATCAAATGGGGCGGATTTATTGATGAAGTAGATACATTTGATCCGCAATTTTTCGGGATTTCTCCCAAGGAAGCGGAATTAATGGATCCGCAGCAACGCTTGCTGATGACTTATGTATGGCGTGCCATGGAAGATGGAGGGATTTTACCTAAGGCAATGTCACAAAGTAGTACAGGAGTCTTTATTGCTGCTGGCCCCAGCGAATATATGAATGGTGTTCCGTTTAATAAGGATAAGGCCTTAGCTATGACTGCTGGGGCTTTATCATTAATTCCTAATCGTATTTCTTATGCATTTGACTTACATGGACCTAGTGAATATGTTGATTCGGCTTGTTCTTCAACGCTTGTCGTCTTACATCGAGCCATACAATCCATCCATAATCATGAGTGTGAACAAGCTATTGTTGGCGCTGTTAATTTACTTCTCTCGCCACTCGGTTTTTTGGGTTATGGAGCAATGGGGTATCTAAGTCCAGAGGGGAAAGCTAAATCATTTCAAGATGAAGCTAACGGCTATGTACGAAGTGAAGGAGTCGGTGTTCTAATCGTTAAACCCTTGCAAAAGGCAATTAAAGACCAAGACAACATTTATGCGGTAATTAAGGGTACAGGGGTGTTTCATGGTGGTAAAGGGGTTTCCTTGGCAGCTCCTAATATAAAGGGAATGAAAGCAGCCATGATGCGTGCTTATCAGGTAGCAAAAATAGATCCACAAACGGTATCATACATTGAAGCTCACGGGGTTGCATCTCCCTTGAGTGATGGTATTGAAATGAGTGCATTAAAATCTGGGTATCGAGAGCTTGCCGAATTATATTCTCAGAATATAGCAGCATCGCCTTGTTATATAAGTACTTTAAAGCCATGTATTGGCAATGGAGAACAGGTATCTGGAATGGCGGCATTAATTAAAGTGATTTTAGCAATGCGTCACAAGATTATTCCAGGGGTTCCCCGCTTTACGACTTTAAATAAAGACATTTCATTAAGTGGAAGCCCGTTTCAAATTACTGCAGAAAATCATTATTGGCAGGTTTTAACGGACAGTAACGGTCAGAACCTGCCGCGGCGGGCTAGTATTAATAGTTTTGGTTCTGGCGGGGTGAATGCTCATATAATTGTTGAGGAAAATAGTACTGAACAAGAGAAATTTGATAGTTCATGTTCCAAAGTTACGCCTCAACTGGTGGTACTTTCGGCTAAGAACCAAACTCAGTTGCAGGCAGTTTCTCAATTGATGCTTGAATTTGTAGAGGCCGAGCAGGAAATTTCATTATTGAATCTTGCTTATACGCTACAGGTAGGGCGAGAAGCAATGGGGTATAGGTTAGCAATTGTAGTACAAAATCGTGAGGAACTTCTCCGAGGTCTGAATGAGTATCTGAAATCGGTTAAGGAGAAAAAAGAAATAGAGATTACCATTCCCCTTTTTGTTGGAGATAGAGAAGACGGTCCTTCGGCGATTAGAAGTCTCATTTCTGGCAAGGCAGAAGAAGTAGTTTTGCAAATGTTCTTGGCAGAAGAAAATCTTGAAAAACTCGCTATTTATTGGATTCAAGGCGGTGAAATCCCTTTTGAGTTACTTCATAAAAAAGCAGGAGCGCGGAGGATTTCTTTGCCAAGATATCCTTTCACTAATAAGCGCTATTGGATTTCAACGCAACGAGAAGAAAATCCTCAATTAGATAATAAACAGAGTAAAGAACAAATGCTAAAGACTACAAAAAGTACTCAATATTTGGTGAAAGACAATATTAGTGAATTTATTGTACAATTCTTAGCTCAGGAATTAGATATTACTGTGGAACAAATTAAGCTAAATAAAAATATCCAGGACTATGGTGCGGATTCGATCATTCTTATGAAACTGATACGTAATTTAAAAAAACAATTTCAAATCCAAGTTACAATACGAGAAATGCTCGAATATCCAACGATTAAGAAAATAGTGGCTCATATAGAGGGGAAAATACCGGAGCGAAATGAACAAGAAAGTCATATCGATGTGAAACCAAGGTCATCGCAGAAAGTAAGTAAGTATAAGGATGAACGTGTCATAGAAGCTTTAGGGGACTTTGAAAAAGGAAACCTAAAATTAAAAGACGTACAGAATTTAATTGCGGAAGAAATAGGCAAAATGACAAAAAGGGGGGAACGAGGATGAATCTTCAAGAAAAGATAGAAGCCTATAAAACTGGAGATATTTCGATCATGGAATTGCAAGAAAGTTTGTGTGAGTTTGAAAGAAGATCTGCAAGAAAACCTTTGTCTGAAGGTCAGAAAGGCTTATGGATATTGCAGAAAATGTCACCTGAATTAAGTGCTTACAATGTTCCAATATGCTTTAGCATTAATCAAGAACTGGACATTGAATTATTCAAACAAGCCTGCCATTTTGTTATGGAGCAATATCCAATTTTAAATAGCATAATTGGAGAAGAGGATGGGGTTCCATATCAGATGATTAAACAATCAGAGCAACTCGCCTTTGCGCAGGAAGATGTTGTAGCTTTTGCATCAAATGAGTTACTTCCCTATCTGCGGGAAAAAGTTAAAGAACCATTTTTTTTAGAAGATGGTTCTTTGTTACGTGTGCAGATCTTATCACGGTCAGAGACTGAACATATTGTTCTCATTACCATCCACCATATTATTTTTGATGGAAGTTCCATAGTACCGCTCCTAACGACACTGCTAACGGCATATTGTGATCTTGTGCAAGGAAACAAACCAGTGCTCATTCCTCTGTCAGCGAGCTATAGTGATTTTGTCGAGTGGGAAGAAGAAATGCTGGCAGGCGTGGAAGGCGAAAAATATCGTTCCTATTGGGAATCCCAGTTGACAGGAACCTTACCAGTACTAGAACTCCCTGCAGATCATCCCCGCTTTGGTAGTCAAAGTGTTGAAGGTCAGGTATATTCAAAGTTGCTTTCACCGGAACTTAGTGAACAAGTACAGTCTTTTGCTAAGTCTCTACATGTAAATTTATCTGCCATATTTCAAGGAATTTTGAATGTATTACTGCACCACTATACAGGCCTTGATGATATTATCGTAGGAGTGCCGACGAGGGGACGGTCACAAGAACAGTTTGACTCATTAATTGGTTATTTTATTAATATGATTCCAATGCGTAGTAAGATAGTAGGTAGCCAGTCCTTCTTAAACTTTGTTCAAGAATTGCAATTAACAATAGCTGACGGCTTAGATCATGCTGCCTATCCTTTCCCTACGATGGTACGGGAACTTAATGTGCCGAGGACAGCAATGAATTCGCCTATATTTCAAGTAGCTTTTTTCTACCAAAACTTTCTTCAATTGACAAACCTGAATGGTTTTGAGAAGCGGTATCAAGATATGCTTTCTATAAAAATTCTTGATGGAATTCATCAAGAAGGAGAGTATGAGTTTGTATTAGAGGTTTTTAAGCAGGAACATGACTTTGCTTTAAATATGAAATACAGTCCAGATTTATTCGAGCCTATAACAATTAAGCGCATGATGGGGCATTATGTAAATTTATTGGAACAAATTATTAGTAATCCATCGCTAGCTTTAGATGACTATTCTTTACTGTCAGCAGTAGAACAAGACATGATACTTGTTGATTGGAATGGGACTAAGGTCGACTATCCTAAAGACCAATGTATACATGAATTGTTTGAGCAACAAGTCCGAAAAACCCCTAATGCTATTGCCGTTATGTATGAAGAAGAATCTCTTACCTACCGAGAATTAGATGAGAAAAGCACAACGCTAGCAATTTATCTGCAAAAACAAGGGGTTAAACCAAATTTGTTAGTAGGTATTTATGTAGAACGCTCAATAGAAATGATAGTAGGGCTATTAGGGATTCTCAAAGCTGGAGGAGCATATGTACCGCTAGATCCAGACTACCCATTTGATCGGTTAGAGTACATGATAATAGACAGCAAAATGTCTATTATTCTTACCCAAGCCAGAACTATGGATAAAATAACGCAGCTGCTGAGCAACAAACTTAAGGCTATTGTGTTAGATACGCAGTGGGATCAAATAGAATGCGCAACGCAAGCAGAAACAGAACTTGAGCGGGACGTTACAGCCGATCATTTAGCATATGTGATTTATACGTCTGGTAGTACAGGAAAACCAAAGGGAGTCATGATTCCTCACCAAGCGTTGACAAACTTTTTAATTACAATGAGCATTAGACCTGGTTTAAGTTCAAAAGATATACTATTTGCCGTAACGACATATTGTTTTGATATTGCTGGACTAGAATTATATCTACCGCTCATTACTGGCGCTCAATGCTTTATCTGTAGTGCGGAGACAGCAAGAGATGTAGAAAAATTGAAGCAGCAGATCCAAGAAATAAAGCCCACAGTAATGCAAGCCACGCCAGTGACCTGGACTATGCTCTTTCAAAGTGACTGGAAAAATGAAGAAAAAGTAAAAATACTTTGCGGGGGAGAAGCTCTTCCTGAAAGATTGAAACAGCATTTTATTGAAACGAGTAGTGATGCCTGGAACATGTTCGGCCCGACAGAGACAACGATTTGGTCGACCGTTCAGCACATCAAAGATAATGAACTAATTACCATCGGTAAACCGATAGGAAATACCCAAATTTATATTATAGATGATCATTTTAAACCTAGTCCTATTGGTGTTCCAGGCGAACTTTGTATAGCGGGTGATGGTTTAGCGAGAGGGTATTTTAATAGACCTGAACTGACGGCAGAGAAATTTATCGAAAACCCTTTTATTCCAGGAACAAAGCTGTATAGAACTGGCGATTTGGCGCGGTGGCTGGCAAGTGGTAATATTGAGTTTTTAGGACGTAGTGATCATCAGGTTAAGATTCGAGGCTTTCGGATTGAACTAGGAGAAATCGAAACAAAGCTTACCACTCACCCCGAAATCAAGGATAGTGTTGTGGTTGTAAGAGAACAGGACGGTATTAAACAACTGATTGCCTATTATGTGCGAAAAAATCAAAGTCATAGTGTCGATGAGAAAACTAGCGGTGGGCTTAATCCGCGAGAATTACGTGAATATTTGAAAGGCAGTTTGCCAAGTTATATGATTCCCGCACTATATCTGGAACTGGACTCTATTCCTTTAACGCCTAATGGGAAAATTGATCGTAAAAAATTAATGAATTGCGAAGTTAAAGTTGCTATCGCTAAGAAACTAGACTCTCCACAATCAGAAATTGAAGAAGAAGTATTAGAAATATGGAAAAATGTTCTTAATATTAATGCTGTAAGTATTGAAGATGGTTTTTTTGATGTGGGCGGAGACTCTTTATTAGCAATTATCGTGGCCGACAGAATCAAAAAAAATCTAGAGTGCGATTTTAATGTAACGAAATTATTTCAATACACCAACATTAAAGATATTAGTAAATATATTACAGACAGTAAGAACACTGTTTCAAATGTCATAGAAGAGTCTTATATAGAATTAAATTCTGAGAATTCTTCCAATATAGAAAAAGTTAATATTAAAGATGCTCAAAACACAACGTATCCAGGATATTATAATGATAGTTTAGCAATTATCGGGATTTCTTGTGAGTTTCCTGGTGCAAAAAATCAATTTGAGTTTTGGAGTAACTTAGTTGAAGGAAAAGAAAGTATCCAATTTTTTTCAAAAGAGGAACTTCGCACTTTTGGTATAGCGGAAGAACTCATTCAGAATTCGCATTATGTTCCTGCAGAAGCAACTATTGAAGGGAAAGAATTTTTCGACCCTGGATTTTTTAAGATATCACCTAAAGATGCAGAACGCATGGATCCGCAGATGCGGCTTTTATTGCTACATTCCTGGAAGGCCATAGAGGATGCTGGCTATACTCCCGAACAAGTTACAGAAACAAGTGTATTTATGTCAGCAAGTAATAGTTATTATCAAGCAATTAATTCCTCATTTATAGCGGGATCAACCAATATAATGGAGAACATTGATGAATATATATCTTGGATTTACGCTCAAAGTGGAACAATTCCGACAATGATATCCCATCGATTAGGGCTAAAGGGACCGAGCTTTTTTGTGCACTCAAATTGCTCTTCCTCTTTAGCAGGATTACATTTAGCTTACCAAAGTTTGCAATCTGGAGAAGCCAGGTATGGACTTATAGGGGCTTCAACGATATTTCCCTCATCAACTAAGGGATATGTACATCAACCTGGATCAAACTTTTCAAGTGACGGACACTGTAAAACTTTTGATGCTTCAGCAGATGGTATGATCGCAGGAGAAGGGGTTGCCGTTATTGTCGTCAAAAAAGTCATAGATGCTATCGAAGATGGAGATCACATTTACGCTATCCTTAGAGGAATTGGTGTAAATAATGATGGTGGAGATAAAGTCGGATTTTATGCCCCTAGTGTTAAAGGACAGGTTGAGGTCATTCAGAAAGTATTAGATTCAACTAAAGTTAACCCCGAATCAATTAGTTATATAGAAACCCATGGGACAGGAACAAAATTAGGAGATCCAATAGAATTCGCAGCTTTGGATGAAATCTATCAGAAATACACAACTAAAAAACAGTTTTGTGGACTGGGATCAGTTAAAACTAATATAGGACATTTGGATACAGTCGCAGGTTTAGCTGGGTGTATTAAAGTCGCGTTAAGCTTATATAATCATGAAATACCCCCATTAATTAATTACAAAAAGCTAAATCCAAATATTGAAGTGAATAACTCTCCGTTTTATATTGTTGATAAGCTTCAGAAATTGGAGAAAAAATCAACCCCTTATCGAGTGGCACTCACTTCGATTGGAATCGGAGGAACAAATGCCCATGCAATTTTTGAGGAATATACAAGGGCAGAAATACCAAAACCTGTACAATCAGATGCTCATAATGAAAAAATAGTATATATAGTTCCTTTATCTGCGAAAAATAATAATCGTCTCAAAGCCTATGCACAGCAGCTCCACGATTTTTTAAATTCGAAGAGAGAAGATTCCGACCTGTTAGCGAGTTTGGCTTATACTTTGCAGATTGGGCGAGAAGCGATGGAACATAGGGTAGTCTTTACGATTAGCAATATAGATCAACTGGTTCAAAAGTTAAGGCAGTATATTGCTGGAAACGAAAAGATAGAGGAATGTTACAGTGGAGAAGTAAGACAAGCAAAAGAATCCATTGAATTATTTGGAAAAGATGAAGATGTTAAAGAAATTATTAATAAGTGGATTAAAAAAAGAAAAATAAAAAAAGTTGCTGAGTTATGGGCAAGGGGCTTTGAGCTTGATTGGGGATTATTTTATACAAGCTCAAGACCTTGTCGAATAAGTCTCCCCACCTATCCTTTTGCTCAAGACTATTATGGAGCGCCTAAGAGTAAAAAATCAGCAGAAAAAACAGTAGTAACAACCTATATTCATCCGTTGTTGCAGCAGAATACCTCCGATTTTTCCATACAGAAATTTACTTCGATTTTTACAGGACAGGAATTCTTTTTGGCAGATCATGTGATAAAAGGGCAACGGGTTTTACCTGGAGTCGCCTATCTTGAAATGGCCCGCGCAGCTGTAGAAATAGCAGCAGATGGTGCAGTAACAGGTACAAATGGTATTCGGTTAAAGAACGTAGTGTGGGCTCGACCTATTATAGTGGAAGATAATCCAGTTCAGATACATATTGAGCTATATTTAGAAGATAATGGGGAAATTACCTATGAAATTTATCGACAGCCTGATGGGGATGACGATGCAGAGCCGATAGTACACTGTCAGGGCAGTGCAATGCTAAGTACGGTTACGAACGTTCCGGCCCTAGATATAGCCTGTTTACAAGCTCAGTGCAGAAAGAACATCTTGTCAAAAACTGAGTGTTATAAATTGTTTAAGACCATGGGATTTGAATATGGCCTTAGGCAGCAGGGAATTGAGACGGTATATATAGGAGAGAACGAAGTGCTCGCGAAGCTCTCTTTACCTTCTACAATATCTGATACGCAAGATCAGTTCTCACTACATCCCAGTTTAATGGATGCTGCACTACAGTCGTCGATGGGTTTGACAATGATTTTTGGCGATGAGAACGACAAAGTTTCTCTTAAGCCATCTCTGCCCTTTGCTCTGCAAGAAATTGAAATCATTAGTCCGTGTACTACTACGATGTGGGCGTTCATACGATATAGCAATAATAGTAAAGCCGGAGACAAGATACAAAAACTGGACATTGATGTGTGCGATGAGCAAGGAACTGTATGTGTACGGCTAAAGGGATTCTCAGCAAGGGTGCTGGAAGGCGAAGTAGGTTCGATGAGTTCGGCAACTTCTCTAGGATCGCTGCTGCTTGAGCCTGATTGGAAAGAAGAACTCGTCGCTGCAAACGCCGTGGAGCCTGCCTATGATCAGCATTTAGTGATGCTTTGTGAGCCAGGTGAATATTATCGAGAAAGTATCGAACCCCATATGAAAGGGGTTCTTTGTTTTATTCTAGAATCAGGGCATAGCAATATAGCGAAGCGGTTCCAAACTTATGCAGTGCGGGCGTTTGAAGAAATCCAAAGTATTATAAAAGACAAGCCGCAAGGTAAAATACTCATCCAGATTGTGACTCACGGCAAAGGGGAGCAACAGACTTTTTCAGGACTTTCTGGTCTTTTGAAGACTGCCCAGTTGGAGAATCCAAAAATAATAGGACAGATGATTGAAGTCGAAAAGCCTGAAGATTTTGCAGGGATTGTAGAAATACTGAAAGAAAATAGCCGAAGTCCCATTAACAATTATGTACATTATCAAGACGGCAAACGACTAGTTGCTGGTTGGAAGGAAATAGAAGCTTTCAAGAAAGAAGAAGTAAGCTTTCCCTGGAAAGATGGCGGTAACTACTTAATCTCTGGCGGTGCAGGCAAATTGGGATTGATATTTGCTAAAGAAATTGCGCATAAAGCCTTGGATGCAACGCTCATTCTCACGGGACGCTCTCCCCTTAATAACGAAAAGCAATCACGGTTAGAGGAAATAGAGGCCTTAGGAGCGCGAGTTGCATACAGACAAGTGGATGTGACTGACGAAAAAGAGGTTGACCATTTGATGCAAAGTATTGAGGTGGACTTTGGAAGCCTTAATGGGATTATTCATAGTGCGGGAGTAATTCGGGACAATTTCATTTTCAAGAAAAGTTCAGAAGAACTGCTAGCAGTGCTGGCACCCAAGGTAGATGGGTTGGTGAACCTTGATCAAGCTAGCAAAAGGTTAAGTCTGGACTTCTTTATCTTCTTTTCCTCAATTTCAGGAAGTTTAGGCAGTATCGGACAGGCTGACTATGCTACTGCCAATGTTTTTATGGATGAATATGCTAAGTATCGTAATACTTTGGTGGCAATAGGCCAACGGCAAGGCCTTACACTGTCAATTAATTGGCCGTTGTGGGAAGAGGGCGGTATGCATGTTGACGAAGAAACAAAGAAAATGATGAGACAGAATATGGGCATTTCCGTCATGCAGACCTCAAGCGGGATACAGGCTTTATATCATAGCGTCGCTAATGGCAAGGAGCATGTTTTGGTGCTGGAAGGCAACCTTGTACGGATGAAGCAAAAATTGTTGCCAATTAAGGCAACTGTTGCTGCACAGATTGAGAAAAACGTTGTGTCATCCTTTGTAGCACGGGCAATCGATACTGGAAGTTTGGTGGAGAAAGTACAAGCTGCTTTGGCGCAGATAGTATCAAAATTACTCAAGATTAGTATTGGAGATATAGATGGTGATACTGAACTAAATGAATATGGATTTGACTCGATATCGTTTATTCAATTTGCTAACAAGCTTAATGATGATTATAAGCTTGAATTGACTCCTACCATATTTTTTGAAGAGCCAACTATTTGTAGTTTGGCGGAATTTTTGGTTAAAGAATACCAAGCTGTATTCGCCGCACAATTTGCGGTACATACCAAAGTTGAAACTCCCGTGCAGATTATACAAGAAAATGATGAAGAAGAAAAAACTTTCAATAGTAGACGCCGCTCACGGTTTGTAAAAACGGTGGCATTACCTGTAGTAGCATCTGTTACTTCAGTTCCTGAACCTATTGCTATTGTAGGGATGAGCGGAATCTTCCCGATGAGCAAAGATGTGAATGAATTTTGGAAAAATCTTATGGAAGACAGGGATTGTATCACAGAGATTCCCAAAGACCGCTGGGATTGGCAGGAATATTACGGCGATCCGACCATAGAAGCGAATAAAACAAATATCAAATGGGGCGGATTTATTGATGGAGTCGATGAGTTTGAGCCGCTATTTTTCGGAATTTCTCCCAAAGAAGCAGAACTTATGGATCCTCAACAGCGTTTGCTTATGACTTATGTTTGGAAGACGATTGAAGATGCTGGCTATTCAGCCCAGAGTTTATCGGGAACAAGAACAGCCATCTTTGTGGGGACAGGGTCGACTGGCTACAGCAACTTGGTTTCCCAGGCAAGCATACCGATTGAAGGGTATACTTCTACTGGTTCAGTGCCTTCGGTAGGACCCAACCGCATGAGCTATTTCCTCAATATCTATGGTCCCAGCGAGCCCATAGAAACGGCATGTTCAAGTTCCTTAGTGGCAATCCACCGGGCAGTAAATTCCATAGAAAATGGAAACTGTGAGATGGCAATTGTTGGCGGTGTTCATACTTTGATAACGCCAGATAATTACATTAGCTTCAATAAAGCGGGCATGCTGTGCGAGGATGGTCGGTGTAAAACCTTCTCTGATAAAGCCAATGGCTATGTACGAGGCGAAGGAGCAGGGATGCTTCTCTTAAAAAAACTATCGACCGCAGAGCAGGATGGTGATCATATTTATGGCGTCATTCGCGGCTCTGCCGAAAATCATGGTGGCCGGGCGAATTCTTTAACAGCACCTAATCCAAAGGCGCAGGCGGAAGTACTGAAATCCGCGTATACTAAGGCTGGAATTGATCCAAGGACTGTTACATATATTGAGGCCCATGGAACGGGGACAGAACTTGGGGATCCCATTGAAATCAATGGACTAAAAACAGCGTTTAAAGAGCTGTATCAGGCCACAGGAGATGCTCAAGTGGTAAGCAGTCATTGTGGACTCGGATCAGTGAAAACCAATATTGGCCATTTAGAGTTGGCTTCGGGTATTGCAAGTGTGATCAAAGTTTTATTGCAAATGAAGAATAAAACGCTAATCAAAAACCTCCATTGCGCTCGAATTAACCCATATATTCAACTCAGTGATAGTCCTTTTTATATTGTCCAAGAAACTAAGGAGTGGAAAGTGCTGCAAGATGGGAGGGGGAATGATCTTCCCCGCCGGGCTGGTGTGAGTTCTTTTGGGTTTGGAGGCGTTAATGCCCATGTGGTGCTTGAGGAATACGTTCCAAAAAATCAAAGACAGTCCACATTAGTAGCGAGCGCTCAGCAACCAGCAGTTATCGTGTTGTCAGCGAAGAATGAGCAGCGCCTCACAGAGCAAGCTAAGCAATTATTAACTGCTGTCCATGAACAGCAATTTTTGGACGGTAATTTGGTAGACATCGCTTATACCCTTCAGGTAGGGCGAGAAGCGATGGAAGAACGTCTGGCAATCGTTGTAATTTCGATGAAGGAACTGGAAGAAAAACTGCAGAGCTTTGTGGAAGGTCAGGATGGGATAGAGGACCTATACCGTGGACAGGTAAAACGCAATAAAGAAACCTTGGCAGTTTTTGCAGCTGATGAAGATATGAAAAAAACAATTGATGCCTGGATAAGTAAAAGAAAATATGGTAAATTGTTAGACCTTTGGGTTAAGGGACTAGATCTTGATTGGACGAAACTCTATGATTCGAGTAAACCACATCGTATGAGTCTACCTACTTATCCTTTCGCGAAAGAGCATTATTGGGTGCCTAGAAAGGATAGAAAATCAGTAGCTAACTCAGTCGCCTCAAATCTTGCAGTCGCTATTCATCCTTTGTTGCAACAAAATATATCAAAGATTTCCGGATTACAATTCAGTTCAACCTTTACAGGGCAGGAATTTTTCCTCAAGGATCATGTTGTAACAGGTCAAAAAGTTTTGCCAGGGGTCGCCTATCTTGAAATGGCTCGAGAGGCCGTACAGCAGGTCACAGGGGAGTTTATAGAAGGCCAGATGACAATTCGGCTTAAAAACGTAGTTTGGGCGCGGCCCATTGTCATAGGATTGGAGCCCGTTCAGGTACATATTGGCCTTTTCCCTGAAGTCAATGGGGAGATTGCCTACGAGATCTATACCGAAGAGGATGTACTGCACAGTCAGGGTAGTGCAGTACTGAGTACTGAGAAGAATGCTCTAGTATTAGATATTAAAGCTTTGCAAACTGAGTGTACCCAAGGGCATCTGAGTCCTAATAAATGTTATGAAGCTTTTAGAGCAATGGGGCTTGACTATGGGCCAGGCTTCCAGGGAATTAAAGAGGTGTATGTGGGAGAAGGTCAGGTGCTTGGGAAACTTGCGTTACCTTCCTCTGCTTCTGGGACGCAAGATCAATTTATTTTACACCCTAGTCTCATGGATTCAGCCCTGCAGTCATCCATTGGTCTCATGATGCTTGTTAAAGATATGAAAGGTGCGGCTATTGTCAAGCTAGCTTTACCCTTTGCGTTGCAAGAACTTGAAATTTTGGGTCGGTGTACGCCTAGTATGTGGGCCGTGATTCGCGATACCAATGGCAGTAAGGAAGGCGACAAGGTGCAGAAGCTTGACGTTGATTTATGCGATGAGCAAGGCAATGTATGTGTACGAATGAAAGGTTTTTCATCAAGAGTGCTGGAAGTCGAAGGAGGCTTGATAGGAGCATCTCCGGCTGCTAAAACAGTAATGCTTGAGCCAGGTTGGCAAGAAGAAATTGTAAAGGACAGGATAACTCCTGCTTATGAACAACATATAGTACTACTTTGTGAACCAGTTAGTATTTCTAAGGAAAGTATTGAAAGTAACATATTAGGTGTGCGTTGCCTTATTTTAAAAACAGAGGATAAAGAGATTGATAAACGGTTTGATAGTTATGCAGTTCAAGTTTTTGCAGAAATTAAAGCAATTGTACAAAGTAAACCTCAAGGCGCGGTGCTAGTCCAGATTGTCATTCCAAGCCTGGGAGAACAAAAACTTTTCGCCGGTCTTGCCGGACTTTTGAAAACAGCCCAGTTGGAAAATTCCAAACTCATGGGACAACTCATCGAAGTTGGCGAGGATTCCTCGCGAATTGTAGAGATACTGACAGAAAACAGCCAAAGTCCTGTTCATCAACAAATTCGCTACCAAGATGGCAAACGTTTGGTTGCCTATTGGAAGGAAGTCCCGGTGCTGAAAAAGGCCAACCTTCCTTGGAAAGACCATGGTGTTTATCTGATCACTGGCGGAGCCGGCGGCCTTGGACAGATCTTTGCCAACGAGATTGTTCATAAAGTTAAGGATGCCACCTTGATTTTGACGGGACGGTCACCCCTTAGTGAAATGAAAAAGAACAAGCTTAAGAAACTAGAAGACTTGGGCGCTAGGATTGAATACCAAGAGGTGGACGTCACTAAGCAGCAGGCGGTTAGTGACTTGCTACAAAGCATTCAGGATAAATTCGGAAGCCTTAATGGCATCATTCATGGAGCAGGAATACTGCGCGACAATTTCATAAGTAATAAAACCTCAGAAGAGCTGCAAGCAGTGTTGGCTCCTAAGGTCACTGGACTAGTGAACCTCGACCTAGCGAGCAGGGAATTACCTCTCGACTTCTTTATTCTTTTTTCCTCGATATCGGGTAGTTTGGGTAATCCAGGGCAAGCCGATTATTCGATAGCTAATGCTTTTATGGACGCCTATGCCCAATATCGTAATGTTCTGGTGGATGCGAGTGAGCGGCAAGGCCGAACGTTATCAATTAATTGGCCGCTGTGGAAAGACGGCGGAATGCACATTGATGCAGAAACCGAAAAGATGATAGTGAAAACCACAGGAATGACTGCTATGAGGACTTCCACTGGTATCGAGGCATTGTATCAAGGCCTCGCTTCAAGACGAGACCAGATTATGGTTCTAGAAGGCAATCTTGCACGAATGAAACAAAAACTATATTTGGTGAAGGATGCTGTTAGTACACAACCACTAGAAAAAGCCCCTTGCGTATCTGCAACTATCTCAGAGATCGATAGTAATAGTTTGATGGACAAAGTACAAGCGGCTTTGGCGCAAGCAGTATCCAAATCACTTAAGATAAGAATTGCAGATATTGATGATGATACCGAATTAAATGAATATGGCTTTGATTCAATTACTTTTACTGAATTTTCAAATAAACTCAACTGCGAGTACAAACTTGAATTGACTCCTACTATATTTTATGAATATCCAACCCTTCGTAGTTTAGCAGAATACTTGACGAAAGAATACCAAGCTGTATTTGGCGCGCGATTTGCGGTAACAACCAATGCTCAAACTCCTATACAAACTATGCAAGACAATGATGAAGAAGAAAAACCATTAAAGAAAACACATCTCTCGTGGTTTGTAAGAACGGCAACGTTGCCTATAGCAACATCTGCTGACATGGCTTCTGAGCCCATTGCCATTATCGGGATGAGCGGAATCTTCCCTGGGGGTAAGGATGTAAATGAATTTTGGGAAAATCTTGTAAAAGGTAAGGATTGTATTACCGAAATCCCCAAAGAACGCTGGGATTGGCGGGAGTATTACGGCGACCCGACTAAAGAAGCAAATAAAACAAATATTAAATGGGGCGGCTTTATTGACGGAGTCGATGAGTTCGATCCGCTATTTTTCGGAATTTCGCCGACAGAAGCGGAACTTATGGATCCTCAACAGCGGCTGCTGATGACTTATGTTTGGAAGGCGATTGAAGATGCTGGCTATTCGGGGCAGAGCATTTCGGGAACTAAAACAGCCATCTTCGTGGGGACAGGTGCGACTGGCTATAGTAGCTTGATTTCCCAGGCAAATATACCGATTGAAGGGTATACGTCTACAGGTGCGGTGCCTTCAGTTGGGCCTAACCGCATGAGCTATTTTCTCAATATTAATGGTCCTAGCGAGCCTATAGAAACGGCTTGTTCAAGCTCCTTAGTGGCAATCCACCGGGCAGTTAATGCAATAGAGCATGGAAATTGTGAGATGGCAATTGTCGGTGGTGTCCATACTTTAATAACGCCTGACAATTTCATTAGCTTCAATAAGGCTGGCATGCTGAGCGCGGATGGTCGATGCAAAACATTTTCCGATGAGGCCAATGGCTATGTGCGAGGCGAAGGGGCAGGAATGCTTCTTTTGAAAAAACTATCGGCTGCAGAGCAGGATGGGGATCATATTTATGGAGTCATTTGCGGCAGTGCTGAAAATCATGGAGGACGGGCGAATTCTTTAACAGCACCTAATCCCAAGGCGCAGGCGGAAGTACTCAAAGCAGCGTATATTAAGGCTGGAATTGACCCAAGGACTGTTACATATATTGAGGCCCACGGAACGGGGACAGAACTTGGGGATCCCATTGAAATCAATGGATTAAAAACAGCGTTTAAAGAGCTGTATCAGGCCACAGGTGATGCTCAAGTGGAAAGCAATCATTGTGGACTTGGATCAGTGAAGACCTATATTGGACATTTAGAATTGGCTGCAGGTATTGCGGGTGTAATAAAAGTCTTATTGCAGATGAAAAATAAAAAGCTAATCAAAAACCTTCATTGCGCTCGGATTAATCCATACATTCAGCTAAAAGATAGTCCTTTCTATATCCTCCAAGACACTAAGGAGTGGAAAGCATTACAAGATGGGAGGGGGAATGATCTTCCCCGTCGGGCTGGTGTGAGCTCTTTTGGCTTTGGGGGAGTCAACGCCCATGTCGTGCTTGAGGAATATGTTCCTAAGAATAAAGAAAAGTCACCAATCGTAGCGAGTTCTCAGACGCCAGCAATGATCGTATTATCGGCCAGGAATAAAGAACGCCTCACAGAGCAAGCGCGGCAATTATTAACGGCTGTAGAGGCACAGCAATTATCGGACAGTAATTTGGTTGACATCGCTTATACTCTTCAGGTAGGGCGTGAAGCTATGGAAGAACGCCTGGCTGTACTTGTAAGTTCTATGATGGAACTGGAAGAAAAACTGCAGAAATTTGTGGATGGTCAGGATGGGATAGAGGATCTATACCGTGGACAGGTAAAACGCAATAAAGAAACTTTAGCAGTTTTTGCAGTCGATGAAGATATGGAAAGAACAATTGATGCCTGGATAAGTAAACGAAAATATGGCAAATTATTAGATCTTTGGGTTAAGGGATTGAGTTTTGATTGGCAGAAACTTTATGCTGGGGTCAAACCTCACCGCATTAGTTTGCCTACCTATCCTTTTACTAGGGAACGCTATTGGATAGCGGGCATCGGCAGGAAAGATGATCGCGCCACCAGGGCAGCGTCTGGCGTTACCTTCCTTCATCCTTTGCTGCATCACAACACGTCCGATCTTTCAAAGCAACAATTTAGTTCGACCTTTACAGGACAAGAATTTTTCCTGGCAGATCATGTCGTAACCGGTCAGAAAGTTTTGCCAGGTGTCGCCTATCTTGAAATGGCCCGGGAGGCCATAAAACTAGCCGTCGGAGAGCGTACAGAAGGCCAAGCCACAATTCGGCTTAAAAACGTGGTGTGGGCAAGGCCTATTGTTGTAGGCGAGAAGCCCGTTCAGGTACATATTGGCCTTTTTCCTGAGGATAATGGAGAAATTGTTTATGAAATCTATAACGACCAAGATGTAATACACAGTCAGGGTAAGGCCCTGCTAAGTTCGTTGAAGAACCCTCAAAGTCTGGATATTAAAGCAGTGCAAGAGGGGTGTACCCAAGGGAGTTTAACCTCGGGGGAGTGTTATGAGACCTTTAAGGCAATGGGAATTGACTATGGCCCAGGATATCAAGGAATTAAAGAGGTGTATGTAGGTAAAGATCAGGTGCTTGCGAAACTTGCGTTACCGCCCTCTGTTGCGGAGTCGCAAGAACAATTTATTTTACATCCTAGTCTAATGGATTCAGCCCTGCAGTCGTCCATCGGTCTCATGATGTTCGCCAATGGCCTGAAAGGCGAGACTTCAATCAAGCCAGCTCTGCCCTTTGAGCTGGAAGAAATTGAAATACTAGGTCGGTGTACATCCAATATGTGGGCCTTGATTCAATATACAAAGGGCAGTAAAGCAGGCGAAAAAGTGCAGAAACTTGACATTGATTTATGTGATGAACAAGGTTATGTATGTGTACACATGAAGGGATTTTCATCAAGGGTACTTGAGGGCGGGGTAGGCATGTCACAAAAATCTCCCGCTGCTCAAGCACTAATGCTTCAACCAAGTTGGCAAGAACAAGCTATTCAAGAGGTAATAACTCCTGCTTACACGCAGCATGTAGTACTACTTTGTGAAATGGATAAAATATCTAGAGAAAGTATTGAAAGTAGCATGCTAGGTGTGCGTTGCCTTACTTTAAAAGCAGAGCAGGAAGAGATCGATAGACGGTTCCAAAGCTATGCCCTTCAGATTTTTGCACAAATTAAAACAATTATTCAAAGTAAACCTCAAGGCAATGTGCTAGTCCAGATTGTCATTTCAAGCCTTGGAGAACAAGCAATTTTCTCTGGTCTCATCGGACTCTTGAAAACAGCCCAGTTAGAACATCCTAAACTCATGGGACAACTCATCGAAGTTGACGAGGATTGCTCTCAAATTGTAGAGATTCTAACAGAAAATAGCCACAGCCCTGTTAATCAGCAGATTCGCTATCAAGGCGGGAAACGTTTGGTTGCCTACTGGGAGGAATCCCCAGTGCTTGAACAGGTAATCCTTCCCTGGAAAGACCACGGTATATATCTAATAACTGGCGGCGTAGGCGGTCTTGGGCAGATCTTTGCCAGAGAGATTGCTCATAAAGTTAAGGAAGCCACTTTGATTTTGACAGGACGGTCGGCCCTAAGTGTTGCGAAATTGGCCCAGATTAAGGAACTTGAAGCCTTAGGCACTCGAGTAGAATACCAAAAAATCGACGTAACTAAGCAACAGGCGGTTAGTGACTTGCTAGAAAAAATTATAGATAAATTTGGAAGTATTAATGGCATTATCCATAGTGCAGGAGTGCTTCAAGACAACTTCATTCTCAAAAAAACTCCAGAAGAATTTCAAGCAGTAATGGCTCCCAAAGTCGCTGGACTCGTGAACCTTGACCTAGCGAGCAGGGAATTACCTCTTGACTTCTTTGTTACTTTTTCATCGATAGCAGGATGTTTAGGCAATCTAGGACAGGCTGACTATTCTACGGCTAATGCTTTTATGGATGCCTATGCCCGGTATCGTAATATTCTTGTAGGTTCTAATGAGCGGCAGGGTCAAACCTTATCGATCAATTGGCCATTATGGAAAGAAGGCGGAATGCACGTCAATGAAAAAAACCAAGAGATGATGATAAAGCAAACAGGTATGATCGCCATGCAGACTGCAACAGGTATAAAGGGTTTATATCAAGGTTTAGCATCTGGTAATAATCAGGTAATGATGATGGAGGGCGATGAGGTGCAATTGAGAAAATTTATGAACTTAGATTCAATAAAACTCAGGAATTCTGATAACTTTATGATAAATGATGAAATAACTCAATTTGATGAGCTTATTCATCGAAAAATATTAGAGAAAATAGTAAAGGCTGAATTAACGAAAGCTCAATTTAAATATTTAATAAAAATATAAAAAAGGAGGGGAAAAAGTGGATAATCGATTAAATATTTTGTATGAAGAAATAAAAGAACAAAAAATAAGTCTGGAAGAGGCTCTACAGCGAGTCAAAGAATATAAAACGCAGCGCAATCAAAAAGTGCCTTACTCATCGAGGAGTAGCAATGATCAATATGTAGTATCCGTTGCGACTTCATTGATCAATAGTAATAGCTTGATGGACAAAGTGCAAGCTATGTTGACGGAGGCAGTATCCAAATTTCTTAAAGTTAAAATTGAAGATATCGACGCTGACACTGAACTGAATGAATATGGCTTTGATTCAATAACGTTTACGGAATTTTCCAATAAGCTTAATAATGAGTACAAACTTGAATTGACTCCTACTATATTCTACGAATATCCAACCCTCCATAGTTTAGCTGATTATTTGGCTAAAGAATATCAAGCTGTATTTGCCGCACAATTTGTACAAACTAGTGCTGCAGCTCCAGTGCAGATGATGCAAGACAATCTAGCAGAAATTCCAGCCAGTACAAGACGCCGTTCAAGGTTTGCAAAAACGGCAATATTGCCTAAATCAACGCCTGTTACCGTGGCCTCTGAACCCATTGCCGTTATCGGGATGAGTGGAATTTTCCCTATGGGTAAGGATGTAAATGAATTTTGGGAAAACCTTGTGGATGGCAAGGATTGTATTACAGAAATCCCCAAGGAACGTTGGGATTGGCAGGAATATTACGGCGATCCGAACAAAGAAACAAATAAAACAAACATCAAATGGGGCGGCTTTATTGATGGCGTTGATGAGTTCGATCCACTATTTTTTGGAATTTCTCCGAAAGAAGCGGAACTTATGGATCCTCAACAGCGCCTGCTCATGACTTATGTTTGGAAGGCGATTGAAGATGCTGGTTATTCAGCCCAGAGCCTATCAGGAACTAAAACAGCGATCTTTGTGGGGACAGGGGGGGCTGGCTATAGTAGTTTGATCTCCAAGGCAAATATACCGATTGAAGGGTATACTTCAACGGGAACTGTGTCTTCAGTGGGGCCCAATCGGATGAGCTATTTCCTCAATATCCATGGTCCCAGCGAACCCATAGAAACGGCTTGTTCAAGCTCACTCGTAGCGATCCATCGGGCAGTGAGTGCCATTGAGACTGGAAATTGTGAGATGGCAATCGTTGGTGGTGTTAATACCATGTTGATACCTGAGACATACATCAGTTTCAATAAAGCAGGCATGCTGTGCGAAGATGGTCGGTGTAAAACTTTTTCGGATAAAGCCAATGGCTATGTACGAGGCGAAGGAGCAGGGATGCTACTCCTGAAAAAACTATCGGCTGCAGAGCAGGATGGGGATCATATTTATGGCGTCATTCGCGGTTCTGCCGAAAATCATGGGGGAAGAGCTAATTCCTTAACGGCACCTAATCCTAAGGCTCAGGCGGAAGTACTCAAAGCGGCATATACTAAGGCTGGAATTGATCCAAGGACTGTTACATATATTGAGGCTCATGGAACAGGGACAGAACTGGGGGATCCCATTGAAATAAATGGACTAAAAGCAGCGTTTAAAGAGTTGTATCAGATTACCGGAGATTCTGAGGTTATAGCCAAGCATTGTGGACTAGGATCAGTGAAGACGAATATTGGTCATTTGGAATTGGCTTCGGGTATTGCGAGTATGATCAAAGTCTTAATGCAGATGAAAAATAAAACCCTGGTCAAAAACCTTCATTGTCATAAGATTAATCCCTACATTCAGCTGAAAGACAGCCCCTTTTATATCGTCAAAGACACTCAGGAGTGGAAAGTGCTGCAAGATGGGAGGGGAAATGATCTTCCCCGCCGGGCTGGTGTGAGTTCTTTTGGCTTTGGGGGAGTCAACGCCCATGTCGTGCTTGAGGAATACGTTCCTAGAAATCAAGAACAGTCAACAATAATCATTAACACTCAGAACCCAGCAATGATCGTATTGTCGGCTAAGAATGAAGAGCGTCTTACAGAGCAGGCCCAGCAATTACTATTAAATATTCAAAAACAGCAATACTCTGAAAGTAGCTTAGCCAACATAGCCTATACCCTTCAGGTAGGCCGGGAAGCCATGGAAGAACGCCTGGCGATCATTGTAAGTTCGATGAACGAACTGGAAGAAAAGCTTCAGAATTTTGTGGCAGGTCAAGATAGGATAAAAGCCCTATACCGGGGGCAGGTCAAGAGGAATAAAGACACGGTGGCTGTTTTTGCAGCTGATGAAGATATGGAAAAAGCAATTGATGGCTGGATAAGCAAAAGAAAATATGGGAAATTATTAAACCTTTGGGTTAAGGGATTAATATTTGACTGGAAGAAACTTTATGGAGATTTTGAACCTCGACGCACTAGCTTACCCACCTATCCTTTTGCCAGGGAACGTTATTGGATACCTGCTAATGGCCAGAAAGCCCATCATATTACCAGGTTAACGTCTGACATTCCCTTCCTTCATCCTTTGCTGCATAAAAACACATCGGACCTTTCAAAACAACAATTTAGTTCAACCTTTACAGGGCAAGAATTTTTTCTTGCTGATCATGTCGTAACCGGTCAGAAATTTTTGCCAGGTGTCGCCCAGCTTGAAATGGCCCGGGAGGCCGTACAACAAGCCTCAGGAGAATTTACAGAAGACCAGACCATAATTCGGTTTAAAAATGTAGTTTGGGCAGGGTCTATTATCATTGGCGAGGAGCCAGTTCAGGTAAATATTGGACTTTTCTCTGAGAATAAGGGAGAGGTTTCCTATGAAATATATAGCGACCAAGATGTAATACACAGTCAGGGTAGTGCAATGCTAAGTTCGAGGAAGAACCCTCCGATGCTAGATATTAAAGCTTTGCAAGCCGAGTGTACCCAAGGTAGTTTGTCCTCGGAGGAGTGCGATGAGGCTTTTAAGGTAATGGGGCTTGACTATGGCCCAGGATATCATGGAATAAAAGGGGTGTTTGTAGGCGAAGATCAGGTGCTTGCGAAACTTGCGTTACCTGACTCTGCCTTGGAGATGCAAGAACAATTTATTTTACATCCTAGTCTAATGGATTCAGCCCTGCAGTCGTCCATTGGTCTCATGATGCTCGCTAAAGATTTGCAAGATGCGACTTGCATTAAACAAGTTCAGCCCATTGCACTACAAGAACTTGAAATTATAGGTAAGTGTACGTCCGACATGTGGGCCTTTATTCGCTATACTCAAGGTAATAAAGCAAAAGATAAGGTGCAAAAAATTAACATTGATTTATGCGATGAACAAGGCAATGTATGTGTACGGATAAATGGATTGGAGGTGCAACAAAATACTGAAGGCATAATTAATGTTTTGGTAGAAGAGCTATCTAGCATGGTATTACCTGTTAACACAAGAACTGCTGGCAAAGCAAGGCGGGCAGAATTGAAGGGTTTGCGGGTAGAACAATGCATAGAGTGGGATTTAAAAGAAGAGATCAGCAAATTACTCAAAATCTCTCGAGATAAATTAAAGCGAGAAGATAATCTAGCGGATTTTGGCTTTGATTCCATTAGTTTGGCTGAGCTCGCCAAGGTTTTAACCAACCATTATTCTATAGAAATTTCTCCAGCAGTATTTTATGGACATTCGACCATTGAAAAATTAACTCGTTATTTTATGAGCGAACAGCAGGAGGCCATCGACAAAGTTTACCAGGGAGAAGTTGTAGAGGAAATCATATTGCCAAGTATGTTAGCTACAGTCGCTACACCTCTAAAACCCAGACCAAGGAACGGGAGATTTGGGATGGGTAGCGCTGGAAGGATTTCAGAACCCATCGCTATTATCGGGATGAGTGGACGGTTTCCTGAGTCTCGAAATATTGACGAGTTGTGGACAATCATCAGAGACGGACAAGATGTAATTAAACAAATTCCTGCAGAACGGTTTAGCGAAATGGGCCTGGAAAAGGGTCAATGGAAAGGTGGCTGGGTTCCGGGCGTTAGTGAATTTGACCCTTTGTTCTTTGAAATATCGCCTCGGGACGCAGAAATGATGGATCCAAGGCAACGGCTATTACTACAGGAAGCATGGAAGGCATTAGAGGATGCGGGTTATGGCGCTAAGCAGATACAAGCCAGTAAAGTTGGAATGTTTGTAGGCGTAGAAGAGGGAGATTATCACCATCTTGTCCAAGATAAGGGTAGTATTACATCTAACCACAATGCCATTTTAGCAGCTCGGTTATCCTACTTCTTAAATCTTAATGGCCCGAATATGGCAATCAATACCGCCTGTTCATCTGGACTCGTAGCGACTCATCAGGCCTGTCAGAGTCTGCGTAATCAAGAATGCGATACAGCTATTGCGGCTGGTGTCAGCTTAATGCTCACGCCAGACAGTTATATGGCAATGAGCCAAGCCGGGATGTTGTCAGAGGATGGTAAGTGTTATGCCTTTGATAAAAGAGCAAGGGGAATGGTTCCTGGCGAAGCAGTGGCTGTTGTTGTACTCAAGACATTAAGTAAAGCAAAGCTCGACGGCGATCCTATTTACGCAGTTATCCAGGGAAGCGGGATCAATTATGATGGGAAAACCAATGGGATCACCGCACCTAGTGGAGTATCACAAACTCAGCTATTAAAAAAAATCTATGAACAATATAAGGTTAACCCGTCAGAGATTGACTATATAGTGACTCATGGAACAGGGACTAAACTTGGAGATCCCATTGAGATTAATGCTTTATATGATGCATTTAAAGAATACACCCAGAAACAAGGATATTGCGCACTTACTTCCACGAAACCCAATATAGGACATACGCTGGCAGCATCAGGGTTGGTCAGTTTAATCAGTCTAGTGCAGGCCTTCCGTCATGAAACCATTCCTGCCAGTCTTCATTGTGAACAAGACAATGACTATATTAATTGGCAGGAAAGTCCCTTCTATGTAAATAAAGAAAATAAACCGTGGAGTAGCAGTAATGGAAAAGAACGAATAGGGGCAGTGAGTGCTTTTGGGATGGGCGGAACCAACGTCCATATGGTCGTTCAAAGTTATACCGAAAAAACAGGCAATGTAAGCTCCAAAGCTCCCTACTACCTATTCGCTCTATCTGCCAAAACCCCAAGTTCCTTACAGGAAAAAGTCCAGGATATGATCAAATTACTGGAAAGAGAGGATTTAGATGAGACAAGCGTAGCTGAAATCAGCTACACCCTACTCGAAGGGCGGAAGCATTTCGAGTATCGGTGCGCTGTTGTGGCGCAAGACCGTGAAACTGCTGTATATGCACTTATTAAGCAAGCTGGGGGGACGGAAAAACTGCCGAATTTGTTTACAGGCAAGGTGCCCCGGGACTTTACTGGGCAAAAAGCCATCGAGCAGTCTGCTCAGGACTTGTTAGCGCACAGTAGCTCATTGCAGGATAATCAACTTAAATATCAGGAAACACTGTATGCCTTAGCAGAGTTTTATTGCCAGGGTTATGCGCTTGCTTGGGACAAACTGTATGGCAGCACATTACCTCATCGTATCAGTTTGCCAGCTTACCCTTTTGAAAAAGAACACTACTGGGCGAGGGAAATGAATCATAAATTTGTGAGTAGTAGAGCCGCCTCAATTCAAGCAGAGGTCATTCACCCTTTGCTGCATAAAAATATGTCCGACCTTTCAAAGCAACAATTTAGTTCGACCTTTACAGGTCAGGAATTTTTTCTCATGGATCATGTCGTAACAGGTCAGAAAGTTTTGCCAGGTGTAGCCTATCTTGAAATGGCCCGGGAGGCCATACAGCAGTCCGTCGGAGAGCTTGCTGAAGACCAGACCACAATTCAGCTTAAAAATATAGTTTGGGCGCGTCCCATTGTTGTGGGTGCAGAGCCAGTGCAGGTGCACATTGACCTTTTTCCTGAGGAGAATGGAGAAATTGCCTATGAAATTTATAGCGACCAAGATGTCATGCACAGTCAGGGGCATGCCGTGCTAAGTCCTATAAAGAACACTTCCATTATAGATATTAAAGCATTGCAAGCCGAGTGTAGCCAAGGTAGTTTGACCGCTGTTCAATGTTATGAGGCACTAAGGGCGATAGGGCTTGAGTATGGTCCGGGACACCAAGGGCTTGAACAGGTGTGTGTAGGAAAAGGTCAACTGCTTGCGAAAATCTCGTTGCCAACTGCATTATCGTTATCCCTCGATCAATTCGTCCTGCATCCGAGTGTAATGGATGCAGCTCTGCAGGCAGTCATCGCTGTAATGATAGGCACAGATGCTCAAAGGCTAGTGTTGCCTGTTACACTACAAGAAATTGAAATCTTTAATAAATGCACATCTGCCATGTGGGCATTCATTCACTATAGCAACGGCAGTGCAGCAGGAGCGAAAGCGCAGAACTTTGATATTACGTTATGCAATGAGCAAGGCATGGTATGTGTACAGGTGAAGGGGCTTAGTATGCAAGAGAATGCGGAAATATCTACTCAGAATAATTTAGTCAGTGTCTCGCCTCAACATTCTGTAGTGTTAAAAGCAGAAGAAGCTTTTGAAATGATGACGTTTGAAGAAACATGGCAAGAAGAGGCGTTAATAAATATAGCTCCAATCACAATAAAAACTATGGTTTGTTTCCTGTCAAACCAAGAAAATCAACAGGTGATTCGGGAAGAAATACAAAGGTTTCATTCGCAAACCCAGGTTGTTTTTATATCCCAAGGTACGACTTACCAAAAACAGTCTCCAGAAGAGTATTATATTGTCCGCGATGACCTTGATACGTATAGGAAAGCTTTCCAGAGTATTCAAGAAGAGTATTATGAAGTCGATGCTTTGCTCTATTTATGGGAACTAGAAGATCCCAGCTGTATCGAAGATTACAGTATTCATATCTATATTCTACAGGCAATGAATACTGCTAAGCTAAAGATTAAACGATTTCTATCAGGCGCTCAATTTGCCAATGGACTCGAGCGTTGTTACCTAGAATCCTGGATCGGCTTTGAGCGATCCTTAGGACTTGTTATGCCGAACACACAATTGGCAGTCATCTATCATGAGGCTACTGTTCAAGAAAGCCAGCAAAGTGTCATGAGAGAGTGGCTGAAGAAGCTCTGGGCGGAATTACAAACAGACAAAATGCAAAGTGCTTTATACAAAGATGGGAAACGTTATGTATACCAGGTTGGTTCAACATCGCTGCAAGCTGGGGACAGTCTACTACAAGCAGGCAAAACCTATCTCATTACTGGAGGCTGCGGTGGACTGGGACTATTATTTGCCCAGCATTTCGCGCAAAAACACCCTATAAATTTAATCTTAACTGGCCGCTCGCCGTTAGACGAAGACAAACGAACTAAAATCAAAGCCTTAGAAGAGTTAGGTAGCCCGGTTCAGTACATCCAGGCTGATGTTTGTGATGCTAGTAGTATGAATGAAGGCTTGCGCGAAGCCCAAGAAAGATTTGGAAAGCTTCATGGAGTCATTCATGCAGCTGGTATTGAAGGCAAAGGAAACATCTTTGAGAAAGAACTCGGGAGTTTCATGCAGGTCATTGCTCCTAAAATTCAAGGTACCCTAGTGCTTGATGAATTGTTAAAAGAAGAAGCACTTGACTTTATATGTTACTTCTCTTCGTCAGCGGCAATTTTAGGAGACTTTGGAGCTTGTGATTATGCGGTAGGCAATCGCTTTCTAATGGCATACGCTCATTACCGGAAAGAACAAGGGTACCAGGGTAAAACCGTTGTCATTAACTGGCCCTTATGGAAAGACGGGGGCATGGGTTTTGGTGAAAACGAGAATACCGAAATGTATCTCAAAACCAGTGGCCAGCGCTTTTTGGAAGCCAAAGAAGGGACTAATATGTTTGAACGCATATTGACCCAAAGTAGGGCCCAACATCTAGTAGTGGTAGGTCAACGCAGCCGTGTGTACCGCTTTTTAGGTTTAGCGCAAGAGCAAGTCCCAAATTTTGCACTATCAGCAGTGAAAGGAAAAACTGTTTCCAAAGGTAGACGGGCCGAGATGAAGGGCCTCAACGCTCCGCAATGCGTAGAGTGGGATTTAAAAGAAGAGATTAGCCAATTACTAAAAATCCCCCGGGATAAGTTAGATCGAGAGGGGAATTTAGCGGACATTGGCTTTGATTCCATTAGTTTGGCGGAGCTCGCCAAGCAGTTAACCAATCATTATGGCATAGAAATTTCTCCAGCAGTATTTTATGGACATTCTACGATTGAAAAATTAACTCACTATTTTATGACGCAGCAACAAGAGGCCATCGACAAGGTTTACCAGGAAGAAATTGTAGGGGAGATGATTTTGCCAAGCGTGCCAGCTACAGTCGTTGCACCTCAAAGACGCAAATCAGGGAAAGGAAGATTTGCATTGGCAAGCGCTGCAAGTTTTTCAGAACCTATCGCGATTATCGGAATGAGCGGACGATTTCCACAGTCGCGCAATATTGACGAGTTATGGGCAATCATTAGGGACGGGCGCGATGTGGTTCAAGAAATTTCCGTAGAGCGGTTTACCGACGTAGGATTGGAAAGAAGCCAATGGAGAGGCGGCTGGGTTCCAGGCGTTAGTGAATTTGACCCTTTGTTCTTTGAAATATCACCTCGGGATTCAGAAATGATGGATCCAAGGCAACGGCTATTACTGCAGGAAGCATGGAAGGCATTAGAGGATGCTGGCTATGGCGCTAAGCAGATACAAACCAGTAAAGTTGGAATGTTCGTGGGTGTAGAAGAGGGAGATTATCATCATCTTGTCCAAGATAAGGGTAGTATTACTTCCAACCATAATGCCATTCTAGCAGCCCGGTTATCCTACTTCTTAAATCTTAATGGTCCGAATATGGCAATCAATACCGCCTGCTCATCAGGCTTGGTAGCGACCCATCAGGCCTGCCAGAGTTTACGCAATCAAGAATGCGATACGGCTATTGCGGCTGGTGTCAGCTTAATGCTCACGCCAGACAGCTATATGAGGATGAGCCAAGCGGGAATGCTGTCAGAGGATGGTAAGTGCTACGCCTTTGATAAACGAGCCAGCGGAATGGTTCCTGGCGAAGCAGTGGCTGTTGTTGTGCTCAAGAAATTAAGTAAAGCTCAGGCGGATGGTGATCCTATTTACGCAGTCATTCAGGGAAGCGGGATCAATTATGATGGAAAAACCAACGGGATCACTGCACCGAGCGGTGTTTCACAAACAGAGCTATTAAAAAGCGTTTATGATCAATATAAGATCAACCCCGCAGAAATTGACTATATAGTGGCCCATGGAACGGGGACTAAACTGGGGGATCCCATTGAGATCAATGCCTTATATGACGCGTTTAAAGACTACACCCAGAAACATGGATATTGCGCACTAACCTCCACGAAGACCAATATAGGTCATACGCTAGCTGCATCAGGGGTGGTCAGTTTAATCAGTTTAGTGCAAGCCTTCCGTCATGAAACCATTCCTGCGAGCCTCCATTGTGAACAGCAAAACGACTATATTAATTGGCAAGAAAGCCCATTTTACGTAAATACAGAAAATAAACCTTGGCTAAAAAGTAGCGTAAAAGAAAGGATAGGGGCAGTCAGTGCCTTTGGGATGGGCGGAACTAATGTTCATATGGTCGTTCAAAGCTATACCGAGAAGACAGACAAAGTAAGTAGGAAAGCTCCCTACTACCTGTTAGCTCTTTCTGCCAAGCATCCAAAGGCTTTGCAAGAAAAAGTCCAGGATATGATTAAGTTACTGGAAAACAAGGATTTAGATGAGAAAAGCTTAGCTGAAATTAGTTACACTCTGCTCGAAGGGCGGAAGCATTTTGAGTATCGGTGCGCCGTTGTGGTGCAAGACCGTGAAGTTGCTGTGTATGCGCTTAAACAAGCTGAGAGTAAGGAAAAACTACCTAATTTGTTTACAGGCAAGGTGCCCCGAGACTTTACAGGGCAAAAAGCCATTGAGCAGTATGCTCAGGACTTGCTAGCGCAAAGCATTTCGTTACAGGAGAATCAGCTCAAATATCAGGAAACACTGTATGCCTTAGCAGATTTTTATTGCCAGGGTTACGCGCTTACTTGGGAGAAACTGTATGGCAGTAAGCGCCCACGTCGTATCAGTTTGCCAGCTTATCCTTTTAATAAGGAACATTACTGGGCGAGGGAAATGAATCGTCAATCTGTGAGTAAGACGAACCTTTCAATCCAAGCAGAGGCCATTCATCCGTTGCTGCATAAAAACACGTCCAACCTTTCAAGGCAACAATTCAGTTCGACCTTTACAGGCCAGGAATTTTTCCTCGCTGATCACGTCGTAACAGGTCAAAAAATTTTGCCAGGTGTAGCCTATCTAGAAATGGCCCGGGAGGCCGTACAGCAGGCCGCCGAAGAGTTTATAGAAGATCAAACCACTATTCGGCTTAAAAACGTAGTTTGGGCACGGCCCATTGTTATGGGCGAAGAGCCAGTACAGGTACATATTGGCCTTTTCCCTGAAGATAATGGAGAAATTGCCTATGAAATCTATACTGACCACGATGTAATGCACAGTCAGGGTAATGCCGTGCTGAGTATTATGAAAAGCGCTCCAATACTAGATATTAAAGCGTTAAGAGCCGAGTGTACCCAAGGGAGTTTGACCTCGGCGGAGTGTTATGAGGCTTTTAAAGCAATGGGGCTTGACTATGGCCCAGGATATCAGGGTATAGAAGGTGTGTATGTAGGCGAAGATCAGGTGCTTGCTCAACTGGTGTTACCTTCCTCAGTTTCTCGAACGCAAGACCAATTTATTTTACATCCTAGTTTAATGGATTCAGCGCTACAGTCGTCTATCGGTCTTATGATGCTTGCTAAAGATTCGCAGGGCATGACTTCATTCAAGCCAGCTCTGCCTTTTGCGCTGCAAGAACTTGAATTTATTGGTCAATGTACGTCAAATATGTGGGCCTTGATTCGTTATGCTGAGGGTAGTAAAGCGGGGGGCAAGGTGCAGAAACTTGACGTTGATTTATGCGATGAGCAAGGCAAGGTATGTGTACGGATGAAGGGTTTTTCAGCCCGAGTACTGGAAGGCGAAGTGGGCCTAGAAGGTACGTCTCCCGATGCTAAAGCACTCATGCTTGAACCAGGTTGGAAAGAACAAGCTGTGGAGCAAAGTATAACTCCTTCTTATACGCAGCATTTAGTACTACTTTGCGAAACAGATGAAATTTTTAGGGAAAGTATTGAAAGTAGCATGCTAGGTGTGCGCTGCCTTACTTTGCAAGCAGAGCAGGAAGAGATCGATAAACGGTTCGAGACCTATGCCGTTCAGGTTTTTGCAGAAATCAAAATAATTCTGCAAAGTAAATTTAAGGGCAATGTGTTAGTCCAGATTGTTACTCCTGGGTTTGGAGAACAAGCACTTTTCGCTGGTCTTGCCGGACTGCTCAGAACAGCACAGTTAGAAAATCCTAAATTTGTGGGACAACTCATCGAAGTTGGGGAGGATTCCTCTCGAATTGTAGAGATACTCACAGAGAATAGCCAAAACCCTGTTGATCGACAGATTCGCTACCAAGGCGACAAACGTTTGGTTGGCTATTGGAAGGAAGTCGAAGTGCTTGGTAAGGCAAACCTTCCTTGGAAAGACCATGGTATTTATCTCATCACTGGTGGTGCAGGCGGTCTGGGACAAATCTTTGCTAGGGATATTATTAATAAAGTTAAGGATGTCACCTTAATTTTGACAGGACGGTCGCCCCTTAGTAAGATGAAAAAGACGCAGTTTAAGAAGTTGCAAGCCTTGGGCGCCCGGGTGGCATACCAAGAGGTGGACGTAACTAAGCCTCAGGCGGTTAGGGATTTGCTGCAAAGCATTCAAGAAAAATTCGGAACCCTTACTGGCATTATTCATGGCGCAGGAATACTTCGAGACAACTTCATCATTAAAAAGAACCCTGAAGAACTGCAAGCAGTGCTGGCACCTAAAGTCACTGGACTAGTAAACCTCGACTTAGCGAGCCGAGAATTACCTCTCGACTTTTTTATCTTCTTTTCTTCGATAGCAGGAAGTTTAGGTAATCCAGGGCAAGCTGACTATTCTACCGCCAATGCTTTTATGGATGCCTATGCCCAGTATCGTAATGTTCTGGTGGAATCTAATGAGCGGCAGGGCCAAACCTTATCGATCAATTGGCCATTATGGAAAGACGGCGGAATGCACATTGACGAAGAAACCGAAAAGATGATGGGGAAAACTACAGGAATGACTACGATGAAGACTTCAACTGGTATCGAAGCCTTGTATCAGGGGCTCGCTTCAAGACGAGAGCAAATCATGGTGCTAGAGGGCGATGTTGCTCGAATGAAACAAAAACTGTATTCGGCGCAGACTCCTGCTATAGCGCAACCACTTGATAAGGAACTTTTAGGATCTTCAGCTCTGTCATTGATGGATATTAATGGTTTGGTGGACAAAGTACTATTGGTTTTGACGCGAGCAGTATCCAAATTTCTCAAAGTTAAAATGGAAGATATTGATACAGACACCGAACTCAATGAATATGGCTTTGATTCCATTACATTCACGCAATTTGGTAATGAACTCAACCAGCAATACAAATTTAAATTGACGCCTACTATATTTTTTGAATATCCAACCCTCCAAAGTTTTGCTGAATACCTAACTCAAGAATATCAAGCTGTGCTAGCAGATCAGTTTGTAATAAAAGCTAAACTTGAAAATGTGGTGCAAGTCATAGAAAAAGAAGATGAAGAAAAGGAAGAAAAACAAATATCGCCCGCTAACAGACGCCACTCACGGTTTGCACGAGCGGTAATGTTGCCTGTAGCAACAACTGTTGCCACGGCTCCAGAACCCATAGCTATTATAGGGATGAGCGGAATCTTCCCAATGGGTAAGGATTTAAATGAATTTTGGCAAAACCTTATGGTTGGTAAGGATTGTATCACAGAGATTCCTAAAGGACGCTGGGATTGGCGGGAATATTACGGCGATCCGACTAAGGAAGATAATAAAACTAACATTAAATGGGGCGGCTTTATCGACGGAGTTGATGAGTTCGACCCGTTATTTTTTGGAATTTCGCCGAGAGAAGCGAGGTTTATGGATCCTCAGCAGCGCCTACTCATGACTTATGTTTGGAAGGCGATTGAAGATGCTGGCTACTGCGCACAAAGCCTCTCGGGTACTAAAACGGCCATCTTTGTGGGGACAGGGGCGACTGGCTATAGCGGGTTAATGGCAAAGGGAAATATACCGATTGAAGGCTATACTTCTACTGGTACAGTGCCTTCCGTGGGACCTAACCGCATGAGCTATTTCCTTAATATTCACGGCCCTAGCGAACCCATAGAAACGGCTTGCTCAAGCTCACTCGTGGCGATTCACAGGGCAGTGAGCGCCATTGAGGCTGGCAGTTGTGAGATGGCAATCGTTGGTGGTGTTAATACAATGTTGATACCAGAGACATATATTAGTTTCAATAAAGCTGGTATGTTGTGCGAGGATGGTCGGTGTAAAACCTTTTCGGATAAGGCTAATGGCTATGTACGAGGCGAAGGAGCAGGGATGCTTCTCCTGAAAAAACTATCGGCTGCAGAGCAGGATGGGGATCATATTTATGGCCTCATTCGAGGTAGTGCTGAAAATCATGGAGGACGGTCTAATTCCTTAACGGCACCTAATCCCAAGGCTCAGGCGGAACTACTAAAAACGGCGTATACCAAGGCTGGAATGGATCCAAGGACTGTTACCTATATTGAGGCCCACGGCACGGGGACAGAACTTGGAGATCCCATTGAAATCAACGGACTAAAAGCAGCGTTTAAAGAATTATACCAGGGTACGGGCGATGCAACGGTTATCAGTAAGCATTGTGGACTCGGATCAGTGAAGACTAATATTGGTCATTTGGAAATGGCTTCTGGTATTGCGGGTGTGATCAAAGTCTTATTGCAGATGAAAAATAAGACACTGGTCAAAAATCTTCATTGCGAGAAGATTAATCCATACATTGAACTGAGTGACAGTCCCTTTTATGTCCTTCAAGACACTCGAGAGTGGAAGGCGCTAAAAGATGAGAGTGGCAATGACATTCCTCGTCGATCTGGTGTGAGTTCATTTGGTTTTGGGGGCGTGAACGCCCATGTGGTGCTAGAGGAATATATTCCAATAGACCAGGGGCAAATTGAAAATACTAAGACACCTCAGCATCCTCTAATGATCCTATTGTCGGCCAAGAATAAAGAGCGCCTTAATGAGCAGGCGCAGCAATTATTAATGACTATAAAGGCGCAGCAATTATCGGGCAGTAATTTGGTTGACATAGCCTATACCCTGCAGGTCGGGCGCGAGGCGATGGAAGAACGTCTGGCCATCGTTGTAAGTTCTATGAAGGAGCTAACAGAAAAGCTGCAGGGCTTTGTAGACGGTCAGGATGAAATAGAAGACTTATATAGGGGACAAGTGAAACCAAATAAAGAGACCCTAGCAGTTTTTACAGCCGATGAGGATATGAAAATAACAATAAATGCTTGGATAAGCAAAAGGAAATATGGAAAACTGTTAGACCTGTGGGTTAAGGGGCTAAGATTTGATTGGAACAAGCTTTATTCAAATAGCAAACCACGTCGTATTAGTCTACCTACGTATCCTTTTACGAAGGAACGTTATTGGGTATCGGGCAGCAAATCTGCTAGTACTGCGGCAGTTAGATCCATCATTGTAGAGGCCGCTGCATCTCTAGATACGCAAGATGTACCTGATCTTATAAAGCAACGATTCAATGTACCTCTTGCTCAGCATAATTTATTATCCATCGCAGTAGGAGAGCTTGGTGCTACTATAACCGACAAACCAAGAAAAATTACGTTGGAATCATTGACAGATGATCAATCTAATAAAGCAATGGGTCAAACCAAGGGCACAGTCATTTCATTATCAAATTGCGTATCGAGCGCCCAAGGGCGAGAGGATACTGTTTCAAAAACAGTTGCACTGGAAGCCTTGCAGGAAGAACTGAGCAGAAGTGTAGCTGACATTTTGTACATCAAGTGGGAAGATATTGATGTGGAGAATAATTTTATGGATATGGGGCTGGATTCCATTATTGGTGTGGAATGGATTAAGGCGGTTAACAAACAGTACGGAACTGCAATTCAGGCAACCAAAGTCTATGATTATCCGACCATTCATGATTTTGCCGAATTCTTAGGAAAACAATTGAATAAAAAAAATAGCCAAAACGCACACCAAGAAAATTTGTTAGCTTCTAAAGCGCCTACAGCTAACATTAAGTTGACATCCATTGCATTACAACAGCCCATGGACGCAATTACTCCAGCAGTTTCAATAGGTGAGGCACTGAAAGGACAAGTAGAGGTCAGTTCATTACAGTCATATATCTCAAAGGAAGCATTAGAGGAAGAACTAGCAATAAGCGTGGCTGACGTGCTATATATGAAACGGGAAGATGTTGATATTGATCAACGATTCATTGATATGGGGCTGGATTCTATTATCGGTGTGGAATGGATTAAGGCGGTTAACAAACAGTACTCTACTGCAATTGCGGCAACCAAAGTTTATGATTATCCGACCATTCACGATTTTGCTGGATTTTTAATCGAAAAATTGCAGGAAAATGGGTGGGATTTTGCAATGAAACCAGAAAGTCAGGTTTCGGTGTACAGAGAAAGTAGTCATGAATTGCCGAAACAAGAGGAGAATACAACTCCTATAAACCAGGTAATCCATGAATATGCCCTAAGAAAAAAAGAAACGATCCATAACCATCCATTAGGACAACCGGGACCGGAAAACTTCGGAAATAAAGTTTTCCAACAACGATATTGTTGTAAGTGGAATTATTTCGCTGGTTCAATGTATCGAGGAATTTCATCCGAACAGTTAGTAATTTCAATGGCCAAAGCGGGCTTGCTAAGCTTTTTTGGCAGTGCCGGTTTCCAGCAGCAAGAATTGGAGACTCACATTCAAAGCATACAATCTCAGCTAGAATCTGATAATCCTTATGGTATGTGTTTAATTGCTAACATAAATGATCCGGAAGAAGAAATAAAACAGGTTGAATTGTTTATCAAGTATAACGTTCCTGTTATTGAAGTATCTGCTTATTCAGCAGTCACGGTACCGCTTATCTATTGTAGAGTTAAAGGCCTTTATCAAACAGGGAAGCAAATTATGTTCCCACGACGAATCATTGGCAAATGCTCGCGGCTTGAAGTAGCCCGCTTGTTTCTAACGCCGCCGCCCATTGATATGGTAAAGACTTTGTTAACAGCCGGTATGATTACAGAGGAGGAAGCAAGGTTATCCCAATATATTCCTATGGTAGATGATCTTGCTATCGAGGCAGATTCAGGAGGGCATACCGATCAAGGAGTTTCTTTTGTGCTCATTCCTGCAGTAATTGCTCTAAAAGAAGAGATGATGTTGCAGTATCATTATCAAGAAGCGATTATGATTGGCTGTGGTGGTGGTATAGGAACGCCAGAAGCTGTTGTTTCAGCCTTTATGCTAGGTGCAGATTTTATTTTTACCGGATCGATTAATCAATGTACAGTTGAAAGTGGCGCCCATGATGTCGTAAAAGACTTATTAAATACAATTACGATTCATGATACAGCCATGACCATAGCCGGAGATATGTTTGAGATTGGTGCAAAAGTGCAAGTAGTGAAGAAAGGTACCCAGTTTTATACTCGGGCCAACCGATTATACCAATTGTTTGCACAGTATAATTCTATTGAGGAAATTCCCGGAAAAATCAAACGGGACATTGAGAAGCACTATTTCAAGAAATCATTTACGACAGTATGGGAGCTCGTTTGTGAATACAAGAATAGGAAAAATCCAGAGCAAATTAAAGAAGCAGAAGAAAGTCCCCGGCTAAAATTAGCATTAATTTTTAAATGGTATTTTGCTCATTGCAACCAAGTGACACGCAATGGTAATGAAATGGAAAAGGATAATTTTCAAATATTCTGTGGACCGGCATTAGGTTCCTTTAATCAATGGGTTCGCGGAACGCAATATGAATACTGGAAAAATCGTCATGTGGTTAACATTACTCAATTATTAATGCTTAAAGCCTGTGAGCATATTCAAAATAAAGAAATATTTATAAATACTATTTCAAAAGGAGAAATTGCTGTTATGGATAAGGCAGATGAGCGGAGTAGGTTATCTGAAAACAAAAAAATGTCTTTAGATGATGGAGATTCTGCCATTGCCATCATAGGCATGTCGGGACAATTTCCCAAGTCAAAGACACTTGAGGCCTTTTGGAGAAATTTAGCTGAAGGGAAGGATTGTATTTCAGAAATACCTGGATCACGATGGTCTAATGACGAGTATTATGATCCAGATCCGAAGGCTCTAGGGAAAACCTATAGTAAATGGATGGGGATAGTAGAGGATATAGATAAGTTTGATCCGCTATTTTTCAATATTGCTCCTGCAGAAGCAGAATTGATGGATCCACAGCAACGTTTGTTTTTGGAAAGCTGCTGGAGTTGTATTGAAGATTCTGGAATACATCCAGTAGCCTTATCGGGAAGTCGTTGCGGAGTTTTTGTTGGCTGCGGGGCGAGTGATTATGGTCAGCCTATGAGTGGACAGCCCTTAAACGCACAGGGGCTTATGGGGGCATCATCGTCAATTCTCAGTGCACGAATATCATACTTTCTCAACTTAAAAGGACCTTGTTTAGCGATTGATACTGCTTGCTCCTCTTCCCTAGTCGCGATAGCGGAAGCCTGCAACAATCTGGTACTCGGGAATACTGATCTAGCTTTAGCGGGCGGAGTATCTGTGCAGACTGGACCGGCCATGCATATTATGACAAGTAAATCAGGAATGTTGTCGCCAGATGGCCGATGCTATACTTTTGACAACCGTGCGAATGGCTTTGTTCCTGGCGAAGGGGTAGGAGTTATTTTATTAAAGCGGCTGTCCGATGCGGTACGCGACCAGGATACGATTCAGGGAGTGATTCGCGGTTGGGGCGTCAATCAAGACGGAAAAACCAATGGAATAACCGCTCCTAGTGTGAGCTCGCAAATTATGTTGGAAAAACAAGTCTATGACCGTTTTAAGATTAACCCAGAAACTATATCCCTAGTAGAGGCTCATGGAACGGGAACAAAACTCGGTGATCCTATCGAAGTAGAAGCACTTACAGAAGCATTCCAGGCCTTTACCGATAAAAAAAACTACTGTGCATTAGGCTCGGTGAAAGGTAATATTGGACATTTATTGACAGCCGCAGGAGTAGCGGGAGTGATTAAAGTATTGTTGGCCTTGAAGCATCAAATGCTGCCGCCTTCTATACAATATGAAAAACTAAATGAACATATTTCTTTAGACAATAGTCCATTTTATATAAATAGCTCATTACAACCGTGGAAAGTTCCTGTAGGTATACCCCGGCGTGCATGCGTGAGTGCTTTTGGTTTTAGTGGAACAAATGCCCATCTTGTCATCGAAGAATACTGCAGCAGAGGAGCTGACCATAAACCGTTAGTCATTAGCGCCAACAATCCGAGTCTTTTTGTGTTATCTGCAAAAAGTCAAGAGCAGTTAACAGTGTATGCCAAGCACATAAAGAACTGGGTAGAAGCTCATGCAGAAATCGACCTAGGGGATGTGGCGTATACTTTGCAGGCGGGCCGGGTGGCCATGGACTATCGTTTGGCATTCTTATATGATTCACGAGAGTCCTTACTAAAAGAGCTAGCAGGATTTATTGGTGGCAATTTTTCGAAAGGGATTTTAATTGCGCAGGTAAAAAAGAGCAAACATGGTGTGATCGTTTTTGAAGCAGATGAAGACGCGAAAGATTTGCTGAAAACCTGGATAGCAAAGAAAAAGCTTAAAAAAGTAGCAGAATTGTGGGTAAAAGGTTTAACCATAGACTGGAATCAGCTATATGGTGAGATCAAACCTCGCCCTATAAGCCTTCCGACTTATCCTTTTGCCAGGGAACGTTATTGGTTAGCCAGTACTGACAGGCAAGTTGATCCCAACACGAGGGCAACTGATGTTACTTTCCTTCATCCTTTGCTGCATAGAAACACATCAGATCTTTCAAAGCAACAATTCAGTTCGACCTTTACAGGGCAGGAATTTTTCTTTGCAGATCATGACGTAACCGGTCAAAAAGTTTTGCCAGGTATAGCCTATCTTGAAATGGCCCGGGAGGCCGTACAGCAGGCCGCCGGAGAGCTTACAAAAGAACAGACCACAATTCGGCTTAAGAACGTAGTTTGGTCAGGTCCTATTATGATTGAAGAGGAGCCGGTTCGGGTAGATATTGACCTTTTCCCTGAGGATAAGGTTGAAATATCCTATGAAATTTATGGCGAAGACGATGCGCTACATTGTCAGGGTAGCGCCATGCTGAATGATAAAAAAAGCGCATCAATTATGGATATTACAGCATTGAGAGAGGGGTGTACTAAAGGGAGTTTGACTGCTACTGAGTGTTATGAGGCATTAAAGGCGATAGGACTTGAGTATAGCTTAGGGCACCAAGCCCTTGAACAAGTGTATGTAGGACAAAATAAATTGCTTGCAAAAATTTCGTTACCAGCTTCCGCGACTGCATCCCTTAATCAATTCGTTTTGCATCCGAGTGTAATGGATGCAACTTTGCAGGCAGTCAGAGCTGTAATGATAGGCACTGATGCTCAGAGGCTATCATTGCCTAATACGCTACAAGAGATTGAAATATTTGGTAAATGTACATCTGTTATGTGGGCAGTGATTCACTATAGTAATGGCAGCATAGCTGGAGAAACATTGCAGAACCTTGATATTACGTTATGTGACGCCCAAGGAACGGTATGTGTGCAGATGAAGGGGCTTAGCATGCAAGAAAATGCAAAAGTGGCTACTGAGAACCCTTTAGTAAGTATTTCGCTGCAAGCACATTCAGCACTAGAAGACGAAGAAACCTTTGAAATGATGACTTTTGAAGAAATATGGCAAGAAGAGGCGCTAATAAATACAGCTCCAATCGCAATCAAAACGATGGTTTGTTTTCTATCAAACCAGGAAAATCAACAAACGATTCGGGAAGAAATGCAAAGACTAAATTCGCAAACCCAGGTTGTTTTTATATCCCAAGGTACTACTTACCAAAAAAAATCCCCACAAGAGTATCGTATTGTCCGAGATGACCTTACTACGTATAGGAAAGCTTTCCAGAGTATAGAGCAAGAGTATTCTGAAGTCGACGCCTTGCTCTATTTATGGGAACTAGAAGATCCCAGCTGTATCGAAGATTACAGTATTCATGTCTATATTCTGCAGGCAATGGCAGCGGCCAAGCTGAAAATTAAACGACTGCTATCAGGCGCTCAGTTTACCAATGGACTCCAGCGTTGTTACCTAGAATCCTGGATCGGCTTTGAACGCTCCTTGGGACTTGTATTGCCAAATACCCAAGTGGCAGTCATCTATCAAGAGGCTACTATTAAAGAAAATCAGAAAATAGTCATGAGAGAGTGGCTGAAGAAGCTCTGGGAAGCATTACAAACAGACAAAATGCAAAGTGCTTTATACCAAAATGGAAAACGTTATGTATACCAAGTTCGGTCAACGACATTGCAAGCTGGGGACAGTCCACTACAAGCAGGCAAAACCTATCTCATTACTGGAGGCTGTGGTGGGCTAGGACTACTATTTGCCCAGCATTTTGCGCACAAACACCCTGTGAATCTAATCTTAACTGGTCGTTCAGCAATGGATGCAGACAAACAAAGAAAAATCAAAGCCTTAGAAGCGTTAGGCAGTCAGGTTTTATATATTCAGGCCGATATTTGTAATGTTAGTGGCATGAAAGCAGGACTCCATATAGCGAAAGAATGGTTTGGAAAGCTTCATGGAGTTATTCATGCAGCTGGTATTGAAGGCAAAGAAAACATCTTTGAAAAAGAGCTCGAGAGTTTTGAGCAGGTCATTGCTCCTAAAATTCAAGGTACCCTGGTGCTTGATGAATTGCTGAGCGCAGAGCCTCTTGACTTTATGTGCTATTTTTCCTCTTCAGCGGCAATTTTAGGAGACTTTGGTGCCTGCGATTATGCGGTGGGCAATCGCTTCCTAATGGCGTATGCTCATTACCGGAAAGAACAAGGGTACCAGGGTAAAACCTTTGTTATTAACTGGCCCCTATGGAAAGACGGTGGCATGGGTTTTGGTGAGAATGAGAATACCAAAATGTATCTGAAAACCAGTGGTCAACGCTTGCTAGAAGCCGAAGAAGGGGCTAATATTTTTGAATGCATATTGACCCAAAGTAAATCTCAACACCTAGTTATGGTGGGTCAACCCAGCCGTGTACAACGCGTTTTAAGTATAACGCAAGAAGAGGCTCAGGCCTTGACCCTATCGGCAGTGAAAGTAAGAGCTGCCAAAGGTAGACGGGCAGAATTGAAGGGCTTGAGTGTTAAGCAATGCGTAGAGTGGGATTTGAAAGAGATGATCAGCAAATTACTCAAAATCTCGCGAGATAAGTTGGATAAAGAGGAAATTTTAGCGGACTTTGGTTTTGATTCCATTAGTTTGGCGGAGTTTTCCAAGGCGTTAACGAGCCAATACTGCATAGATATTTCTCCAGCAGTATTTTATGGACATTCGACCATTGAAAAATTAACGAGCTATTTTATGATCGAACAGCAAACAACCATTGAGAAATTTTATCAGGAAAAAGTTATAGAGGAAATCATTTTGCCAAGTGTGCCAGCTACAGTAACTGCACCTCAAAGACGCAAATCAGGGAAAGGGAGATTTGCGGCGACGAACGCTACAAATTTTTCAGAACCCATCGCGATTATCGGGATGAGCGGACGATTTCCCCAGGCGCGAAATATTGACGAGTTGTGGACAATCATCAGGGACGGGCGCGATGTGGTTCAAGGAATTTCTAAAGAACGATTTATCGACGTAGGCTTAAAAAGAAGCCAATGGAGATGTGGCTGGGTTCCAGGCATTAGTGAATTTGATCCATTATTCTTTGAAATATCGCCCAAGGAAGCGGAAACAATGGATCCAAAGCAGAGGCTATTACTGCAGGAAGCGTGGAAGGCATTAGAGGATGCTGGCTATGGCACTAAACAGATAAAAGCCAGTAAAATTGGGATGTTTGTGGGCGTAGAAGATGGTGATTATCATCATCTTGTCCAAGACAAGGGCAGTATTACATCCAATCACAATGCCATTCTAGCAGCCCGGTTATCCTACTTTTTAAATCTTAATGGGCCCAATATGGCGATTAATACCGCCTGCTCATCTGGGCTCGTAGCGGCTCATCAGGCCTGCCAGAGTCTGCGGAACGGAGAATGCGATACGGCTCTTGCAGCTGGTATCAGCTTATTGCTCACGCCAGACAGCTATATGGGAATGACAGAAGCGGGAATGTTATCAGAGGATGGTAAATGTTATGCCTTTGATAAAAGGGCGAGCGGAATGGTTCCTGGAGAAGCGGTGGCTGTTGTTGTGCTCAAAAAATTGAGTAAAGCACAATTAGATGGAGACCCGATTTACGGAGTTATCCAGGGAAGCGGAATCAATTATGATGGAAAAACCAATGGAATCACCGCACCTAGTGGAGTATCACAAACCCAGCTATTAAAAAGCGTCTATGATCAGTGCAAAGTGAGCCCCGCAGAAATTGAGTATATAGTGACCCATGGCACGGGGACTAAACTTGGGGATCCCATTGAGATTAATGCCTTATATGACGCGTTTAAAGACTACACTCAGAAACAAGGATATTGCGCATTAACCTCCATTAAATCCAATATAGGTCATACGCTGGCAGCATCAGGGCTAGTTAGTTTAATCAGTCTAGTGCAGGCCTTCCGTCATGAAACCATTCCGGCTAGTCTGCATTGTGAACAGGAGAATGACTATATTAATTGGCAGAAAAGTCCCTTCTATGTAAATAAAGAGAATAAACTGTGGTTAAAGAGTAAGGTCAAAGAACGGATAGGGGCAGTCAGCGCCTTTGGGATGGGCGGAACCAACGTTCATATGGTTGTTCAAAGTTATACCGATGAGCATAGCCAGGTTAGTAGCAAAGCTCCCTACTACCTGTTAGCTCTGTCTGCCAAAACCTCAAGGGCCTTACAGGAAAAAGTCCAAGATATGATCAAATTACTAGAAAACAAGGAGTTAGATGGGAGAAGCTTAGTTGAAATCAGCTACACTCTGCTCGAAGGGCGGAAGCATTTTGAGTATCGGTGCGCCGTTGTGGTGCAAGACCGTGAAACTGCTGTATATGCACTTAAACAAGCTGGGGGCACGGAAAAACTTCCTAACTTGTTTATAGGCAAAGTGGGCCGGGACTTTACAGGGCAAAAGGCCATTGAGCAGTCTGCTCAGGATTTGCTAGCGCAATGCAGTTCGCAGCAGGACAATAAAAGTATTTATCAGGAAACACTGTATGCCTTAGCAGATTTTTATTGCCAGGGTTACGCGCTTGCATGGGAAAAACTGTATTCAAGTGGGATGCCACGTCGTATCAGTTTGCCAACGTATCCTTTTGAGAAGGAACATTACTGGGCAACGGAAATCAATCATAAACTTGTGAATAGTAGAGCCGTCTCAATCCAAAGCGAGGTCATTCATCCGCTATTACATAAAAACACGTCCGACCTTTCAAAACAACGATTCACTTCGACATTTATAGGACAGGAATTTTTCCTCGCTGATCATGTGGTAACAGATCAAAAAGTTTTGCCAGGAGTAGCCTATCTTGAAATGGCCCGGGAGGCCGTGCAGCAGGCCGCAGGAGCGTTAATAGAAGACCAGACCTTAATTGGACTTAAAAACGTAGTTTGGGCAAGACCCATTGTTGTGGGCGAGGAGCCCGTACAGGTACATATAGGTCTTTTCTCTGAAGATAATGGTGAAATTGCCTATGCAATATATACCGATCAAGATGTAATGCACAGTCAGGGTAATGCCGTGCTGAGTATAATGAAAAACGCTCCAATCCTAGATATTACAGCGCTCAGAGCCGAATGTACCCAAGGAAATTTGACCTCTGCGGAGTGTTATGAGGCTTTTAAAGCAATGGGCCTTGACTATGGCCCAGGATATCAGGGGATTAAAGAGGTGTATGTAGGGATAGATCAGGTACTTGCAAAACTTGCGTTACCTTCCTCTGTTTCTGGAACGCAAGATCAATTTATTTTACATCCTAGTCTCATGGATTCAGCGCTGCAGTCGTCCATCGGTCTTATGATGTTTGCTAAAGATTCAAAAGGCAAGACTTCATTCAAGCCAGCTCTGCCCTTTGCGCTGGAAGAACTTGAAATACTAGGTAAGTGTACGACCAATATGTGGGCCTTGATTCGCTATGCTCAGGGTAATAAAGCCGGTGGAAAAGTGCAGAAACTTGACGTTGATGTATGCAATGAGCAAGGTTATATATGTGTACGGATGAAAGGATTTTCAGCCAGGGTGCTGGAAGGCGAAGTGGGCCTAAAAGGCACGACTTCTGCTACTCAAGCACTCATGCTTGAGCCAGGTTGGAAAGAGCAAGCTGTGGAGGCAGTGATAACTCCTGCTTACGACCAGCATATAGTACTACTTTGTGAAACAGATAAAATTTCTAGGGAAAATATCGAAAGTAATGTGCTAGGTGTGCGTTGCCGTGTTTTGCAAGCCGAGCAGGCAGAGATGGATAAACGGTTCCAAAGCTATGTCGTTCAGGTTTTTGCAGAAATCAAAACAATCCTGCAAAGTAAATTTAAGGGCAATATACTAGTTCAGATTGTCACGTCTTTCCAAGGAGAGCAAGCACTGTTCGCTGGTCTTGCGGGACTTTTAAAAACAGCCCAGTTAGAGAATCCTAAATTTATAGGACAACTGATTGAGGTCGGGGATGATTACTCGCGCATTGTAGAGATCCTAACAGAAAATAGCCGTAGTCCTGTTGATCGACAGATTCGCTACCGAGGCGAAAAACGTTTGGTTGCCTACTTACAGGAAGTCCCAGTGCTCGAACATGCAAACATTCCTTGGAAAGACCATGGTATCTATCTCATCACTGGTGGAGCGGGCGGTCTGGGACAAATCTTTGCTAGGGATATCGCCAATACAGTTAAGAATGCTACCTTGATTCTGACGGGACGGTCAACCCTTAGTGAAACTAAGCTGGCGCAGCTTAAGGAGCTAGAGGCCTTGGGCGCTCGGGTGGAATACCAAGAGGTGGATGTAACTAAGCAGCAGGCGGTTAGGGATTTGCTGCACAGCATCCAAGAAAAATTCGGAGCCCTTACTGGCATTATTCATGGCGCAGGAATGCTGCGGGACAATTTCATCATTAAGAAAACTCCAGAAGAACTACAAGTAGTTCTGGCGCCTAAGGTCACTGGACTGGTAAACCTAGACCAAGCCAGCAGGGAATTACCTCTAGACTTTTTTATTCTCTTTTCCTCCATAACAGGAAGTTTAGGTAATGCCGGGCAAGCCGACTATGCTACCGCCAATGCTTTTATGGACGTCTATGCCCAGTATCGTAATATTCTTGTGGAATCGAGTGAGCGGCAAGGTCAAACCTTATCGATCAATTGGCCATTATGGAAAGACGGCGGAATGCACATTGATGAAGAGACCCAGCAGATGCTAGTGAAGACCACAGGCATGACTCCTATGAAGACTGCAACTGGTATCCAGGCATTGTATCAGGGCCTCGCTTCTAGCAAAAACCAAATCATGGTGATGGAAGGAAATGTAAAAGAACTTCGTGCTGCATTCTTAGGTCAACAAGCCAGACACGAATTTGTAAAGGTCCTTCCTAGTGCAGATGCAAAGATAATAGTGCCAGCAATTGCTTATGATGTACTCCAGGAGAAAGCAATACATTACTTTAAAAAGTTACTGTCATCAGTCATTAAGCTGTCAGTGAACAAAATCGAAGGCGATGCTCCCCTGGAAACTTACGGGATTGACTCAATTATCATTACGCAATTAACTAATCAATTAGAAAAAACCTTCGGTTCATTGTCAAAAACATTATTCTTTGAATATCAAAATATTAACGACTTAACAAACTATTTCCTTGAATCTTACCGAGAGCAACTGATCGACTTATTTGGAGTTCAAGAAGAGGCCGCAGCAACCAGTGAGAAGGTCGTAGCATCAAACGGTGTTTTAGAGCCTATAAAACTTAGTCTTAGCAGTAAGAGACATGCGCGTTTTGCAACCCTTGGTACAAAACAATTAACAGAAAAAGCGCATGAAGCCTTGGATGTTGCTATTATTGGTATTGCGGGACGCTATCCGGGGGCGAGAAATGTCCAAGAATTTTGGCAAAATCTAAGTCAAGGCACGGATAGCATCACAGAAATCCCAATCGATCGCTGGGATCAGAGTTTGTATTTTGACGCAGACAAAAACAAGCCTGGCAAAGCCTATAGCAAGTGGGGGGGATTCCTGGATGGTGTAGATGAATTTGATCCTTTATTCTTTAATATCTCACCCCGGGAGGCATTATTTTTAGATCCTCAGGAACGGTTGTTTTTAGAGTGCGTCTTTGAGACGTTAGAGGATGCAGGGTATACTCGGGAAGCTCTTGGCCAATATCAAGACTTTGGTTTGAAAGGCAACGTGGGAGTTTATGTAGGGGTCATGTATGAAGAATATCAGCTGTATGGGGCTCAGGAGCAGATTACAGGCAAAGCAATTGCTTATCCTGGTAATCCAGCATCTATTGCCAATCGTGTATCATATTTTTGCAATTTCCATGGTCCTAGTATGGCGCTAGATACGATGTGCTCTTCTTCCCTCACTGCCATTCATTTAGCTTGCCAAAGCTTGCAACGAGACGGATGCGAACTCGTCATTGCAGGTGGCGTCAATGTATCCATTCACCCCAATAAATATTTGATGCTTAGCCAGGGTAAGTTTGCGTCTAGTAAGGGACGGTGTGAAAGTTTTGGGGAAGGCGGCGATGGCTATGTGCCTGGAGAAGGCGTCGGAGCGGTACTACTTAAACCGCTGAGCAAGGCCATTGTTGATGGGGATCATATTTACGGCGTCATTAAGGGAACGGCAATTAACCATGGCGGCAAAACCAATGGGTTCTCCATTCCGAGTCCCAATGCCCAGGCTAGCGTAATTGGGCGAGCCTTTAAGGATGCGGGGATTAACCCGCGGACAATTAGTTATATAGAAGCTCATGGTACGGGGACAACTTTAGGTGATCCAATTGAAATAGCAGGCTTAACTAAAACCTTTCAGGAATACACGCAAGCTAAGCAGTTTTGTGCGATTGGCTCAGCTAAATCTAACATTGGGCATTGCGAGAGTGCAGCAGGCATTGCTGGTGTGACTAAAATAATTATGCAACTCAAACACCAAAGAATTGCACCATCACTCCATTCTAGTACGCTGAATCCTAATATTAATTTTAATAATACACCATTTGTTGTTCAGCAGGAGCTTGCCGAATGGAAACGCCCACTCGTTGAAGTTGATGGACAAGAACGCGAATATCCGAGGATTGCTGGTATTTCAGCTTTTGGTGCAGGGGGCTCAAATGCGCATATCGTAATTGAAGAATATGTTCCCAAGGAGCAAAACGGGCCTGTTATTGAGGTTAACGCTCAAAGCCCCGTGATGATTGTGCTGTCGGCCAAAAATGAAGAAAGGCTGAAAGAGCAGGCACAACGCTTGTTAATGGCGATCGGGGAGCAACAGTTTTTGCCGAGTAACTTAGCCGATGTAGCGTATACACTCCAGATCGGACGTGAAGCCATGGAAGAGCGTCTAGCAATGGTTGTGGGAAATATACAAGAGCTAGTAGAAAAGCTAACAGGCTTTATCGAAGGTTTGGATAGTATAGAAGATTTATATAGGGGACAGACCAAGGGTAATAAAGAGACCTTGGATATTTTTAAAGCTGATGATGAATTGCAAGAGGCTATTGAGAAATGGATTCAACGTAAAAAATACGCTAAATTACTAAAAATTTGGGTTAAGGGGGTGACATTTGATTGGAATAAGCTGTATGGCGATATCAAACCGCATCGCATCAGTTTACCTACTTATCCATTTGTAAAAGAGCGCTATTGGATGCCGAAGGTTAATTTAAATGCTACTGTCAATAATATAGCAACAATTTCAGAAGTGATAGTACCGCCTCAATCATCGCACCCTGGGCAATCCCTGAATCTCTCCCAAACATTAGAATTGCATATTTCTAATGTGCCACAAAAACCGAGTAAAATTTTTTTACAGCCTTTACTAGAGGATCTGGCACCCATTAAAGTAGTGGAGAAATCACAACAAGTAATTGTATTACCAACAATAGATAAGATTTTAATAAAACCAACTACAGTTACTATAGAGGCACCTGAAACTGTGAAACGGGTTCAAATAACTATCTCGATAGAAACATTACAGGAAGAATTGGTAACAAGTTTAGCTGACATGTTGTACATGAAGTCGATTGATATTGATGTGGATAAGAAGTTTATCGATATGGGTCTGGATTCAATTGTTGGTGTGGAATGGATTAAGTTTATCAATAAACAGTATGGTACCAACATTCCAGCGACTAGGGTTTATGATTATCCAAGTATTCGTGAGTTTGCTGAGTTCTTGCAAAAAGCATTACACAAAGAAAATCAGAAAGTTGCCAAAAACTCAGTGAGTTTGCCTCTAACGTCTTTACCCAAACTTACGTTGAAATCAGTGCAATTGCCATCGCTGGAATCAGTAGTAGCGGCAACAGCTTTAATTGCTGAGTCGATCAAATTACAAGTTCCACAGTCAACTATCTCAGCGCAAACCTTAGAGGAAGACTTAGCAATAAGCTTGGCAGAGGTTTTGTACATGAAGCGCATTGATATTGATGTGGATAAAAAGTTTATCGATATGGGTCTGGATTCAATTGTTGGCGTGGAATGGATTAAGTACATCAATAAGCAGTATGGCATCAACATTCCAGCAACGAGGGTTTATGATTATCCGACAATTAGTGAATTTACTGTATTTTTGGGAAAAGAATTAAAATCAATGCCATTATCTTCACTAGATGATGTGCTGCAGCAAGTGGAACAAGGAAACTTAGATATTGAACAAGCGGAGCAATTATTACGTCAATTTTATGGAGAGGAGAAATGAAAATGAATAAAGAAGATATTTTAAAGCTTATCATCAGCAATCTTTGTGAGGTGCTTCCGGAACTCGAAAGTCATGAATTTAAATTAAGTGATCGTATGGTGGATCTCGGCGCAAATTCAGTGGATCGTTCTGAGATTATAGCCATGACCATGGACACATTGTCACTGCAAATTCCACGGGTGGAATTATTTGGAGCAAAAGATATAGGTCAGCTCGCTGAGGTGCTCTATGAAAAATCAACAAAAATCTGAGTTTATTATTACAGGTGTTGGTGTTACTTCAGCCGTAGGGCAAGGTAAAACAGCGTTTACTTCCGCCTTGATGGCAGGTCAGCATGCCTTTGGGGTGATGAAGCGTCCTGGTCGACAAAAACAAGGGTCTGTTTTTTTGGGTGCAGAGATTCTTTCCTTAGTTCCCCATAACTCTCTCTCAAAACGATTATTGCGGAGCGCATCTTTTTCGGGGCAGGCGGCTTTGATTACGCTCCAAGAGGCCTATGAGGAGGCCAATTTGTCTGTAGTGGATCCGCGCCGTATTGGACTCGTCATTGGTGGCTCTAATGTCCAGCAACGAGAGCTATTACAAACCTATGAAGGTTATGCCGACCGGCCACAATTTATACGACCAACCTATGGATTAACTTTTATGGATAGCGATCTGTGCGGACTATGCACGGAGCAATTTGGAATTCGCGGGTTTGCGTATACGCTAGGAGGCGCCTCGGCTAGTGGACAAGTAGCAATTATTCAGGCACTACAGGCATTGCAAACAGGAAATGTAGATATCTGTATTGCGATGGGGGCCTTAATGGACATTTCGTATATGGAATGTCAGGCACTGCGCACTTTAGGGGCTATGGGCAGCGATAAATACGCTGATAACCCGGCAATGGCATGCCGACCGTTTGATAAAAATCACGATGGCTTTATTTATGGAGAATGCTGTGGTGCAGTCGTAATCGAACGAGCTGATTCTGCACTTGAGCGTAAGGTGCAACCCTATGCAAAAGTTCCTGGCTGGGCCATAACCATGGATGGAAATCGAAATCCTAATCCTTCCTATGATGGAGAGACGTGGGTAATACAAAAAGCATTAGAACAAGCAGCACTAACGGCAAATAATATCGATTATATTAATCCCCATGGTACAGGTTCCATGATCGGCGATGAGATAGAACTTAGAGCTATCCATGATTGTAAGCTTTCCCATGCGTATATTAATGCAACCAAATCTATTATCGGACACGGATTAAGTGCTGCAGGTACGGTAGAAGTTATCGCGACTCTTTTGCAAATGAAAGAGTCGCGTCTTCATCCGACGAGAAATTTAGAAGAACCTATGGACTCATCCTTTCAGTGGGTACAGGAGCAGTCTATTGCTCATAGTATTAATAATGCCCTCAGTTTAAGCATGGGATTTGGTGGCGTTAATACGGCAGTTTGTCTACAAAAAATATAAAACAGATATAAAAGGAGAATACATATGACTACAGTTGGAATTGAGGCACTGAATGTTTTTGGCGGAATAGCTTATTTGGACGTAATGGAGCTCGCTCGGCATCGTAAACTTGATACAACAAGATTTGAAAATTTATTAATGAAAGAAAAGACGGTAGCCATGCCCTATGAAGATCCAGTAAGCTTTGGCGTTAATGCAGCCAAGCCATTGGTAGACGCTCTTTCTGAAGCAGAGCGAAACCGGATTGAACTCGTCATTACTTGCTCGGAATCGGGTATTGATTTCGGAAAATCCATGAGTACCTATATGCATCACTATTTGGAACTGAGTCGAAATTGCCGTTTATTTGAGCTCAAAAGTGCTTGTTATTCAGGCACTGCTGGATTTCAGATGGCTATTAATTTCATTTTATCTCAGACATCACCCGGTGCAAAAGCGTTGGTGATTGCAACGGATATTTCTCGGTTTCTAGTCGCTGAGGGCGGGGACGCCTTATCTGAGGATTGGGCTTATGCAGAACCAAGTGGAGGTGCAGGAGCTGTTGCAATACTGGTGAGTGAAACTCCCTATGTATTTCAAGTGGATGTAGGAGCAAACGGATATTATGGTTACGAGGTATGTGATACGTGCCGCCCTATTCCTGATAGCGAAGCTGGGGATGCGGACTTATCCTTAATGTCTTATCTTGATTGTTGTGAGCAAGCATTTAATGAATATCAAAAACGGGTAACTGGCGTAGATTATCAAAAAACATTTCAGTACTTAGCTTTTCATACTCCATTCGGTGGAATGGTCAAAGGGGCGCACCGCAGCATGATGCGAAAGTTGATGAAAAGTAAGCCGGCCGAGATAGAGGCGGACTTCAATCAGCGTGTATCAGTAGGACTGAACTATTGCCAAAGAGTGGGAAATATCATGGGAGCCACTTCTCTCTTGTCCTTGGCAAGTATAATCGATAAAGGCAGGTTCGATTCAACGAAGCGTATTGGCTGTTTTTCTTATGGCTCGGGTTGTTGTTCGGAATTTTATAGTGGCGTTGTTTCAGCCCAAGGTCAAGAGCGCCAGCACCGTTTGGAAATTGAAAGACAACTCAATGAACGTTATCAATTATCTATGGACGAATATGAGACATTATTGATAGGTAGCAATGCGGTTAAATTTGGTACTCGTAATATCAAGCTAGACCTTCAGCTTATTCCAGGAGTTATCGCTTCATGCCAGGGAAAAGAAAGATTGGTTTTAGAAGAAATTCGCGAATTTCATCGCATATATCGGTGGATCTAATGGATTATCAAACGATTCAGGTTTCCTTTCAAGAGTCAGTCTGCTTTCTAAAATTTGATCGTCTTGAATTCAATAATACCATCAATGATCTGTTGATTGAAGAATGTAGCCAGGTACTGAAATTGTGTGAAGAATCAATAAAAATTGTGGTCATTGAAGGATCGCCGGAAGTTTTTTGCTTGGGGGCTGATTTCCAGGCAGTACATGCGCAAGTTGCCAGTGGTGAGCAATGTGAACATGACTCGAACCCTTTATATGATTTGTGGTTAAAATTTGTAAACGGACCCTACATCATTATTTCCCATGTTCGAGGCAAAGTGAATGCCGGAGGGGTCGGATTTGTTGCAGCTAGTGATATTGTGATTGCCGATCAGGCGGCGACATTTAGTTTGTCTGAGTTATTATTTGGGCTTTTCCCAGCGTGTGTTTTGCCATTTTTGATTCGCAGAATCGGCTTTCAGAAAGCTCATTATTTAACATTAATGACTAAGTCTATAGATGCTGAGCAAGCACAAGTATGGGGCTTGGCTGATGTTTGTAGTACGCAGAGTGAGTCTTTATTGCGCAAACATTTAATGCGCCTTAGACCTTTGTCAAAAGCAGGAATTACACGCTATAAGTGCTATATGAACGCTTTATCTGATGCCCTATTGCAAAACAAATCATTAGCAGTAGCAGCTAATCAGGAGATGTTTTCAGATTCCCGGACTCTTGAGGGGATTTTCCGTTATGTGGAAAAAGGACAATTCCCATGGGAAAATTAATACATGCATGATCAGAGAAAGGAGATAAACAATGTCACAGGCTGTAGTTGAATTGCGTGAAATCGAAACAGGAATAGTTCAAATAACCATGCAAGACAAGATTAATAAGAACACATTTTCTACTGAATTGATCAAAGGATTGTTACAATCCTTTGCAGAAATTCAGGCGAGTTCCAGTTATAAGGTAGTCATTCTAACTGGATATGATAATTATTTTGCTTCGGGTGGAACCCAAGAAGCATTACTCGCTATCTATGAAGGCACAGTAAGCTTTACTGATGCCAACATATATAGTCTTGCTCTGGATTGTAAGATCCCAGTCATTGCTGCTATGCAAGGACATGGGATTGGGGGGGGCTTTGTCATGGGGTTATTTGCTGACTTTGTAATCTTAAGCCGGGAAAGTGTTTATGCTACTAATTTTATGAAGTATGGATTTACGCCAGGAATGGGCGCTACATGTATCGTACCTAAGAAATTGGGATTTAGTTTGGGGACGGAGCTATTGCTAAATGCCAGTAATTATCGTGGCGCAGAACTTGAAAAAAGAGGCATTCCGTTTAAAGTGCTACCGCGGGCTGAGGTGCAGGAGTATGCACTTACACTAGCCCGTGAAATAGCCCAAAAGCCACGCAACTCACTCATCACATTAAAGGATCACTTGGTTGCCAATCTTCGAGACCAACTTCCCCCAATTATTGACCAAGAGATGGTAATGCATGAAAAGACATTTCATCAGGCAGAGGTCAAAGAGAGAATAGTCGCACTATATGGCAAGATATAACCGTTGATTTTACAGCAATGGATAGTTATAGAAATCACTCCTTATAAGTAGTTAATATATAAAAGTCTTCTAAGGAGGCTTTCAAAAGAGGGGTTATTGATGAAAATACTTGAAATTTTACGTGCACTGCAAGCGGGAGAAATAAGCTCAGATGAGGTCAAAAAAGAGCTGACAGGAATAAAAACAGGACTTGTGGAGTCTGCCCAATTACCTAACCCTCAAAATGAGTTAGAATTTTCAGGGTTAGAAGATAACTATGGTGTGGTGTTGTCAACGGTTCTTTCTTTAAACGAATTATCATTGCAGCCATGGGTTGTACCAGAGCCAAATGTTGATGAAATTACCATTCAGGTCAAAGCATCAGCAATCAATTTTCCAGATACAATGTGTGTAACCGGCTTGTATCCGACAATGCCTGATTACCCTTTTGTTCCTGGATTTGAGGTTTCAGGAATTGTTTCTCGTGTAGGTAGACAAGTTACAGAGTTTGCTGTTGGTGATGAGGTAATTGCACTGACAGGCAAGCAAATGGGCGGACATGCAAGCTATGTAAATACTGAAGTGATCAATGTAGTGCGTAAGCCTAACAATATATCTTTTGAAGAAGCTTGTAGCCTGCCAGTTGTATTTTCTACGGTTGCTTATGCCTTTAAATTGGCAAAACTTGCACCAAAAGAACATGTATTAATTCAAACGGCAACAGGAGGATGTGGTCTTGTTGCCTTGCAATTGGCACATTTAAAAGGCTGTGTTTGTTATGGAACATCAAGCAAACAAGATAAGCTTGATATTCTGACAAGATTAGAAGTTCCTCATGTTATTAACTATAAAACATCTGAATTTGATTTAGAAATTAAAAGAATGACCAATAACAAAGGGGTCGATGTTGTACTCAATATGTTATCTGGAGATGCCATTCAAAAGGGCTTTAATTGTTTAGGTCCTTCTGGTCGTTATTTGGAAATTGCGGTGCATGCATTAAAAACAAGTCAAAAATTAGATCTTTCTAAGCTAGTACGGAATCAATCCATTTACAGTATCGATCTACGGCAATTAAGTTTCCAAAATAAATCATTTGTAAAAGAGATGCTCAATTTAATGGTATCAATGATTAAGGCAGAGCAGATTGTGCCGATCGTATCGCGAATTTATCCTATTCACCAAATTAAAGAAGCACTAGAATATGTCGGTCAAGGACAGCATATCGGTAAAGTTGTTATCAGCCATACGCATAAGAAAATGATTGATTTATCCGAGCATTGTATACAATGTTTATTAGAACATAAACGTAATTGCGCAACAAGCAGTTTTTCTACAAAAACAACTGTTTCTAGTATAAATAATAATGATTTGATAGTTAAACAAGAAGAGCAAGCCCAAGAAGGAATCGCGATCATAGGCATGGCGGGACAATTTCCCCAGTCAAAGACACTAGAGATTTTTTGGGATAATATAGCTACAGGTAAGGATTGTATTTCAGAAATACCTGAATCACGATGGTCTATCGATGAGTATTATCATCCAGACCATAGGATTCCTGGGAAAACATACAGTAAATGGATGGGGATAGTAGAGGATGTAGATAAGTTTGATCCCCTGTTTTTTAATATTTCACCCGCAGAAGCAGAATTAATGGATCCCCAGCAACGTTTGTTTATGGAAAGTTGTTGGAGTTGTATTGAAGATTCTGGGCTACATCCTGCAGCCTTATCGGGAAGCCGTTGCGGAGTTTTTGTAGGCTGCGGGGCCGGTGATTATGGACAGTCTATGAGTGGGCAGGCCTTAAACGCACAAGGACTTATGGGGGGATCGCCGTCGATTCTCAGTGCCCGAATTTCATACTTTCTAAATTTAAAAGGACCTTGTTTAGCCATTGATACGGCATGCTCCTCTTCGTTAGTCGCGATAGCGGAAGCCTGTAACAATCTGGTACTCGGGAATAGTGATTTAGCCTTAGCGGGCGGAGTGTCTGTGCATACAGGACCAGGCATGCATATTATGACTAGTAAATCAGGAATGTTATCCCCAGATGGCCGCTGCTTTACCTTTGACAACCGTGCGAATGGCTTTGTTCCTGGTGAAGGGGTAGGAGTTATTTTATTAAAACGGCTTTCCGATGCGGTTCGTGATCAGGATATGATTTATGGAGTAATTCGGGGGTGGGGGGTCAATCAAGACGGGAAAACCAATGGAATTACAGCTCCCAGTGTGAATTCACAAATTATGCTAGAAAAAGAAGTTTACGACCGCTTTAAGATTAGTCCAGAAACAATATCCCTAGTAGAGGCTCATGGAACGGGCACTAAACTCGGTGATCCTATCGAAGTAGAAGCACTGACAGAAGCATTCCAGGCCTTTACCGATAAAAAAGGTTACTGCGCATTAGGCTCGGTAAAAAGTAATATTGGACATTTATTGACAGCCGCAGGAATATCGGGTGTTATTAAAGTATTACTGGCCTTGAAGCATGAAATGCTACCACCTACAATACAATTTGAAAAATTAAATGAACATATTTCTTTAGAAAATAGTCCATTTTACATCAACAGCTCATTACAACCGTGGAAAGTTCCTACAGGTGTTCCTCGGCGCGCAACGGTTAGTGCTTTAGGCTTTAGCGGAACGAATGCTCATCTTGTTATCGAAGAGTACCACCGCGCAGGAAATACCAATAAAATACCAGTTTTAATTAGCGCCAACAATCCAGTACTCTTTGTATTATCTGCAAAAAGTGAAGACCAATTAAAAGAATATGCGAAGCAGTTGAAGAACTGGATTGCAGCACATGAAGACATTAGTTTAGTGGATGTGGCGTATACTTTGCAGACGGGCCGGGAGGCGATGGACTATCGCTTAGCTTTTCTAGCGGATTCGAGATTGTCTGTACTAAAAGAGTTAGAAGGGTATATTATTGGGAATTTGTCAACGAGAGTTTTAGCTGCCCAGGTGAAAAAGAGCAAAGATGGAGTGGCCATCTTTGAAGCAGATGAAGACGCGAAAGTTTTGTTACAATCCTGGATGGCAAAGAAAAAACTTAAAAAAATTGCGGAATTATGGGTAAAAGGGTTAAGGATAGACTGGATAAAACTATATGGTGACCATATACCAGGCCGTACGAGATTGCCGACCTATCCTTTTGCCAGAAATTCCTATTGGCTATCTGGTGATAAGACGCAAGCTGTCGTGAGTCTAGGTGAATCTTTAGCTTATACGGCATCCATACATCCTTTAGTTCAACAAAACACCTCGAGCCTTTCAGAGCAACGGTTTACTACGACTTTTACTGGGAAAGAAATTTTCTTAGCCGATCATGTTGTGGCTGGTCGGCACGTTTTACCTAGTGTAGCCTATCTTGAAATGGCTAGGGTGGCTGTTGAGAACTTTGCAGAGACATTTGCAGAAGATTGCACTGCAACTCTAATCAAAGATGTAGTGTGGGCTCAGCCCATTGTCTTGGGTGATGAGCCAGTAAAAGTAAGCATTGCTCTCTACCCAGAAGATAAGGGTGAGATTGTCTTTGAAATTTATAGCGAACAAGAAACCAATGAAGCCGAACTTATAGTACACAGCCAAGGACGAGTAGCATTCATTCCAGCTACACAAGCTCCGCTTTTGGATCTTGCAGCCTTGCAGGTGGAGTGTAAGCAAAGTAGTATGAGTGGCGCTGAGTGTTACGAGATATTTAAAACACTGGAATTTGAGTATGGCCCCGGACTTCAGGGGATTGAAACGGTGTATGTCGGGGTAGACAAGGTGCTAGCCAAATTATGCCTGCCGAATTGTATAGATATACAAGATCAATTTGTGTTACATCCTAGTGTAATGGATTCAGCTCTGCAGGCATCCATTGGGCTTATGATGCTGGCAGAAGATGACCAAGGTAAAACTTCTTTCAAGCCGATGTTACCCTTTGCGCTACAAGAACTGAAAATTATTAGTAAATGCACATCTAATATGTGGGCTTTGATTGAAGTTGCTGATCGTCATAAAGCAAGGGACAAAGTGCAAACAATTGATATTACTTTATGCGATGAGCAAGGGTATGTATGCGCGAGCATGAAGGGCTTTTCATCAAGGGTGCTGGCCGGTGCAGTCGGCAGGGCACGAACATCTCCTACTGCTAAAACACTAATACTTGCACCAGATTGGCAAACACAAACGGTGCAAGATAAGATAAATTACACTTACACGCAGCATGTAATACTGTTGTGTGAAGTCAATACAATTTCTAAAGAAGACATAGAAAGTAGCCTCAGGGGCGTGCATTGCCTCACTTTAATAGCCGAGCATGAACAAATTGACAAACGGTTTCAAACTTATGCTGAGCAGGCCTTTGTAGAAATCAAAACAATCCTACAAAGTAAACCAAAGGGCAATGTGCTATTCCAGATTGTGACTTCTGGTTTAGGCGAGCAAGCACTTTTTGCTGGTCTTGCTGGACTCTTAAAAACAGCCCAGTTAGAAAATCCTAAATTTATCGGACAACTAATTGAGGTCGGGGAAGATTCCTCTCGAATCGTAGAGTTACTAACAGAAAACAGCCAAAACCCTGTTAGTCAGCAAATTCGCTACCAAGGCGGGAAACGGTTGGTTTCCTGCTGGAAGGAAGTTGAGGCTTTAAAGCAAGCACACCTTCCTTGGAAAGACCATGGTATCTATCTCATTACTGGCGGCGCAGGCGGTCTTGGACAGATCTTTGCTAGCGAAATTGCCCATACAGTTAAGGATGCCACCTTGATTTTGACGGGACGGTCGGCCCTAAGTGTTAGGAAACTGGCGCAGCTTCAGGAGCTAGAGACGTTGGGCGTTCGAATCGAATACCAAAAGGTGGACGTAACTAAGCAACAGGCGGTTAGGGATTTGCTGCACAGCATTCAAGAAAAGTTTGGACCCCTTCATGGCATTATTCATGGAGCAGGAATACTAGGAGATAATTTCATCCTTAAAAAAACGCCAGAAGAGTTGCAAGCAGTGCTAGCGCCTAAAGTTACTGGACTAGTGAATCTAGACCTAGCTAGCAAAGAATTGCCACTTGACTTTTTTATTACCTTTTCCTCCATAGCAGGAAGTTTGGGTAATGCGGGGCAAGCCGATTATGCGATGGCTAATGCTTTTATGGATGCCTATGCCCAGTATCGTAAGCAACTTGTGGATATGAGTGAGCGACAAGGTCGGACTCTATCAATCAATTGGCCACTGTGGAAAGACGGCGGAATGCACATTGATGTAGAAACCCAAATAACAATGAGAAAAAATATGGGTATCATCCCGCTGGAAACCTCAAGTGGGATAAGAGCTATGTATCAAGGGTTATCCTGTGGCAAACCACAGGTCATGATACTGGAAGGCGATCTATCTAAAATAAAACAATGTATCGTCGATCCCCTGGCAAAAGAGTCCGCGGAGCCAATGCAGGAAGCCGTGCTAACCGTCGATTTAGGATTACTGCGTGAAAAAACGATGCATCATCTCAAAAATTTATTTGGCGAAATCACTAAGTTAACGATGGGACAAATTGATATGGATGAGCCATTAGAAAGCTACGGAATTGATTCCATAATGATTACCCAAATGAATCAAAAACTAACGATTATCTTTGGGGAATTATCAAAAACATTATTTTTTGAATACCAAACATTAGGAGCGTTAAACGAATATTTTATAGCAGAATATGCTCAGGAATGCATGAAGTGGACTGGGCTAGAAAAGCAAATACAATTAATGCCCCAAGTAGCTTTAAAAGCCTTGAACATAGAAAGTGAATTTCCCGTCTTGACCACCCTAAAAGGCAACAAGAAGACGCAACGAGGTTTTAGCTCAGTGGGCAAAAGTCATGAAATTCGAGAACCCATTGCCATCATTGGTATGAGTGGACGTTATCCAAAAGCAGCCAATCTGAAAGAGTATTGGGATAACTTGCAAGGCGGGAAAGATTGTATTACAGAAATCCCAAGCGATCGCTGGAAGCTGGACGGATTTTATAATCCCAGCACCCAAGAAGCAATCGCAACAGGAAAAAGCTATAGTAAATGGGGAGGTTTTGTCGACGGATTTGCGGACTTTGAACCCCTCTTCTTCAATATGTCACCCCGAGAAGCCCTGAATATGGATCCTCAGGAACGGTTGTTCATCGAGACGTGCTGGGAAGTAATTGAGGATGCAGGATATACCAGGGAACAATTGTCTGCTCAGCATAACAGGCGAGTGGGTGTATTTGCAGGCATTACGAAAACTGGTTTTAGTTTATATGGTCCCGATTTATGGAAGCAGGGCGAAGACATCTTCCCTAATACATCCTTTGGCGCGCTAGCCAATCGAGTATCCTATCTACTCAACTTACAAGGACCTAGTATGCCGATTGATACCATGTGTTCCTCGTCCCTCACAGCCATTCATGAAGCTTGTGAACATCTTCGGCATGGAGAATGTGAAATGGCAATAGCTGGAGGAGTGAATTTGTATCTCCATCCATCAAACTACACTGTGCTGTGTGGGCAAAAAATGTTATCAATAGATGGACAATGCAAGAGTTTTGGACAAGGCGGCAACGGCTTTGTGCCTGGTGAGGGAGTGGGCTGCGTTCTACTAAAACCACTATCACGTGCCGTCGCAGATAAGGATCATATTTATGCTGTTATCCGTGGGACGAGCATTAATCACGACGGGAAAACCAATGGCTATACAGTGCCTAGTCCAGCAGCCCAAGAGGACGTTATTCGGCAGGCGCTAGATAAAGCGGGAGTCAATGCCCGGACAGTGAGTTATATAGAAGCCCATGGTACTGGGACGGAACTTGGAGACCCAATCGAAATTAGTGGACTCACACAAGCTTTTCGCAAAGACAGCCCCGACACTGGGTTTTGCGCTATTGGTTCGGCAAAATCCAATATAGGTCATTTAGAGGCCGCTGCCGGTATTGCCGGACTTAGTAAAATCGTACTGCAAATGCAGCATCATAAGTTGGTACCTAGCCTTCATGCCCAGCTCACCAATCCTAATATTAAGTTTGGACTAACGCCTTTTATTGTTCAGCAGGAACTGATTGAATGGAAACGGCCAGTCGTTTCCATAAACGGTACCTCGAAGGAATATCCAAGAATTGCAGGAATTTCAGCTTTTGGTGCAGGTGGCTCTAATGCCCATGTCGTGATTGAAGAATATATTACAGAAAATAAATCACGCCAGATTATTGAAATTAACTCGCGAAATCCAGCCATCATTGTATTATCAGCCAAGACTGAAGAACGCCTTAAAGAGCAGGCGATACGCTTGTTGGCAACGGTTGTAGCCCAGGAATTTACCGAGGAGAGTTTAGCTGATATGGCCTATACGCTCCAAGTAGGCCGAGAAGCCATGGAAGAACGGATGGCAGTACTTGTGGGATCACTGAGTGAGCTGGAACAAAAACTAACAGAATTTGTGGCTGGAAAAGATGGAATTGAGGATCTCTATCGGGGACAGGTTAAACGCAACAAGGAAGCCTTATCGGTATTTGCAACCGATGAAGATATGGCAAAAACAATTGATGCCTGGATCAATAAAAGAAAATATGGGAAGCTACTCGACATGTGGGTTAAGGGACTGATTTTTGATTGGCAGAAGCTATATGTTGAAACGCTTCCACAGCGCATAAGTCTCCCTACCTATGCTTTCGCAAAAGAACGCTATTGGATACCTGAAATAAAGAACTATGTTATGGGCAGCGTAGCAGTAAGCTCAACCCACGTAGCTTCCATTCATCCTTTGCTTCATCAAAACACGTCAAATATTTTCGGTCTAGAATTTAGTTCGGCTTTTACAGGGCAGGAGTTTTTTATGGCAGATCATGTTGTGAACAATCAGAAAGTTTTGCCTGGTGTGGCTTATCTTGAAATGGCCAGAGAGGCCGTGGAGCAGATCGCAAAAAACCTTAAAAAAGAACACACGCGCATTGTTCTTACGAATGTAGTTTGGGCACGAGCCGTTGTTGTGGGCGATGAGCCAGTAACGGTAAACATTGGTCTCTACCCAGAAGATAAGGATGAGATTGTCTACGAAATCTATAGCGAACAAGAAGCAGGTCAAACAAAACATATTGTACACAGTGAAGGCCGTGCAGTACTTCGTTCAGCTACTGAATTTCCGATTTTAAATCTTGAAGGTTTACAGATTGGGTGTACGCAAAGTAGTCTGAGTGGCGCTCAGTGCTACGAGATCTTTAAAACGATGGGAATTGAGTATGGTCCTGGACACCAGGGAATTGTGGCAGTGTATGTAGGGGAAAACCAAGTGCTAGCAAAGTTATGCTTGCCGAATTGTGTTATGGATACACAAGATCAATACGTGCTACATCCAAGTCTAATGGATTCAGCTTTGCAGGCATCCATTGGTGTAATGATGTTAGCAGAAGATGCTCGTGGTAAGGCTTTTCACAAACCAATTTTACCCTTTGCTCTACAAGAACTCGAAATTATTAGTAAGTGCACGTCCAATATGTGGGCTTTGATTCAATTGACTGATAGTCATAAAGTAGGAGACAAGATACAAAAAATTGATATTGATTTATGCGATGTTCAAGGCAATATATGTGTACGGATGAAGGGATTGTCATCAAGAGTGCTGGAAGGCAAAGTAAGCTCGGCAGGAACGTCGTCTACTCATAAAACACTGATGCTTGATCCAGGTTGGAAGGAACAAGCTATTCAAGAGAAGATAACCCACGCTTACGCGCAACACGTAGTACTGCTGTGTGAAGCGGGAACAATTTCTAGAGAAAACATTGAAAGTAGCCTAAGCGGAGTGCGTTGCCTTACTTTGAAAGCAGAGCAGCAAGAGATTGATAAACGGTTCCAGAGCTATGCTACGCAGGTTTTTACAGAAATCAAAACTCTACTTGTTGGTAAACCACAGGGTAATGTTTTGATGCAAATTGTTATGTGTGGTCTTGAAGAACAAGCGCTTTTCGCTGGTCTTGCTGGACTGCTCAAAACAGCCCAGTTAGAAAATCCTAAATTCATAGGACAACTTATCGAAGTGGGGGAGGCCTCCTCTGGAATCATCGAGATATTAAAAGAAAACAGCCAAAGCCCAGTTGATCAACAAATTCGCTATCAAAGCGAAAAACGTTTGGTTGCTTATTGGAAGGAAACTAAGGTGTCAGAAAAAGCTAGTCTGCCTTGGAAAGACCATGGTATCTATCTCATTACTGGTGGTGCAGGCGGCCTTGGACAGATATTTGCCAATGAGATTATTCATAAAGTTAAGAATGTCACCTTGATTCTGACGGGACGGTCGGCTCTTAGTGCAACTAAACAGGCGCAGATTAAGGAATTAGAAGGCTTAGGCGCTAGGATTGAATACCAAGAGGTAGACGTAACTAAGCCCCAAGCGGTTAAAAATTTGCTGAACAGCATCCAAGAAAAATTTGGTAACCTTAATGGAATTATTCATGGGGCAGGCGTTATTCGGGATAACTTTATCCTTAAAAAAACTCCAGAAGAACTGCAAGCTGTACTGGCGCCAAAAGTTACGGGGCTTGTGAACCTAGACCTAGCAAGCCAGGAATTACCACTTGACTTTTTTATTCTCTTTTCATCTATGGCAGGAAGTGTAGGTAATCCCGGGCAAGCTGACTATTCGGCCGCTAATGCCTTTATGGACGCTTATGCTCATTATCGTAATGTTCTGGTGAACTCGAGTGAGCGGCAAGGCAGGACGTTATCGATTAATTGGCCACTATGGAAAGAGGGTGGAATGCATGTTAATGTAGAAACCGAAAAAGCGTGGGCGGAGATGGGTATGATTGCCATGAGGACTCCAAGTGGGGTGAGAGCCTTATACCAAGGGTTAGCTTCTGGAAAAGCTCAAGTAATGGTGATAGAAGGCGATGTAGTACAAGTATTAGAATATTTAACAGGTTCTGCCCCAGCTCCTAGTAACGTCTTGAAGCCCAAAGAAAAAGCTAATGTATCCGAAGATTTTCTAACAAGACAAACTGTACTTTATGTTAAGGAAATCCTGGCAAAGGCAATTAAACTATCTCCTGAAAGAATTGAGGAAGAAACATCATTTGAACAATATGGCATAGATTCGATTGTACAAATGGATATCATTCGTGAACTAGAAAAGGTAACGGGAGAACTGCCGAAAACGCTGCTGTTTGAATATAGTAATACGCAAGAACTAGTCAGTTACCTTATCAAAAACCAGACAGATAAGCTATTAACGGTATTTATGCTCGAAAACGCTGACGTTTCAAAACGAAAAATATCGATTCCTGCGAATTTTACAGAAATTAAACCTACATCTCTTAATAAAAAGCAACTTTTTTTGCCAGTACAAAGTTCAGATCAAAGTTCACAAGCTAAAGTATTAGCATCACAAAAAATAGATGATATTGCCATTATTGGTATTAGTGGTCGCTATCCCCTATCAAATACGTTAGAAGAACTATGGGAAAATTTAAAAGCAGGACGTAATTGCATTACTGAGGATCCACGAAATCGATGGAAAGCATCCTTAGCCCATGCACTTTCTGCAAATAAAATAAAGGAAGCAGATAGGGCATACAGTGGTGGATTTTTAGAGAATATTAATCACTTTGATTATCGTTTATTTCAAATAGCTCAGGAGCAAGTGATGGAGTTATCGCCGGAACTGCGGTTGTTTTTAGAAATTGTCTGGGAAACATTTGAGGATGCAGGTTATACCAAACTTGCACTACAAGAATTGCAGACTCACTATCAAAGGGGGGTGGGGGTATTTTCGGGTACTATGTACAGTCAATATTCCTGGAGTATTCCGGCACTTGCAGAAGCGGTGCTAAGCTCTAATTCGACTGATTGGCAGATTCCCAATCGGACGTCACATTTCTTTGATCTTACGGGACCGAGTATTTCCGTTAATTCGGCCTGCTCTAGTTCTCTTACGGCCATTCATCTTGCGTGTGAGAGTCTTAAACAAAATAGTTGCTGCATGGCTATCGCTGGGGGGATTAATTTGACTCTAGATCCTTCTAAATACGATTCACTACAACGAACCAATTTTTTGGGCAGTGGTAATCAAAGTAAGAGTTTCGGAACTGGTGATGGCTATATCCCAGGTGAAGGCGTGGGTGCAGTATTATTAAAGCCTCTTTCCATGGCAATTAAAGACAATGATCGGATTTATGCTGTGATTAAGAGTAGTTTTATTAGTCACAGTGGAGGACGACAGACGTATACTGCTCCTGATCCAAAGCAACAAACTCAGTTAATTGTAAATTCACTACAGCAAGCAAGAGTTGACCCGTCGACTATTGGTTATGTTGAAGCTGCAGCAAACGGTTCAAAGCTAGGGGATCCCATTGAGATCATTGCTCTCAATAGTGCCTTTGGAAAATATACTGATAAAGAGCAATATTGTGCACTAGGGTCTGTAAAGTCTAATTTAGGTCATTTGGAAGCTGCTTCTGGTATGTCTCAACTTAGTAAAGTACTCTTACAAATGAAATATCAAACTCTTGTGCCAACGATTAATGCAAATCCTAGAAATCCTAATATTAAGTTAGAGGGTACTAGTTTTTATCTGCAGGAAGAAATGAGTCAGTGGAGTAAGCAACAAGATTCTCAAACAGGAGAATGCTTACCGCACAGAAGTATGATTAATTCCTTTGGTGCAGGAGGAGCTTATGCAAATTTAATTGTAGAAGAATTTATCCAAGAGACTCTAATAAATAGGCCTAAAAAGTCTTCTGAAGAAGACTTACTTTTTGTTTTTTCAGCAAAGACAAAATTGAGTCTAATGAATTATCTGAAAAAAATGCAAGGCTTCTTGGAAAAGCAATCATCAGTCAACATGGACGATCTGGCACACTCGTTACATAAAATTAATCATAATTTAGAATATAGAGCAGCTATTATAACAGGTTCTAGCCGTGACCTGTTAGACAAACTAGATTATCTTCTAAAAACAGCAGAAACTTCAGTAGACTTAAGTATTTACATTTCATTAGATCAGAAATCTGATAGGAGTTTTCCGAATGCAACAATTGTTCAGCAAACCCTAGCAGCGAAGAACTTAGAAAAATTAGCGCAGCACTGGATAGAGGGGGCAACAATAGATTTTAGGAAGCTTAATGAAAGTTCAGAAGCGCTGTGGATCGACATCCCTAAGTATGCTTTCGATCATACTATTGAATTTGATTTCAACAATAATAATTCTATAATGAATCACGAAATAACAGATTTTGATAACGAATTTTGCCTTGATCTCTCGAAAAAAATATTAAATGGAGAATTATCTGAAGAAGAAGTCGAGAAAATAATATTTTCAAAGTGAGGAGGAGACAAAGTGGAAGACAGGCTAAAATCTTTATATAAAGAGATAAAAAAGCAAGAGATAAGTCATGAAGATGCTGCAAAACAGTTTCAACTGCTTGCAGCTCAGCACAACCCAAAAAAGAATTCACTACTCAGTCAGGACGATGAATATAATCTTGATCCTGAGATATACCTATATGACGAATCTTATCTTAAAGATCATACTGTCAATGGGGAACAAGTAATTTTAGGAGTGACGCATGGAAGTCTAGCGATAAATGCTTTTTTTGAAATGTTTCCCCAAGAAAATAGTGTACATCTGCAAAGACTAAATTTTATCAAGCTAATTGAAGTATCTAAGGATCAGCGAGTAGAAGTTATCGTTGCACCTGTTCAAACTGGCAATACAATTGACTTTCAAGTAAAGTATCGGTGTGAGGCATCTGCATTATGGGATGTAACCGCTACAGGTACCTTGCAAAAAACTTTTATGGAAAGTAAAAAAATAGATATCGAGAATATAAAAAAACAGTTAGCAAAGCAGCCCAATGTAGAGATGATTTATATGGGTAATCCTGCCGTTACGTTGGGAGACAGTTATAAGACAATCACGGATTTTTATGTAGGACAGGGACAGGTGCTGGCTAGATTTTCTTTAAGCCAAACGACGCTAGCGGAAAAGCATGATTATATATTGCATCCTCTCATTAGCAATACTGCGTTTCAAGCCGTTGCGCCTTTAATCGCACAAGTCAATACTGAGGATAGTTTTTTACCCTTTGGGATTAAGGAAATTTATGCGCAGAAAACAAATGAGCTAACAGAATGCTGGCTATTTGTACGATTGGTAAAAAATTCAGGCGAAATGATTATGTTTGATGCAGATGTCATTGATGCCAATTCACAAGTTATCGTTCAGTATTCAGGATGCTCTTTGAAACGGCTTCGTTCAAGCAATAAAAATGTGAGAAAAGATGTTGTAAAGCCGAGCTCATCAGAAATAAAGCAGCAAAGTTTTAAAAATTTAGCTTCAGAGGTAACGACAAGTTCGACAGATATTTCTAGTAAAATTCAAAAGTATTTGACGAATAAATTAAGCAAAATAGCGCAAGATGGATCAAGCTTCACTGCCTTAGAAGCCAATCTAATGGATTTAGGGCTAGAATCATCACAGTTAGTGTCACTCACCGAAGAAATTCAAAAGGAAACAAATATTGAACTCAATCCCACATTGTTTTTTGAATATCCTAATGTCAAAGAACTCACTGAGTTCTTCAACCTGGAACATCAGGCTACGTTTATCAAGTTACTGGGGATTGATGCAAAGCAGCCTCCTGTTTCCGAAACCATCGATCAAATTGTAAAGATCACTCAACCCAAGGTTATGAAAGAAAAAGTTTTAGCCTCTACTTCGCTCAGCGTACGGGAACCAATTGAACCCATCAGAGATGATATTGCGGTAATAGGGATGAGTGGCTTGATGGCGCAGTCATCAGATTTAGATCAGTTCTGGAATAATTTAAAGGATAAAAAAGACTTAGTTAAGGAAATTCCCATTGATCATTGGGATTACCGTCCCTGGTATGATGAGAAAATAGGAGCAAAAAATAAAACATATTGCAAATGGGGAAGTTTTATTGATGATGTAGATAAATTTGATGCTTCATTTTTTAATATTTCTCCCCGCGAAGCGGAATGGATGGATCCCCAGATGCGATTACTATTGCAAAGCATCTATGCAACAGGAGAGGATGCAGGTTACATTAATCAGATGCGTGGAACGAATACCGGGGTGTTCGTAGGCGCTTGTTTTCATGACTATACAGATGTGATTGGAGAATTGAATCTTCCTGTAGATCCCTATATGGGAACAGGCGTTGGACAGACTGTACTTGCCAATCGTATCTCATTTTTATTCGACTTTACAGGTCCAAGTATTGCGATAGATACTGCCTGCTCTTCTTCATTGGTTGCTTTGCACAATGCTTGTAATGCTTTGCATAACAAAGAATGTGATATGGCTTTTGTAGGAGGAGCAAATGTACTGTTGTCATCCTATCATTATCGTTATTTTTCCAGTATTGTTGCCCTATCACCAACTGGACGCTGTCATTCTTTCGATGAAACCGCAGATGGGTATGTTCCGGGAGAATGCGTAGCTAGTATATTGCTCAAGCCATTACAGCAAGCACAAAAAGATGGAGATCAAATTTATGCAGTTATTAAAGGTTCAGCAGCTTTACATGGAGGCTATACTCCATCTTTAACTGCGCCGAGCGTTGTTGGTGAAGAGAATGTCATTGTAAAAGCCTGGGAAGATGCAGGCATCAATCCAGAATCCCTAAGTTATATAGAAGCCCATGGTACAGGTACGAAATTAGGCGATCCAATTGAAATTAACAGTTTAAAAAGAGCATTCAAAAGATTTACCAAGAAAGAAAATTTTTGTGCAGTTGGATCTGCTAAGGCTAATATCGGACATACGGAAGGTGCTGCGGGAATCGCAGGAGTCTTAAAAGTAATTCTGCAGATGAAACATAGAACGATACCTTCTATGCCCAATTTTAAAAAGCTTAATCCATATATTAAGTTGGAGAAATCACCACTTTATATTAATCAGGAAAATGAAGAGTGGAAAAGTCCATCAGAGGTACCAAGACGAGCAGGGGTCAGTTCTTTTGGCTTTTCTGGAGCGTATGCCCACGTAGTGATTGAAGAATATATTTCTTGCAAAGAACAACCAGGGACGATGCAAAGTAATTCGCAAAACCCAACGATTATCTTATTGTCGACCAAGAATGAGGAAAGGCTCAAAGAACAGGCGAAACGGTTGCTATTAGCGATTAAAGCACAGAAATTTACAGAGGACAGTTTAGCAGCAATAGCTTACACACTCCAAGTAGGTAGAGAAGCTATGGAAGAACGGATGGCTATGCTGGTAGGGTCTGTAAAAGAATTGGAAGAAAAACTAAAAGATTTTGTGGAGGATAAGAGCGGCATTGAAGATCTCTACCGTGGACAAGTTAAACGCAATAAAGAGGCAATCGCTGCATTTTCAGCCGACGAAGACATGGAAAATACCATTGAGTCCTGGTTTCACAAAGGCAAATATAGGAAAATTTTAAATCTGTGGGTCAAGGGTATGAGCATTGATTGGAACATTTTATATGGTGATACAAAACCCCAGTATCTTAGTTTGCCCACATATCCCTTTGCAAAGGAGCGTCATTGGATTTCTGATGGTAAGGCTAAGTTCGTCGGTACTGTAGGAGCAGCTACAGCTCTTGCGGATATTCATCCCTTAGTCCAACAAAACACTTCTAATCTTGTAGAGCAACGATTTACTTCGACTTTTACTGGGAAGGAGTTTTTCTTAGCCGATCATGTTATGAATGGTCAGCAAGTTTTACCTAGTGTAGCCTATCTTGAAATGGCCAGGGCAGCAGTAGAACAGTCTGCAGGGACAGATAAAAACCACACCGTAGTTCTACTCAAAGATGTAGTTTGGTCTCAGCCCATCATTGTGGGCCAAGATTCAGTGAAAGTAAATATAGGTCTCTATCTAGAAGATAATGGAGAGATTGTATACGAAATCTATAGCGAACAAGGAGCCGGTACAGAACCGATAGTACACAGCCAAGGCCGAGCAACGCTCGGCTTAGCTGCTGAAGTTCCAATTATTGATCTTGAAGCCTTACAAATGAAGTGCACGCAAAGTAGTTTGACTGGTGCTGAGTGCTATGAGATATTTAAAAATATGGGAATTGAGTATGGTCCTGGACACATGGGAATTGAAACGGTGTATGTAGGGAGCGACCAGATACTAGCAAAGTTATGTTTGCCTACTTGTTTTACAGATACACAAAATCAATTTGTGTTACATCCCAGTGTAATGGATGCAGCTCTGCAGGCCTCCATTGCTGTAATGATGCTCGCAGAAGATGCCCAGGGCAAGGCTTCTCATAAGCAAATTTTACCCATTGCGCTACAAGAACTCGAAATTATTGGTAAGTGTACAACCATCATGTGGGCTGTAATTCATTTTACTGATATTCATACAGCAGGCGACAACATGCAGAAAATCGATATTACTTTATGTGATGAGCAAGGCAATATCGGCGCGCGAATGAAAGAATTGTCATTAAGGGTGCTGGCCGGATTAGTGGAATTAAGACAAGGGCCTGCTACGATTGGAACTCTAATGCTTGAACCAGATTGGCAAGAACAAGCTGTATCTGATACGATAACTTATACTTACTCCCAGCATGTAGTACTGCTGTGTGAAGCGGATAAAATTTCTAAAGAAGACATCGAAAGTAGCCTAAGCGGAGTGCGCTGCCATACTTTGCAAACAGAGCAGGCATTGATCGCTAAGCGGTTTGAGACTTATGCCGTTCAGGTCTTTACTGAAATTAAAACAATTCTTCAAAGTAAACCTAAGGGCAATGTGCTAGTCCAGCTTGTCATTTTTGGACTCGGAGAGCAAGAACTGTTGGCTGGTCTTGCTGGAATCTTGAAAACAGCTCAACTAGAAAATCCTAAAATCATGGGACAACTCATCGATGTTGGCGAGGATTCCTCGCGAATTGTAGAGATACTAACAGAAAACAGCCAAAGTCCTGCTGATCGACAGATTTGCTACCAAGGTGGGAAACGTTTGGTTTGTTATTGGAAGGAAGTTCAGGCTGTAGAACAAGTAAGCATGCCGTGGAAAGACCAGGGTATCTATCTTATCACTGGCGGCGTCGGTGGTCTTGGACAGATCTTTGCTAGGGAAATCGCCCGTAAAGTGAAGAATGCCACCTTGATTCTTACAGGACGGTCGGCCCTTAGTGTTGCTAAACAGGCGCAGCTTAAGGAGCTACAAGCTTTGGGTGCTAGGATCGAATATCAAGAGGTTGACGTAACTAAGCAGCAAGCGGTTAGAGATTTGCTACAAAGCATTCAAGAAAAGTTCGGAAGCCTTCATGGCATTATTCATGGTGCAGGCGTTATTCGGGACAACTTCATCCTCAAAAAAAATCCAGATGAGCTGCAAACAGTGCTGGCGCCTAAAGTTGCTGGATTGGTGAACCTGGATGAGGCCAGTAAAAATTTACCTTTGGACTTTTTTATCTTTTTCTCCTCAATGGTAGGAAGCTTAGGTAATCCAGGACAAGCTGATTATTCGGCTGCTAATGCCTTTATGGACTCCTATGCCCGGTATCGTAATGTTCTAGTGGACTCGAGTGGGCGACAAGGCAGGACTCTATCAATCAATTGGCCGCTCTGGCAAGAGGGTGGAATGCATGTTGATGTAGAAATTGAAAAAGCAATGAGAAAAAATACGGGTATGATTTCGATGCGAACATCAAGTGGTATAAATGCCTTGTATCAAGGGTTAGCATCTGGCAAGTCCCAGGTCATGATAATGGAAGGCGAACTCTCTAGGATGAAAGAATGTATACTCAATGTCCTGGTTAAAGAACGCACAGAACGTAAAGAGCCAGTGCAGCAAGCCATGACAAATGTTGATCCTGGACTACTGCGAGAAAAAACTGTACATCAACTAAAAATTTTATTCGGAGAATTTAGCAAGTTAAGTGTCGGCAAGCTAGATATTGATGAGCCGCTGGAAAGCTATGGGATTGATTCCATTATGATTAGCCAAATGAATCAGAAACTGGCAGGTACCTTTGGACAATTATCAACAACGTTGTTTTTTGAATATCAAACATTAAGAGCGTTAAGTGAATATTTTATAGCAGAATATGCTCAGGAGTGCATGAAATGGACTGGACTCGAAAAGCAATTGGTGTCTCAAGTACTTTCCAAAGCCTTGGATATAGAAAAGGACATCCCTATTTTGACCACCCTAAAAGGCAAAAAGAGGAGGGTGTTAGGTTCCAGTGTCGTGGCGGAAAGTCATGAAAGCAAGGAGCCTATTGCCATCATTGGTATAAGTGGACGTTATCCCCAGGCAAATAATCTTAAAGAATATTGGGATAATTTGCAAAATGGAAAAGATTGTATTACAGAAATTCCAAGCGAACGCTGGAATTTGAACGGATTTTATCATCCGAGTCCTCAAGAAGCAATTGCAACAGGAAAAAGCTATAGTAAATGGGGTGGTTTTGTTGACGGATTTGCGGACTTTGAACCCCTTTTTTTCAATATGTCACCCCGGGAAGCCATAAATATTGATCCTCAGGAGAGGATGTTTCTAGAGACGTGCTGGGAAGTAATTGAGGATGCAGGATATACCAGGGAGCAATTGTCAGCTCAGTATAACCGGCGTGTTGGTGTATTTGCAGGAATTACGAAAACTGGCTTTAGTTTATATGGACCAGATTTATGGAAACAGGGCGAGGACATCTTTCCTAGTACGTCCTTTGGCTCGGTAGCCAATCGAGTATCTTATCTTTTTAACTTACAAGGACCTAGTATGCCAATTGATACTATGTGTTCCTCGTCGCTAACAGCCATTCATGAAGCCTGTGAACATCTTCAACATGGAGAATGTGAAATGGCGATAGCTGGAGGAGTCAACTTGTATCTTCATCCATCAAGCTATATAGGACTGTGTGGGCAGCTAATGCTTTCCACAGATGGACAATGCAAGAGCTTTGGACAAGGCGGCAACGGCTTTGTGCCTGGTGAGGGAGCTGGATGTGTTTTACTAAAGCCTCTTTCTCGGGCAGTGGCTGATAAGGATCATATTTATGCTGTTATTCGTGGGACGAGCATCAATCACGACGGTAAAACCAATGGATATACAGTGCCTAGTCCAACAGCACAAGGGGAAGTCATTCGGCAGGCGCTAGATAAAGCGGGCGTCAATGCGCGGACAGTTAGTTATATAGAAGCTCATGGTACAGGGACGGAACTTGGGGATCCGATTGAAATTAGTGGACTCACACAAGCTTTTCGTAAAGACAGCCCTGATACCCAGTTTTGTGCCATTGGTTCAGCAAAATCCAATATAGGTCATTTAGAGGCAGCTGCCGGAATTGCCGGACTTAGTAAAATCGTATTACAAATGCAGCACCAAAAGCTTGTACCTAGCCTCCATTCAAAGCTCGCCAATCCTAATATTAAGTTTGAACAAACACCCTTTGTGGTTCAGCAGGAACTAGTTAAATGGAAGCGACCAGTGGTTTCCATAAACGGTATCTCCAAGGAGTATCCAAGAATTGCGGGGATTTCAGGCTTTGGCGCTGGAGGCTCCAATGCCCATATCGTGATTGAAGAATATATCCCGGAAAATAAAGTTCTCAATATTATTAGGATTAACGAGCAAAATCCAGTAATCATTGTATTGTCGGCTAAGAATGAGGAAGGTCTTAATAAGCAGGCGAAACGCTTACTGGCAGCAGTTGTAGCCCAGGAATTTACCGAGGACAGTTTAGTTGATATTGCCTATACGCTTCAAGTAGGCAGAGAAGCCATGGAAGAACGGATGGCTATGCTTGTATGGTCTATAACAGAACTAACAGAAAAACTAACAGCTTTTGTGGACGGAAAAGATGGAATTGAGGATCTCTATCAGGGACAGGTCAAACGCAATAAGGAAGCTTTAGCTGTATTTGCAGCCGATGATGATATGATGCCAATCATAAGCGCCTGGATAAACAAAAGAAAATATGGGAAGCTGCTCGACTTGTGGGTCAAGGGACTGATTTTTGATTGGCAGAAGCTATATGGTGATGCGTTACCTTGTCGCATCAGTCTTCCAACCTATGCTTTTGCGAAGAAACGCTATTGGATACCTAAGATTGATAACCATGCTATGGATAGCTCAGTAGTAGGATCAACCCTTGCTTCTTTCATTCATCCTTTGGTCCAGCAAAATACCTCCAATTTTTCACAGCAACGGTTTAGTTCGACTTTTACAGGGCAGGAGTTTTTCTTAGCTGACCATGTTGTGAAAGGTCAGAAAGTTTTGCCTGGTGTAGCTTATCTCGAAATGGCTAGAGAGGCCGTAAAGCAAGCAACAGCAGAGTTTAAAGCAGAGCAAACTCGAATTGTTCTTACAAATGTAGTTTGGGCAAGGCCCATTGTTGTGGGTGAGGAACCAATAAAAGTAAGCATTAGTCTCTACCTAGAAGATAAGGACGAAATTGCCTACGAAATCTATAGCGCACAACAAGCCGGTACGTCAGAATCTATCGTGCATAGTCAAGGCCGTGCCGTACTCCGCTGCGCGACTAAAGTGCCAATTTTGGATATTGAAGCCTTGCAGGCTACGTGTCAGCAAAGCAGTATGAGTAGTGCTGAGTGCTATGAGATATTTAAAATGGTGGGAATTGAGTATGGTCCAGGACATCAGGGAATTGTGGCAGTATATGTAGGGTTAAACCAAGTGCTGGCAAAGCTGCGCCTACCTAGTTGCGCTATGAATACACAAGATCAATTTGTTTTACATCCTAGTGTAATGGATTCAGCTTTGCAAGCGTCTATTGGTTTAATGATGCTACTCAAAGATGGGAAGGATAACGCTTTTCCTAGGCCGGTTTTACCCTTTGCACTACAAAAAATCGAAATCCTCCATAAATGTACAACAGACATGTGGGCCTTAATTCGTTACAATGCTCATAACGCAGCTAACGATAAGGTGCAGAAACTAGATATCGATGTGTGTGATGAGCAGGGTAATGTATGTGTACGGATGAAGGGTTATACATCAAGAGTACTGGAAGGTAAGGTAGATAAAATTTCGAAAGAAAGCACCGAGAGCAATGAGTTTTATTCCAGCCTGTCCGAAAAAATTGCTAAGGGTGAATTATCTGAAGAACAGTTGGTAGAAATACTGAAAGAATCATAGGGGGTGAGGAGAAATATGGATAAGGAAATTAAATTTTTGTACGACCAGATAAAAGAAGGGAAGATGCTTCGGGCAGATGCTGCACAGCAATTAAAGCTAATTGCGGCGCAACATAAACCGCAAATCACATCGTTACCCATAGAAGAAGACAAGGCAGTGCCAACAATTAACCATGATTTACTCCGAGAAAAATCTATAAATTATTTCAAAAAACTGCTTTCTTCAGTTACCAAATTGCCAGTCAGCAACATCGAAGATGATGCTCCTCTAGACAATTATGGAATCGATTCCATTATGATTATGCAATTAACCAATCAATTAGAAAAAGCTTTCGGTTCATTATCAAAAACATTATTTTTTGAATATCAAAACATTGAAACTTTAACGGGATATTTCCTTGAATCTTACCAGGAGCAACTAATCGGCTTACTAGGTATCGAGGAAAAAACTGCTAGAGCTGTCGACAATTCCAAAGAGTTAAGCGTTGTAAAAGAATCAGTAGAACCTAGTGTTATTAGCCACAAACACACGCGTTTTACAACCCAGCACACCCAAGTACAGAATGATAATAGCCCAGCAACGTTAGATATTGCCATTATTGGTATTTCTGGACGCTATCCAGGGGCGAGGAATGTCCAGGAGTTTTGGCAAAATCTCAGTCAAGGCACGGATAGCATTATAGAGATCCCTAAAGATCGTTGGGATCATAGCTTGTATTTTGATGCAGACAAAAACAAGCCTGGAAAAACTTATAGCAAGTGGGGGGGATTCATAGATGGTGTGGATCAATTTGATCCCCTCTTCTTTAATATTTCACCGCGGGAAGCGGAATTTATGGATCCTCAGGAACGCCTATTTTTAGAATGC